>Ga0114930_10002790_pt1 | contig 15615 bp, 11 predicted proteins | sample AnhtaG_FD_87300 | JGI IMG/M metagenome (GOLD analysis project Ga0114930, IMG submission 87300) | Deep subsurface microbial communities from Anholt, Denmark to uncover new lineages of life (NeLLi) - Anholt_01485 metaG | ecosystem: Environmental > Aquatic > Marine > Oceanic > Sediment | place... | reverse complement strand
TTTGCCTGCATAAGAGCTGTTCCGAACGTTTCGGTGGTTCGAGTACCGTTGAAAAGATTCCGGTAAAATGCGTTCATCAGCGTGAAATTTGGACCGGCAAATACATCCCGAACAGCGGAAATTACTCCCACTGCCCCCCGGTCGGATGCTGTAACCAGAAGTTCACCCATGCTGTCCTCGTCAGGTATATCCCATCTTCCAAAGGTACAGGAGGCAATATAAAAGAAAAACAGCTTACGACCATTGTCAATCCTGGGCATATCAACTTCACGGTTCAGAAGCCATTCATGCGCAAGTACGCGCTCACTTCCATGACCGACATAATTAAGAATAAGCGTTCCTTCGTTTATCTGTGCAACCAAATCATCTTCAGCCGCCGGTTTGCGAATCCCTGCTGTGCCGTGCACTTCCGGGTACTCCATTAAATAGATTTTCCGCTTATCTAGATATGGTGGAATATACGACGCCCCGGCTATCCATTCCGACTGGTTGGTATATTGCCGTTCGTCAGAAGAACTCGTTGTTTTTTCGTCATCGGCGGTAAACGTGATGCGGTTGCGCCAGGGTCCATAAAAGGGATTTGACTGATAATTTATAATTTTTTCCACAATATCACGAGCCATTCCAACCGACTGAACCGGCAGCCTCCCGATTGCAATATCAAGATAATCATCATCACCGCTTACATATCCGTAAAAATCATCTATCGCACGCGTAGTTAACTCGTATATACTGTTGACCTGGAAAGGAGGGACTCTCATCTGTGCCGATGAACTGCGGACACCGAGATAATCGTAATGACCGTCGCCAAACAGTAACAAATACTGCGGCGGATTGCTGCCGTCCGTCCAGTTTTCAAAAGCAAACCTGACAAAATCCCGAATTGCAACCGGGTCCTGTAGTCCTCCTGAGAAGTTATTATAAATGTCGTCAACCAGTACAATTTCGGTTCGAAGGTCATCGTGAGTCTCCCGGAAGTCTCTGAGCGGCTGAACAGCTTCCTCGAACTCCCGGGGAGCAATGATGAGCATATCCGTAACTCTATCAGTAACCCGAAGGTCTGTTACCGGTTGCGGTATCATAGCAGAAATTTCTAAATAACGGGCGTTTTCAACAACCAGATAACGCTGGCTTACGTCGTGCAATGTATCGGAAAATACTACGGTGGAAGTGGACGGATCAAATGAAAAATCCAATGTGTGAACCTTATTGAAATCCGAGATGTCGTATATGCCGAGCAGGGCATTCGAAAAACCGTTCAACTTAAATTGAACAAGACCGGTTGAATCAGGCGCCTGAAATTTTAACTGACCATCGACCGCCGTTAGATTTTTTTGATATTCAATTTCAAACCAGTCGATATATATTTGACTGAGGAAATTAGTGCTTGTATTCGATGCTCGAAGACGCAGTGTTTCGCTTTCCTGTGCAGGGATGTTAACTGAAATCAGCCGTTCCATTTTCCCGAAAAATGGCGTTGTTTGTACAACAGCGCCGTCTATCTCGGTTGTGATTTCATGAGGAATATACTCACGGGTATCTGGATCTCTAGCTATATTGGTAGCTATATATAAATGTACATGAGCCTCAGCGCCCGGTTTATACCCGGTCAAGCCAGCCTCGTATTCACGTGATTCACCGGAAAATAATACATCCATATACCAATTATTCCCTGAATGATGCATTTTATGGCGCTCATCTTCCCGGTATACAAGCGCGCGTCCGGTTTCAACCGAATTCGCACCCGTTGATACAAAGGGTACAACATTCATGCGCTTACCGGGTTCTCCGCCATACGTAAACCAATAGACATTTTCCGCTGTATATACGCTTTGGTAATGCTGTAACTTACGCTTTGAGGTATTCCATTCCCATCCATCCGTTCCGCGTCCGTAAAACAGAATATAATCGCCGTCGTCAAAGCTCCCGTCTCCTTCACCGATAACCCGGATTGCATTCTCAATAAGTCCATCCGGACGAGGGTCATTAAGACCTTCGGGAAGCTGCAGCCCCCCATTGTTGAAAATTTTTATTGTTTGCGGATCGATGCTGCCCGGAGAAATGCCGTTTTTCACCAGATCCTCGTGCGTTATCCGGTAAATACCCTCTTTTGTAACGGGGATTGTGTACCATAACCCATTCGCAAATTGCCCTTTTTTGCTTATTTTGACCGGTGAAGGTAGCCGCCTCCAGTTCCGGCTCGAACTGTAGTTAATTAATAAATTTTTATAAGCATTTTCAAATTTACTATCAACCTGCTTAACTGAGGCGGTTTGAGCGCCGGTGCCGGCAGTGTTGAATGCTACATTCAAAACAATCCGCAATGCGACACGAGCCTCATGCAAAGCGGGATTGTATTGTACCGGGTTGAGCATGACAGGCAGTACCCGCTGCAGACGAATATATGCCGTTTTATCGATTGAATAAGATTCACCGGGAAGCCACCTGTTCACGGAGAATACGGTATCATACAGTGCCGTGCCGGGTGCATTCGCCGCAACAACATTGTTCAACGTCCGGTATTCATCCGCCACTGATTCGATTGTTGGATCAGCATCTTCGGGAATGGCTATCAACAAGGGTCTTTGCGGAATAACCGGTTCGCCGGGTTTTCCATCAAATGTACTTGACGATACTTCAAAAATAGTATATACCGCACCATTAATTGTTTCGGTTTTCGTCGTTATATTCGGCGTATAGATAATGGTTATGCCTGAGAGACCGTTATCTATTATGGTTAATTCTTCTTGTACGGATGCGGCGGAGTTCATTTGAACCGGCGCACCTGCCCAAGCAATGGTCAAGCAGGCAGCAAAAGCAAATGCCGTAAGAATTACACGAAATATGTGCCGTTTTTGTTTATTCATTTTTGTCAGAACCGCAGATAGCCATGATGTAAGGATTTCCATGATACCCCTATGTTAATAAGAAAATTAATCTTTTATCAAATACATCATTTCATCGTATCTTTTAATTGTCAGAACCGCAGATAACCATGATGTAAGGATTTCCATGATACCCCTATGTTAATAAGAAAATTAATCTTTTATCAAATACATCATTTCATCATCCCGCTTAGCGGGATCAGCGGTTCTGACATTTTCTTTCATTAATAATCTTTTAAATTTACATTTATTTGACCAAGATTGGTAGTTTTATAAAAAAATCGCACTACATGAAAAAAGGCGTCAAAGAAGCACCTTTAACGCCTTTAAAATTGCTTTATCGCTCTTAAAGGTCTACTTTGACTGATTACCAAATACTATTATTTTTATACGTAAACCTTTAACGAACGGGTATATGCAGATATCCTTACTATTATCTTAATTTTGTCTATTTCGTCAGAAAATAGAGATATTATTTTATATTGTCAAGCTATTTTTATTTTCTACTTTTAATTAACGCTGCAATATCGTCTAAAGTTCCGTAAAATGCTTTTGATTATAATGATTATGTCATTTCTTCATTAACGGTTCGAAGAAGTCCATTCGCCAGATATCCGGATCGCCGCCGCGCGTTGAAACAAAAATGAGCCCGCTGTCGTCACCGAGGAATGAAGTAAAGCCGTTCCCTCTATTTAACCCGATCTGATAAATATAATTACCTGTCTTCAAATCGTCATCAATAAAATAATACGGATAATGACTGTTTTCCAGCAATTCATTGATAATTTTATAAGCAGAGCTTGTTACAAATATGCCGCCTTCGGGAATTCCGTTAAGTTGTATGCCAATCTCTTCCGGCCACCTGAACGGTATGTACCTATGGTGAAACGTTATATAAAATCCTTTAGTAAGCTCAGAATAAGACCGTGCATATCCCCCGCTCCCGTTTACGGTATAGGTCCATTCTCCTTCAAAGTACACTACTTTCTTATCTTGATTATGATAGTCTTTAAAATGGTTGAATATCTCTTCCGATACATACACTTTTTCATTGTAAGAATCTGAAATCCGTACTGAATCGCTAAAGGGCCATTCTTCCAGAATAATCTTCTTGTTTACAAAAACCTTTCCGCAATAGATACCCTTTTTAAGTATATCTACAACAGCATTCAATTCTTTTACTATATTCGCGATATACATATAACCGGAAGAGGCGCCCGAGGCTTTAACAGTTTTACTTTTTGATTCCGAATGATAGGTAATCGTAAATGTTAAGTCATCCATGACTGGCTGAGAGGGCTTGTATTCGTCGTCTAATTGAAAAAAATTGTTATTATAGATTGATTCTATAATACTACCGACCTGACTCTTCCAGAGAAAGCTTTGTATGTTGTAACCCGGACCTATATAGGATACAGTATAGTCTTCATTGACCGTAAGGTTTTCGTATGTCCCGCCAAAACCGCCTTCAACGATAAACTCCAGCCTCATCTGCTCCTGCGGTATATCTTCAGAATGCTCAACGGAAGATAACGGACTGAAAACGCACTGTATACTTACAAGCATTCCGGTTATTATAATCCCAACAAAAAATGACCGAATTAATCCCGTTTTCACTTCACTAATTCCAGATTAATAAACAGATTTGTTTCAGGTTTATATGATATTTGGTGTATAGATTTAGTTATTTGAACTCGTTTAATTTTTCACCCTCACCCTAATCCCGAGTACTCGGGGTAACATCTCATCGTTCACCCGAGTACTTGGAAGAACACATATGATGACGGATCTGTTGTCACAAACAGGTATAAATTAAATTATTCAAAGAGCAAAATCAGATGACTAAATCCTTATTAGTTGGTTAACAATCCGGTAGTTATCTTACTTTGTATGGCTATAAACTGTAACGCACTATAGCATATAATCTAATATTCCCCATATAAATCCTCTAAAAGATAAAAGATTGAGTTTTTATTGAATTATAAATAGTAATTTAACATCTGATTTTTAAAATATCTATGTTATTTAAGATTTTAACGCTGCAATACCATCTATTGTTCCGTAAAATTATTTTGATTATACTGATTGCGTTACTTCTTCATTAACGGTTCGAAGAAGTCCATTCGCCAGATATCCGGATCGCCGCCGCGCGTCGAAACAAAAATGATTCCACCGTCATCACCGAGCCACGCCGGACCTGTGTCGGAGCGGTTATCCAGGGATGCCTGAACCGGCGGCAGCACCCGGGGTCTTCCGTTAATGTCAAACTCCTTGATCCAGATGTCCCAGTTGCCCGACCGGTTTGATGTAAATGCTAAAAAATTGCCGGATGGGGACCATGCGGGCATATCGTTTTCTGAAGCAGCGCCGACAAGCGGGATGGCACATTCGGGCGTCCCTCCGGTTACGGGAATAGTCCATATTTCATTATGTCCATTACGGTTGGAAACAAATGCAATCCTGTTACCGTTCGGTGACCACCTGGGTCGGAAATCACGGGCATCTTCAAATGTCAATCGTGTTGCCGTACCTCCAGCCGCTGGCATAATCCATATATCCGGGTTTCCCGACCTTTCGGATGTAAATGCTACCAATGCTCCGTCAGGACTGAAGTCGGGCATTAAATCGTTTGCAGTATCCATAGTAAGGGCGCGCATATTCGATCCTACACTGCTCATCAGCCAGATATCCTGGTTACCAAGAGAATCCGATGTAAATGCTATCGTTTGACCGGTGGGGCTCCAAACCGGGACGGTCTCTTCCTTCAGACTGGTGGTCAACCGGGTCAGTCCGGTTCCGTTTATCGATATTCTCCAGATGTTCATGCTGCCGGCAGCTTCCGACTGGAAAACTACCGTCTCGAGAGCCGGAGAATAGTTGGGTTCGCTGTCGTAACCGGGACGCTCAACGATAACCGAGACCGCACCAAGTTCCTCGATTGGCGGAGTTTGTTCTGTCGGACCGGTTGTATCTTCTTCTTCCCCCTTTAGAAAACCGATAATAGCCGGAGTCAGAATGTCAATCCGCCCGCATGAACTACTTGTTATTAATAGAATAATAGCAATAAGGATTATTTTTTTGTAAAAATTAAGCATGATATTAAAATGTATTTTCTTTATTATCGGAATAATTTATTGGTAAATATACTATTTTATTTGACAAATGTAAAACTTTTGTTTAATTTTGTTATTTAAGTGAAAATATAAACAAACATGGAAGGCGTAAATAATGAATGCACCTATAGTTATTGAAAATGATTCATTTCAAAATTGCTGGATTGAATCAATTAAATTTTTACCTAATAACTCTTGGGAATGTTGGAATTTTATTATTAACATTAGAAATCCAATATTATTTGATAATAATATAAATAATGCTGTAACAACTTTTGCGCGATCAAATGGTTTAATACTCCCAAAACATGTAGCTTATACTATTTTTCCGCATAAACAATATAAGAATAATAAAAGGGTGAAGGTTTTGTATGATCGATATAATAATAGATTTTATCCTTGGACAAGAAAACGACCACATAGAGGTTGGGGAACATATTTCTATCGAATGATTCATTATGAAAAAAATATGACTATAGTTAATCAATTGGATAATATTATAAAATCAATTAATTCTCGTATTAGAACATCGAAAGCATGTTATAATATATTGATTCAGAAACCTGGTACAGAAACAATAAGAATTCGAGGCGGACCATGTTTAAATTATATAGCAGTACAAATGGAACCCGGAAAAAATAGAAGAATGAGTTTGCTTTGTGTATATCGTAATCATGATTTTTTAGAACGAACGTACGGTAATTATTGGGGAATTTGCAATTTACTTAAATTTCTTGCGAAAGAAACAAATTCAATAATAGGCACCTTGACATGTATATCTTCTCATGCATATATATCTGCAAAAAAAACAGAATTAAATCAATTTTTAAGGTCAATAGATGAAGCTACATAAACCACCATTCAATTTAGAAGAACTAAAAATAGAAGTTACAGATAAGTGTAATCTTACATGTATTCATTGTTCAAGCGATGCGTTACCAACAAATAATATAGAAATTTCCTTAGAAAAATGTTTGCAAATAATAGATGAATCATCTATATTAGGTGTAAAGGAAATTTCTTTTTCAGGAGGGGAACCACTTTTATGGTTTTCTATAAAAGAAGCAATTAAACAAGCTTCTTTTAAAAAAATAAGAGTGATTCTGTATACATCTGGATTTATAAATAAAGCAAAAGAAATTTTTGAAATACTAAAAGATAATGGCCTTGATACTATTATTTTTAGTCTTTATGGAGCCGAATCAAGTATTCATGATTATATTACTAGAAATAAAGGAAGTTTAAAAAAAACAATAGAATCTATAAAAATATCATTTCAAATCGGTTTAAGAACAGAAATACATTTTGTACCATTATCAAAAAATTATAAAGATTTAAGAAATGTTGCAAATTTAGTAAAGAATATTGGTATTAAAAAAATTAGCGTTTTAAGATTCGTACCACATGGAAGAGGTACAATTTTACAAAATTTTATTCTAAATAAATTCCAATATTTTGAACTAAAAAGAAACATTGAGTCATTAAGAGCTGAAGGTTTTGAAATTAGAACAGGATCACCATTTAATTTTTTATTACTAAACAATCAACCAAAATGCTATTCAGCGATAAATCGTTTGATTATAACCCCAGACCTACGTATTCATCCATGTGATGCTTTTAAAAAAATAAAAGCTGAAGAAATAGTTGGAACATTAGAATATTCAACATTAGAAAATCATAATCTAAAGGATTGCTGGGAGAAATCTCCATATCTTAATTCTGTAAGAAAATATCTTACCACCGATTTTGTTGAACCATGTAAATCATGTACTTATCTTGATAAATGTTTATCCGGTTGCTTAGCTCAAAAAGTTATATTAAACAAGAATTTTAAAAAATCACCCGACCCTAAGTGTATCAATTTGTAAATTAATTATAAAACCAATATGATTTTTTATCTTTATGAGGAAAGTAATATGGTTTATACATATGAGAATTTTTCAAAGGAAGAAAGATTTAAAAATTTTTCCAAAGCGGTTCAATACTGTACATTATGTTATAGAATGAATAACAGAAAAAAGATTTTGACAAATAAAAACGGTAATATTAATTCCAAAGTTTTATTTATAGCAGAAGCACCTGGTAGATTTGGAGCAGATTTGACAGGAATCCCTTTATATGGAGATAAAACAGGTAAAAATTTCGATAAAATTTTGTCTTCAATTAAATGGAATAGAGAAGAAATTTTTTTAACTAATGCAGTTCTTTGTAATCCTAGAAATTTAGAAGGAAATAATGGCAAACCTACAAGAGAAGAAATAAAAAATTGTTCAAATTTTTTGGAAATGACAATAAATTTAGTAAATCCTAAAGTAATTGTTACTCTTGGTAATATAGCTTTAGAATCATTAAAATTTATACATCCCCACTATATTTCTCTTATAGAGAATGTTGCTTTTACATATAAATGGAATAATAAAATTGTTTTCCCTTTATATCACCCAGGTCCAAGAGCATTAATTCATAGACCTATAAATAAGCAAATAGATGATTATATAAAATTGGCGGAATTAGTACATCCATTAAAAGGTTTATTAGTAAATGACTTATATTTAATTAATAAATTATCCTTAAATAAAATAGATTACAATAAGAAATTAAATCAAATAATATTTTTAATCCTTAATTTAATCAGGAAAACTACTTTTTTCAAATTAACAAAACTGCTTTATCTTATAGATTTAAAAGCTTTAGAAAATATTGGTTCAACAATTACAGATGAGATATATCTTAGACAAAAAGAAGGTCCTTGGATGCCTAAACTAAAAGATGAAATTGTTAAAATGCATGATTATGAAATTAAATCATATTTTGATAATAGGATTCCTATATTAAAGTTAGGACCCAATCCGAGGTTTAATATAAAATTAAATGAGGATATTCTTAATATAGTTTTCGAAATAATTGAAAAGTATGGTAATTTAAATGAATCATCAATAAAAACAAAAGTATATTTAACTCCTCCAATGAAATATATTATTAAACAGGAAAAATATGGTAGAGAAATGTATAATAAACCTTTAATTTACAAAAATAAAACAATTAATGAGATTGATCAATATTGATATTTTTTCATTCGTCATTTCCTTATGACCGCAATTTTCTGTCTTCCGTGTCCTCTGCCGCTGACGCCTGCGGCGATGATGTAGATGCCTGTCGGCACGAAATTGTAATCCCCGTCTCTCCCATCCCAGAATGCCTGCGTGCCTATAACACCGCCGTTGTCCTCGGTAAGTTTCCTTATTACTTTGCCGGTAAAGGTGGAAATGAGGACCGTACTGTGCAGCGGAAGGTTCTCTATCGTAAGTTTTGTCCCTGAACCATCCAGAATAAACGGGCTCGGGTAGACAGAAATCTCATTGAAAGATGCCGGTGGATTTTTAAATGGTGTCTCTAAGATTGAAAGTCCCTTACCGGTTCCGATATACGCATCGCCATTGTTCTCGTCAAAAAGAATGCTTATTATGTTGTTATCCACCAAACCGCTGTTTGATGTGGTATAGTGCTCCCAGGTAAAATTATCCGAAGATAAGACGCTGATTCCGCTCCGTGTACCGAACCACTTGTTGTTGGCAGGGTCAACGGCAATGGCAGTTATAAAATCGTCGATTGCGCCCCGGATATTCTGCACCGGCAGCCCCTCTATGTAATAGTTGATACCTGCCTCGGTACCTATCCACATGCCGAACTCCCGGTCGGCTGCTAATGCAGTAATTCTGTTGGAGGTAAGCTTATCCCCCGTAGAAACATGCTTCCATATATCGTCGGACTTATTTTCCAGGGTACCGCGGTAATCAAATCTATTCACCCCGTCATTTTCAGTTGCTATCCATAACCTGCCGGAGTTATCGAAAGCAATGTCGCTGATTGCCGTGCTTATCAAGCCGTCTGACAGAGAAAAATAGTGCCACTCGTCATCGGGAGTTACTGCGACGATGGCTTTGCTGTTATCTACGTATTTATTTACAATCCACATGATGTTACCGGGTCCCCGTAGAATTTTATTTACGACAACGAAAGCAGGCGTATCCGCACCGCCCAGCTTTTTATCAGTCGTATCTACCGGAATCACCACAAGGGAATCCGGGCGTTTTTCCAGAATCATTAATCCAGCCCCGGGCGTCCCAACCCAGATTCTGCCCGCATGATCGACTTCGATACCGGTGGTGTTATTAATAACCAGACCGTCTTCACTGGTGAGGTGTTCCCATTCAAAGCCGTCGAATATGTACAAGCCGTTGCCGGCGGTTTGTCCGGTTGCACACCATAACAGCCTCTCGCCGTCAAATACCATTTCCTCAAAAGTATTGTCCCCCGGACCGGGAGGCAGGACATTTATCCACTGCGGCACGAATTCATCATAAACATACATACCCTTTTTTTTATGTCCAGCCCACAGCATACCCTCATCATCCTGAATAAGCGCCTGTATATTGCTGAGATCCGGAATTATATCCACCCAGTTTCCGGGTGAAACTCTGCGTGAAACCGCATAACTCGAAGCCGCAAAAATCTCTCCATTTAGATTTGCAAGACGATTGATTTTCCTTCCGCTTAGTCCTTCGAATGCAATGGTCCCGCCAGAAATCCTGACAATGCCGTTGCCGGTACCCGCAAATACGGTATCATCTTTCGCAGTAAAATCGGTAACATTATTTGACGGCAGACCATTAAGAGTTGTATAATTATCCCAGAACTGCGGGTCCTGCAGATTCGGCGAGGTAAGAAGCGTTGTGGCAATCCCTTTTGTTGTCCCTGCCCAGATGCGGCTGCCGGATACGAACAATCTTTGAACAGCCGTATTCACGGTAAAGCTGCCGAGATTGCGAAATGTTGCCTTAATCTCTTCTTTACCGGTCAGAAAATGGCTGATGCCAAAATCCAGCGCCAGGTAGAGTGAATTATCGTTAAACACCACGTCGTTTATTACGATCGGCTCGGGGTCAATCGGCACTCTTTTTATTGTTACATCATCTAAATGGATGACATTCAGCGAGCCATCATCCATCCCTATCCATAACCGTCCCTGATTATCCAATATAAACGAAGATGGATTGTTAGACGATAATCCGGCAGTGTTGTTAAAAAACCGGAACGAGTTTGAAGCAATATTGTATATAAAAAGCCCACCGCCGGTCACTGCCCAGATATCCCCCGAATGCAGGAGCATGTCCCGCACCTCTCCCTGAAACGTAATTGAGCGCCAGAGGAATATTTGACTGTTGATGATATTTACATTCAATAAAATGCAGGTTACCAGGATAAGTGCAGAAGCAGATGCTTTTTTAAAATTATTCGCTGCCATTAAATGAAACGCTTTTACGGGAATGCACGGGAAGAAGAATTATAGAGTGAAACTATTGTGAAGATGGTTCAATCCATTCCCCCATTTTTCCATATTTCTCGATTCGCGCTTCGATCCGCTCTTCAGCCGACATTTCCTCAAGTGTTTTCAGTTCACTCAGGATTGTCCGTTTCACCGTATCAGCGGTTTCGTCATAATTTCTATGAGCGCCGCCGATCGGTTCTTTAATGATTCCGTCAATTACTTCCAATTCAAGGAGGTCCTGTGCGGTGATTTTGAGCGAATCTGCCATCTGAGCCGCCTTGGTTGCATCCCGCAGCAAAATAGAGGCGCATCCTTCCGGCGAAATAACCGAGTATATGGCATTTTCCAGCATAAATACTTTATTTCCAAGTGCAATAGCTAATGCACCTCCGCTGCCGCCTTCACCGGTAACGATGCAAATAATGGGAACCGGAAGCGTAGCCATTTCGTAGAGATTTCTTGCGATGGCTTCCGCCACCCCCCGCTCTTCGGAGCCTTTCCCGGGAAATGCTCCGGGTGTGTCGATGAGCGTAACAATCGGTCTGTCGAATTTTGCTGCGAGCTTCATCAGGCGGAGTGCTTTCCTGTATCCTTCCGGGTTGGGCATACCGAAATTGCGGTACAGGTTGTTTTTTGTGCCGCGTCCCTTTTGATGACCGATCAGCATAATGCTCTTCCCCTCGATCGTTGCCAATCCCCCGACCATGGCTTTATCATCCGCATAAACACGGTCACCATGTATCTCGATGAAATTAGAACACATGCGCTTTATATAGTCGAGGGTGTAAGGTCTTTCAGGATGACGGGCAAGCTGAACACGCTGCCAACTTGTTAAATTAGAATATACGTCTTTCTTGAGTTTTTCGCACCGCTTCTCAAGCTTGACTATCTCCTCAGACATATCCACATCTTCTGTATGAGCATACTCCCGCATTTCATCGATCTTCTTCTCCAGCTCAATAATCGGTTTTTCAAAGTCCAAAATATGTATCACAGTTTCTGCCCTCAATTATGATTATCCCCGCACATACTATCAATGAGGCATGTTTTTATATGAATTTTAAACTAAATAATATACAATTATTTTTCCCGTAATGCAAATTAAACGTTTAGTATACCGGCTTATATACTCGACATATATGTTTATTTGATTTCTTACGTAAATATACCTGTAGAGACGCATGGCGATGCGTCTCATAATTTGGTTCATCCGCACTTTTGTTTGAACAAAAGAATCGTTTAAATATCTTTTGTCATTTCAAAGAAAATGTATGATTGACTGTAAATATATTTGTAGAGACGCATGGCGATGCGTCTCATTGCAAAATAAATACACCCAAAAAGCTTTTGTGAAAATTTAATGTACAAACATTTTTGTTTTTTATTACAAACACGTATCCATTCCATGTCAGCGATGTGAAACATATTAATAATTCCCCCCTTTTGTAAAGGGGGGGTAGGGGTGATTTTAAAATGTTCCCTTAAATCAAAAAATCCCCCTCAATCCCCCTTTAATAAAGGGGGAAGTGTAATAAAGAGTGAAGTTTAATAAAGGGGGAGGTGTAAATGCCTGAATCCCCTGTTTTTAAGGGGGATTTATTAAATCGATTCACCATGATTATAAAATTTACAAAAGTTCAGATACACAAATTATTTGAGACGCATCGCCATGCGTCTCTACAGTAATTTATTAATCACTAAATTTGAATACAATAGCATTTACATCTGATATAGTCTTCACCGCCAAGGTGAAGCCAATCACAATTCAGCAATTTATCTTACAACCTTCCGCCGGATATACGCCAGTACCGCTTTACTCCAGATGGCGCTTTTCAACAGCCACAGCGGGGTAAAAACGCTGTACATGCGAAAGTGTTTTTCCGCAAAAATCACCATCGCTCTATGAAAAAGTTTTATCTGGTTCCAATCTCTTTCGTTCAAGCTTTTTCCCTTAAAGTGGATAATCGAGGTCTTCGGATAATAGAGAATTTTCCACCCGGCTTCTTTGATGCGGTAACACCAATCAAGGTCCTCGCCGTACATGAAAAACTGTTCATCGAGAAAGCCGACAGTTTCCAGTATTTTCCGCCTTATGGTCATAAATGAACCCGAAACAGCATCAACCTCTTCAATTCTGTTGGCATCGAGATACGTCAGGTTATACCGTGCAAACAGCTTGCTGTTCGGAAACACTCTGCTTAGACCGAGCATGCGCGTCAGCGACACCCACGGTGTGGGAAAACTCCGGCGGCAGCTTAGCTGCAGGCTTCCGTCCTCATTCAGGATTTTACACCCGACCATTCCCGCTTCGGGGTATGTATCGAATGCCTCGAGGAGTATTGAAAACGTGTCTTCGCGGACTATCGTGTCAGGATTTAGCAGTGAAATATATTCTCCTGCAGCACGCTTCATGGCAATATTATTTGCCCGGGCAAAACCGGTATTCTCCTCATTTTCAATGAGCGTGATACCGGGGAATTTTTCCCTAACCATTGCAGCACTGCCGTCGATAGATGCGTTATCCACAACAAAAATTTCATATGAAATCCCCTGCAGCGCCTTCTGCACCGAAACAAGCGCCCGCTCGAGGTAATCTTTGACATTGTAACTGACGATTATGACACTGAGTGTGACCATAAGCAGGAAGAAAAAATTATACTATAATGAAGGTACGGTAATCAGAATGAATATAGTAGGGGCACGGCGCGCCGTGCCCCTACGCGTTATACCTATCCATGCATGATTTCAAAAACACATCACTTTCCATACACCGCCGGGTCTATTTTGTATTTTTCGACAAGAGCAAATTCGTTATTTTGAAGCCAATCATTAAACTTGTAAGCATAGCCGTTTTTAATTACTTGTGGTATAAATGCAAAGTATGCAGAATTCAAATATTTTCCTGATTCTAAATCAATAATATCGGTGAAATATTCTTCCTTTTCATTCTGTAGATAAGTAAAAACAAATATAATATTTCCATCTGCCATTATATTTTTAACTGCAGGGTAATACTTAGTCTCTTTTGCCGTTTTTTTAATAGCTTCAAAAATTCGTTTTATAGAAGGAGGCGTGGAAACCGGTGTTCCATCCCTATTATAGCTCTGTCCTTTCCCTAATCCCAAATACGGTTTTTTTACTTCTTCAGGTATTTCAACCGGCAAGTAATTATAAGATATATCAAATTTTTTGAATGTTTTTAATGACATTACATGCATAGTATATATTGATTCTTTATCATTTGAATCGTATAGTGAATGGGTGAATACCACCCTGTTAGCCGGGAGCATTTCAAAAAACAAATCCCCTTTAAACTCTAAAGTTGTACTTAAAATGAAAACTGCTTGCGAACGGTAGGAAGCTATATCGATTACTGTATCCGGTGAATCATAGATTAATACATCAAACCAAATATTTAGTTCTTCTGATTGCAATTCTTGAGGAAGAAGCTGAATAACACTCTCCTTTTCATCATTTGCAATGGCTTTTATTATAAAATAATAAGCAAAATTATTTTCTTCTAAAAACATTTTTAAAAGAACGTTTCTTGTTAAATTTTTCCTTGTAACAAATTTATGTTCAGGGGAATAAATATTTATACTTTTACCATCCAGTATTGTCAAATATCCTGAAGGTGCAATGATTGCATTGAAGGGAGAATTAAATTCACCTGGACCCTGCCCTGTCCCGCCAAACATGGTCTTTTCCTTACCGCTGCTGTCATACACTTTTACATAATTTTCATCAACGACAAGTATGTCATTTTGATCGTTAGCGGCTATTCCAATGGGTCGAGCTAATAGAAATTCATCTTTTAGCACCCGTTCTTCTGCGCCGAAGGTCAATTCCAGCGTCAAGACATCGGTTAAAACCTGCTGCATCTCCGCAGTCTTAAATTCAACATCAGTGCCGCAATAAAAAAATAATAAAAAAACCAGTATAAAGAAGAGTAGCGTTTTCATTTTGTCCTCCTGTGGTGGTTTATATTGAAATGAGTAAGAAAGGAATTGCAACCTTCTCAGAAAATTTAACTAACGATGTAGGAATATGTTCCCACATGAACCCCGAGTACTCGGGGCGGCGTGTTCCTACAATATGCGTTACACATATCTATGCATGATTTCAAAAACACAATTGCATTAGGACATTTAAATCCAAAATCTTCTGGTTCTTCACCCCCACCCTAACCCTCTCCCATCAAGGGGGGAGGGAAATAATGGTATGGCTTTTATAAGAGAAGCAATACCATTATTTCCCTCCCCCCTTGATGGGAGAGGGTTAGGGTGGG
>Ga0114930_10002789_pt1 | contig 15619 bp, 8 predicted proteins | sample AnhtaG_FD_87300 | JGI IMG/M metagenome (GOLD analysis project Ga0114930, IMG submission 87300) | Deep subsurface microbial communities from Anholt, Denmark to uncover new lineages of life (NeLLi) - Anholt_01485 metaG | ecosystem: Environmental > Aquatic > Marine > Oceanic > Sediment | place... | reverse complement strand
CGGCGACTGGTTTGCGCTGAACGCCTTCGGGATGTACGGGCTGCGCGGCGACGGCACGGTGGTGATCAACTCGAACTATCTGTGGCTGGAAGGCGTGGACGTGCGCCAGTTTACGAAGGGCGAGCTGGAAGGGCGTCGAATGTGTCACCGCACGGCTGAGTTCCTGCGCAAGCACCTCCCCGGCTTCGAGAACGCGGCTCTCATAGCCACCGCCGAGGACTGGGGCCAGCGGAGGGCCCGGCTCATCGAGGGTGAGAAGACTCTTACCAGGGAGGACGCGGAGACGGGACGTCAATGGGATGATGTGATCGGGCGTTCGCCGCACGGAGACTTGCCGTTCGGATTCGAGATTCCGTTCGGCATCATGGTACCGCAAGAGGTGGAGGGACTTCTGGTGCCCAGCGGGAAGAGCGTCTCGACCGAGCCGGTGGGCCTGGTCCGGGGCATGTCGCGCTGCATGACGCTGGGCGAGGCGGCGGGCGTGGCGGCCGCACTCGGCGCCCGACAGGGCGTACCGCCGGACGAAGTCCCCATCCGCGAGATCCAGCGGCAGCTCGTCGCCCAGGGCGCGTATCTGGGCGAGTCCGACCGCCTGGCGGAGTTGGGGGTGCGGTGACGGAAGCACGCCCAGGGTTTGCGAGCCTTGCCTCCCGTCCCCCTCTCTGAAATCGGAGAGGGGGTGGCCGAAGGCCGGGGGTGAGGTCACACGTGCAGGCAGTTTTCTGGTAACAATCGTGACCCGTTGCCAGGCACCCGGCACAGTTCCCTTGCTACTCTGCGAAGTAGTCTGCTACGTAGCACGAGTCGGTTCTCCGGTGTGCTATAATTCACTCGGCAGGCACGAACGCGCACCTTTTGTTGTAGTTCCCTTCGGTTCTCCGGTGTGCTATAATATTCCTGGTCGTCTGTATCGTATATTCCTGGTTGTAGTTCCCTTCGGTTCTCCGGTGTGCTATAATCGGCCTCCCTCAGCCCCTCCAGCACCGCCAGTTGTAGTTCCCTTCGGTTCTCCGGTGTGCTATAATCGCTATGCTGTGCGTGGCGTCTGCTTGGCTGTTGTAGTTCCCTTCGGTTCTCCGGTGTGCTATAATTACAAGCTGGCGAACTGCAGTCGAGGCCGCGTTGTAGTTCCCTTCGGTTCTCCGGTGTGCTATAATCTTGCGCTAGGTGAGGAGTATCGGTGGTTCGTTGTAGTTCCCTTCGGTTCTCCGGTGTGCTATAATCAAACAGCCTCCGGGATGCGCTCGTATAGAGTTGTAGTTCCCTTCGGTTCTCCGGTGTGCTATAATGAAGGTGTAGTGGCCCTCGCCTAGGGTGGTGTTGTAGTTCCCTTCGGTTCTCCGGTGTGCTATAATGAGGAGGTATCCGACAATGGCACAAGTGCCGTTGTAGTTCCCTTCGGTTCTCCGGTGTGCTATAATCCTGTACGGGGATAGGGCAACGCTGAAGAGGTTGTAGTTCCCTTCGGTTCTCCGGTGTGCTATAATAAGAGCGGGTTTGGCGGGCCAAACAGCCTCGTTGTAGTTCCCTTCGGTTCTCCGGTGTGCTATAATAATTGGAGGCGGAGGATCTCTCGGCGGCGAGTTGTAGTTCCCTTCGGTTCTCCGGTGTGCTATAATCCAGCGCGTCGAACTCCGCCTGTATCTCAGGTTGTAGTTCCCTTCGGTTCTCCGGTGTGCTATAATCTCGTGTTTCTGCTCAACCGTGCGCCGACGGTTGTAGTTCCCTTCGGTTCTCCGGTGTGCTATAATCAACCGCTTGAGGATGCGCTTGCGCCGTGCGTTGTAGTTCCCTTCGGTTCTCCGGTGTGCTATAATTTTTGATGATCCGAGGAGAGCAAGTATAACGTTGTAGTTCCCTTCGGTTCTCCGGTGTGCTATAATCGGATAGCCTGACGCTCGACGACGCTGTTAGTTGTAGTTCCCTTCGGTTCTCCGGTGTGCTATAATGGAACTATACCGCTCCGTCTCCTGATCGAGGTTGTAGTTCCCTTCGGTTCTCCGGTGTGCTATAATGCATTGGCTGACCGGTCTATTCTGATGAAGGTTGTAGTTCCCTTCGGTTCTCCGGTGTGCTATAATAGTGAGGACGACGGCCAAGCCGGACCTTGGTTGTAGTTCCCTTCGGTTCTCCGGTGTGCTATAATGTGGTCAAACGCATAGTAGATGGCGATACGGTTGTAGTTCCCTTCGGTTCTCCGGTGTGCTATAATGCCGGGCACTTCGGGCAGGATGAACGAGAGGTTGTAGTTCCCTTCGGTTCTCCGGTGTGCTATAATTGCCGTGCGGGTCGTTGACGAACTGGATCTGTTGTAGTTCCCTTCGGTTCTCCGGTGTGCTATAATACATGGCGCGGGACAGGCTCGAAAACGAGAGTGTTTTCGGGCCTGTCGCCATAGTTGGGCGCTAGAAAAACGAAAGCTGCTCGGCGAATTTCCCATGCTCCTTCGTCTTTCTTTCGCCGACCAGCACCTTGATGTCGGCGAACTGCTTTTCCGTCACCTGCATGGAGCGCACGCTCCCCTTCCCGGGCAGATTCGTCCTCAGACGCGCCACATGCTTGGCCACCGCATCCTGGCCGCTGCATATCCGCGCGTAGATGGAGAACTGAACCATGTCATATCCGTCGCGGAGCAGGAACTTGTGGAATCGGGCGTATGCTTTTCTGTCCTTCCGGCTGACGACCGGCAGGTCGTAGAATACCATCAGTCGCATGAACCTACTCATACGCGTGCTTCTTCAGCGGCAGGAGCTCGGGCAGTTTCAGGAGCTTCGGTGACTTCTCGCGGCAGGCGGCGAGGAATGACCCCACCATGATCTCCACCGCGCGGAGCACCTGCTGGCGGTTTCCGTCAATGAGCACATCGCAGTGAAGGAGGCCGACGAGCCTTTCCCTGTCAGCTTTCTCAAGTTCCTGCCCGAGCGGCATCTGCGCGACGCAGAGGTCAACCACCGGGCGCAGCGGCTCCAGGAAATCGTCCGCCAGGTTGAACTGGTTGAGCTCGCTGTGGTGGTGAATGCCATGGGCGGGGAGGAAGCCGTGGAACGCGAGGGCTCTGGCGACTGCGGCGCGCACGACGGCGTACCCGTAGTTCAGGGCGCTGTTGACGGAGTCTTCGGCGCCCCGCACGAAAGCCTCTCCGAAGGCGCGGCGGAAATGCTCGCGGGCGGCGGACGATTCCACGTTCGTGGGGTCACCGCTTCCCACCCGCGTCGCCATCCGGGCCACCACGTCCGCGCCGGGCCTGCCCAGGATCTCAAGGCACGCGGCCTGGTTCGCGATTTTCCGCTGCACTATCGCCTGCCAACACCGCTTTCGGAAGGGGACACTGGTCTCGAGCTGCATGCGCTGGACGCCCGCCATCCTGCTGTGCCCGGCGAACGGCACTCCGGCCATGCAGGGCAGATGCCGCCCGTCGCAGACGAGGAGCATCACGTCCTTCTCGGCAAGACGGTTCAGGAGGGCGGCGGAGAGGAGCACCTCCTGGGATTCGAGCACGAGGACGGCGATGTCCTCCACGGGGAGGGCCACCGCCTGGTCTTGCATAACGACAAGCTGGTCATTCTCGAGCCTCAGTCTCGCCGGGTCCGAGATCACCACCGTTCGCCAGCCCACGTCTGACCTCTTTCTCGATCCGACGGTACTCGCCCAGGACGCTCATCTCGTACTTCTCGATCGCTTTGGCGCTCAAGGAGCTGAACCGTTCTGTCGTGGCAGCGTGGTTCACCAAGGACACCGTGATGCGGCCGTCGCTCACGTCTGTGCTTCGGAAGTGGAAGAAGCCTTTGAGCCCCTTCCTGGGTTCGTCCACCCACACCAGGTCGAACGGAAAGAGGGCGAAGAGGAACTCGTACGAGTCGTCCACCGCCCTGCCGCTTTTGAGCGGAACCAGCCTGTCCGGCAGCTTCCGCGCCATAACGTGCGAGACGTATATGGGCAGGAGGTAATACTTGCCGGATTTCCGGAAAACGTCCGTCCACGCTATGGTGTCATTATTGGCAATCCCGCCTCGAATCTTGATGCCCGTGTATTGTGCTTGGCACACTTTTACCCTCTTCACAACTGGGCCCGGCGATCCGTCGTTAGTCGGCTTGTGAAGCGGCTCGGCGAATGCTTTATCCGCTTTCCCGCCGTGCTCTTCCATGCGCCTGCATATCTCCTCGAAGAGGCGCGGGTCGGTCGCCTTACATGCGAGGTTCTCCAGGTCACCCGGCTTCAGGGAGGTCAGCGGATTCCTCACGGCGCTCTTCCGGGCCGTGTCCACGAGTTTGGCCGAGCGGATCCTTTCCTTGTGAATCGCCCCAGTCGCCTTTCGCTGAGGCATGCGCGAGACTACAATGGGCTCCAGATCCGTGACGCCTTCATAAGTGGGCAGTTGAAGCTGACGTATGGCCTCCGTGGGGTCCTCCGAGAGCCTGGCAAGGAGCTCCTTCCTGAATCCCTTCCACGGCAGTGGGAGCCTGGGCTTCTTGCCCTTCTCCCATTGGATGATCTCTCCCGTGTCCTTGTCCACGTCCTGCCCGCGGACTTCCACTATCCTCGCGTGCTCGGTGATGAGGGTGATCTGATGCTGCACCAGGCTTGCGACCACGGCCGCGTCCAGCGCGTGGTGCAGGTCGTCCTTGTCGCGGTCCTTCGCCTTCTGCAGACCCCAGAGGCCCCTGGTCCGCGCGGTGATGCGGCCGTTCACGCACACCACGGGGACCTTGACGGACGGGTCGGCGAATCTGAGGCGGCGCCGAACGAATCGGCTGAACTCGCGGGCGATGTACTTGGTATCCTGGAGGCTCCGCTCCTTCCACGCCTCTTCATTCACTTCCTTGCGGAGTAGGTTATTCCGCTTTCTCGGATCGCGAATGACGGTTCGGACCCAGCCCTCGAACTCGGCCCAGCGTTTCGCGTCATGCCCGAAGGTCTCGAATGGGGTGCGGTTCTGCTTCTTCCGGTTCTGGGCGGTCAGGACGAGTCCCCTGTTTGACCGACTGTCGTCGAAGCAGCGGCTGTAGGGCACGATGTGGTCTAACTCGGTGTAGCCGGGCTCGAACAGGCGCTCAATGTCTATCTTTTGCTGCGAGTAGGCGCACTTGCACTGCTGGTCGCTGTAGAGCCTGAACTTCAGCACGTTTTCACCGGTCGGCTCGCGCTGGAACTCCTGGCGCACCCGGTCCTTGAGGCGTTCGTTTTCGGCCCGGTTTTCATTCTGCCACTTTTGTATCTCCCTGCGGTCTGTGGCGCTCTTGCCTATCTCGCGGGCAAGCTCTATGTGGACGCGGTACGGCGGCCCGTAGCGGCGAATGACGGCATTGACGACTTTGCGGGCTTGAGAGAGCGCCCTGCGGACGACGGGATTGTTCGTCACGTCGGGGCCGATGGTCGGCAGCTTGGGGCCCTTCTCGTACTCTTCGGGCTTCGCGTGATCGAAGCCTGCTTCCTTGCATGCCTCACTGTAGAGCATGCCCTGTTCGAGGTACGGGAGTATCCGCTTGATCGCGGCGAGGGACAGGTTTGAGGTCGTTGTGAATCCCTGACAGTTTGCCGCAGCCCCGATGATCTCCGCAGCGACACCGCTGGATTCCAGGTAGTCGCGTATCTGCTCATCCGTCTTGTAGAAGGTGAGCGCGTGCGTAAGATCATCCATGAGGTCCGCATTGCTTCCGACCTGCTCCCAGACGCCGGCCTTCTCTGACGCCTTATGGAGCGCGTGGTAGCCCTTCAGCTCGAAGAATGTCTTCTTCTCGCAGTCGAGAGACTCCACGGGGTCCTCGCCCTTCTTGCGCTTGATATAGTCAAGCCCGGTGAACCTCGCCTCCTCCGGCAGAGAGAGCAGTTTTCGTATCTGAGCGTAGCCGACCTTCGCGTGGGAATAGGCGAAGTCGTGGAGTGCCCTGCGCTGCTCGTCGGTCAACCGATGTCGTGAGCCGTCGGTGGTGTACGTCAAGCTGTTCACCTTGCCGAGCAGGTTGAACCGTTCGCAGTGGTATGCGTTCTTCGGCGCGCGTTTCTCGCCTTGGATGAAGGTGCACTCGCCGACCATGCTGAGGATGCGCTCGCCCGATGCGAAAGGAAGCTGCCAGAGGAATACTTCCAGGAACGCCCGCTCCAACTCCGGCAAGGCAAAGGGGCTGCCGAATTCCCGCTGGCGGATGAAGAGCGTCTTGATCTCCTCCTCAAGCATCGCGCGGTCAACGGCGTTCTCATACCAGTTCGTCGTGTTGCGCTTGCGGTCCGTGAATTTCTCATCGCGATAGAGCATCTCGCCCGCGGTGCGATAGCCGCCTTCTAGGAGCTTGCGGTTCCCTTCGATGGCCGGGCCTACGACCTTGCTTTCCTCATCGCCCTTCACCTTCTTGCGGTTTGACTTGAACCCCCTGTGCCTGGCCATGTGGAACAGGGCCCGGGCGAATTCCTCGCCGGTGAGGACTCGATCGAGTCCCTCAGCCCTAAATTGCCATGGCGAGCGCTTATTCGGACCAGTCTCAAACGCGGACTCCCGCTCGTCTTCCCGGATCAGGCCGAACTGCACGAATAGGTCCTTCGCGCGGCGAAGTCTTCCGGCGCGTCTGCGGAGCCTTCGGCGCGCCCCCCGAGCGGTCCTGCGAGGCTCGGCTAGAGGCGCCTTCGTCTGAGGTTCCTCCGCTGCGTTGAATGCCCGAACGCCGAGATCCTCGATGCGCCGGTCGTCCAGGTTGAGCACTGCCCAGCCGACCGAGGTGATGCCGATATCCAGGCCAAGAGAGTATTTCATCGCAAGCCACCTCCTCACAAAAAGGATGCCCCCGCCAATGACAAGCACGGGCAGGGGCAGAGCCTTACGGTTGTTAGCCTTATTGTAGAAACCATCGGTTCTCCGGTGTGCCATAATGGTTGCTACTGAGGCTTCAACCGCCAACATTATAACACCTTTATCCGAGGCCGTCAATAGGCGGAGGAAGATTTTATTCCGGACCCGTCAAAGACACCACGTATTCACCCTTGAGCCGGGCGCCGTTTCTGAGCAGGACCTGGCCGAGGCGGCACTGGGAGAGGACGTGCAGCTTGACGCCCTGCTCCGAGAGGGCCGGGCGCACGTGAACGTCGGCACTCGCGTGGACGGACACACCGCTCCCATCCTGAGCCGCGAGCGACGCCTCGTAGATGTTGAACTTGATCGAGCGGAAGTCGTTCGTCCCCAGCTCCGTCTGGTCGAGCGACCACGGCCATTCGGGCTTCTTGTCCCAGCGCTCCTCGCCCCACTTCTCGTCGCGTCGAGCCTTCGCGCTGCCTTCGGTCCGGCTGATGCTGTCCTCCGGGTAGACGTCCCACTCGGACCAGCGGCGCCACTTCACTTCGTCGCACTCAGGCTTCAGGAGAAACTTGATGCCCGCCTCGCGGGTGTTCATATCCTCGCCGGAGTAGGCATAGTCATACGAGACTTGGCCGACCCCATTCTTGTCAATCAGCCAGCGCACCGATCCCGCGAAACCCTCATAGCGATCCCGAATCGTGATTTCGAGTCCCTCTGCGCGCTCCTCGACAGTGACGCCCTCCACGACGCGCGTCCCGGCATCGGGGAACTCCGCGTAGGGCGGGGCGTTCGGGCCGGCTAGGTCGCCGAAGTCGTATCGCGTGATGTGCAGAGCGGGGAACTTGACCACCGGAGACTTGTGTTTCGGACTACCAGCATCCAAATCGCCGCTCAATCTATTTAGGACCAGCGAGAACTCGTTGCCCTCGACGGTGACCGTCTTGCCGTCCTCGCGCCATGCGGGAGGACCGGCGGTCGGCTTGGGCAGTGGTGTCCGCTTCTCCTTCCCCAGCCTGATCGCGAGCGCATTGACGAGCTCGCCCGCGGCGTCGGTCACGCGGAGTATGACTTTCTCGCCCTCGGCGGTCCCACGGGGAATCGGGATCTCTATCTTGCCCTTCGAAGCAGGGGGCAGGCTCACCTTCGCGTTGCCGTGTTTCTTCCCCACCTCCCAGGTGAACGTCAGATCGCTGAGGTCCATAAATGCGTAACGGTTCTCGACCGGCACTCGGATCGAGCGTTGGCCCGGCGAGAACTCGACCTGGCGGCAGGGGAACCACACCGGACTAAAGATCAGTTTCGACAGCCACCACTCCGGTTTCGGGCGTCGCCACGCGTCGATCAGTCCCCAGAATCCGTGAACCCACGCATAGCCGCAGTGCTTACCCTCTGCGAAATAGAACGGCTCGTCCAGCAGTGCCCAGATCGCGCCCCCTATCACGCGGTCCGACTCGTAGATATGCGTCCAGACTCCGGGCTTGGCGCCGGGCTTTAGATGGGGCAGATCGAAACTGGCGGCACAGGCCGTTGCCCAATCCGAGTCGGGATCGCTGTGCCCGCAGCCCCATAACTCGCGCAGGCCGGGGTTGATGTTCACATCCGTCTGCTCGTGACAGACCGGGAAGAGGTACTCGCCCAGCAGGATCGGCCGAGGATCGCCCTTCAGATGCTCGTCATAGGGCATTGGCGGGTAGTGAAGGTTGGCGATATCGCAGACTCGCTTCGGGTCGGGATTGTTGAAAGTCGTGGGCCGCGAAGGGTCCAACTCTTTGCAGAGCTTATTCGAGACCTCGAAAACCTCGCTAAAATGCGATTCGTTGGCAAGGGACCAGATCATGACGCTGGGGTGCGTATGGCAGTAATCAATCATCGCGGAGGTGGGCGTGAGGATCTCCTTCACATGGCTCATGTCGTCGCTCGGCCCGACCCAGCAGAACGGTGCCTCCGCCTCGACGTATACGCCCAGCCGGTCGCAGGCATCGAGAAGCTCCCGCGTCGGCGGATAGTGGGCGGTGCGGAGGTAATTCAGGTTCGCCGCCTTCAAGAGCTTGACGTCCTGCTCCGCATGGCGCATGGTGTCCGCGCGGCCGGTCAACGGGTCGATTTCGTGACGGCAGGCTCCCGCCAGCTTGACACGTCGGCCGTTCACGTAAAGCTGTGCGTCCCTTATCTCGATTTTCCGGAAGCCGATCCTGCGCTCGATTCGCTCGAGCGATTCGCCGCCTCTGCGCAGATCCAGAACAAGCCGATATAGATGCGGCTGCTCGGCGTTCCATTTCAGCGGATTGGGGACACGCGTCGTCACATCCGCCGCCTTTGTGCCGCGCTTCGGGCAATCGAAAGCGAACTTCGATTGCGACAGTTCGACCGCCTTCCCGTCGGCATCGTAAAGCGAGATATGGAGGCTCAGTTCCTTCTGCGGTTCCGCGAGGGGATTGTCTACGGTCAGCTTTAGTCGGAGCTCGGCGTCGCGGTACGCCTCGTCCAGATCCGTGCTGACGCGCATGTTCCTGATGTGAATTTGGGGCAAGGCATAAAGCCCGACCGAGCGGTCGATGCCGCCGAGGTTGTGGAACGCGTACGCGGAGGAATACGACAAGGTTTCGGACACCGTGCTGATGGTCATCCGCAGGTCCAAGCGGTTCCTCTCGCCGGGCCGGGCGACATCGGTTACCTCCCATTCCACGGGCGTGAACAGGTTCTCGCTGTATCCCAGCGGCTTGCCGTTGAATCGGTAGTGCGTCCCGGCGTGAATCGAGTCGAACCGCAGGAAGATCCGATATCCCGCCCACTCTTTCGGAATCACGAACTCACGGGCGACCGCCACCGGCTTGTCCTGGGGAACGTCATAGCCCTGTTGGAGCCACTGGCCGGGCACCCTAAAATCGCCCCACTCGGCGGCGTTCAAGGATTGGGAGCCGGCGTCTTCAGGTGGGTCGGGATTGATCCGCCAGACGCCGTCCAAGAGCATCTGATTTCTGTCGAGCCCCGCCGTGCTCTCCGGAATCGGCCGGTAGCGAACGGGATCGAAGAAGAGATTCCTGGCCGAGATCATCTCGCTGACCTCCTGTCCCTGGTGGATTGCGGTAATCTGGAGGTCGGCGTCCGTTCCGAAACCTTCGACCGACTTCCTGTCGAAGCTGAACTTCCCATCCGATTCGGTTTGGGTTATCAGCGGCGGATTCTGTGTGCCGACCTGGCTGAGCCGGGCCTCTATCCCCGCCAGTCCGTCGTACGCGAGGTCGAGTACTCGGCCCGTCAGGTCCGAGGAAAGACCCGAAACCTGGCTTATCTGGAAGGAGACCGGCGGAGGCGCGCTCGCCCAGAGCTCGAGGATGGAGACCGTTGCATTAACCTCTCCGTGTATCCTGAATTCCAACGACATCTTGCCGTCGCGAGTGATCTCCGAAGGCACCTTCAATACCAGCCGCACCGCTTTTGCCTTCGGAAGCGCGTAGGGGCCGTGCAGCTCGACCCCGTCCGCCGCCAGGCTTTGCACCCGATTGTAGACATGATCGCTGGCGTACGTCACCGCCAGCACGTAATCCAGCTCGGGATCCAGGTCTTCATAGACAGCGTTGACCTGCTTATAGCTGAACACCGCCGAGCGCGACTTCAGGTCCGCGTCGGTGTCGCTGGTATTGAAAGTCCACATGTAGCTGTCAGCCATCTGCACGTGAGGCTGGCGTCCTTCGACACCGCAGTCGTCGTAGTAATACAGGTGATAGCCATCCGGTATGGAATCAATCGCGTAGCTCACCGGCGACCCTCCTTGGGTTGCAGAAATGCCTGGGAGCAATAAGATGGTCCACAGGCAGGCGTGCACAAGAGTTCGGAACATATGCGGAATCGGTTTCTTTGTTCGCATGGTAAGGTCTTGGCGACATCGAACGGCGGCACAGTTGGACTAGTGTACATGTTATCGCAGGCCCGGCGCCGGGTCAAGGGGATGCCGGGCAGGTGAAGTTCGCGCTCCTCGTGGACAGAGGCCTGTAGTCTAGCCCTTTATGGGCGTCTGCACCCGCACAACCCGAACGGGGACAAGCCCCTAGAACGTATTTCAAAAGTCGGTTTTGGCCCTTGCTACTCTGCGAAGTCGCTACGTAGCACGAGTCGATACATCCCGACTAAGTCGGGACACTCAGGGCAATCGGGGCCGCATAGTCCGTCAGTCCTGAGTAGTCCTGAGTAGCGAAGCGTATCGAAGGGCGTATCGAAGGACGATTCCGCACTTTTGAAGCAGCCCCTAGACTACAGGGATTATGAAGAATCGTGAACCGTTTCCCGGGCAAAGTGACTGCTCGGGGTCGGTGAGAGGAACGGTTCGGCAGGAGCGTCACCCTCCCCGACGGGTCATCGCTCCCCCGGCCCGAGTCAATCGAAGGCCGCTGAGCCGAATCTTGCAGGGATCCTCACACATCCTGGACTTTTGCCGGACAGCGGTCGGTTGTGGAGCCGAGGATCGCTCCCGTAACGCGCATGTCGCTTCCGGGAAGCTCTTGCAGGAAAGGACGATCAGCCCGGATAACTGGAACCTACAGTGTATTTCAAAAGTATGTTCCTGCCCCTCGATACATCCCGATTGAATCGGGACACTCGGGGCAATCGGAGTCTCATGGTCCGCCAGTCCCGAGTAGTCCAGCCTCCGGCGGGACGTATCGAGGGATGACCTCCGACTCTCGAAATATACTCTAGTTGCAGTAGAGAAGCTCTCGGTCAGGCCGACCGGGAGCGGAGTGACCATTCAGAGAATCGAAGGAGACAAGTAGCATGAGACGCACAATCATCACCATCGTTTGCTGCACGCTGATCGCGGGATCAGCTCTTGCCGCGCGCGCACAGGTCACTCCAGTACCCCAAGAGGAGGCACTGAGCTGGGTTCGCTATGTTGTTCCGCTGCCGAAATCCATAGAGATCACTGGGAGAGTAACCGTTCCGAGCGGCGAAGTCGCCATCGTATCGCCCGGCGATTGCGATCCGGTCATCGAGCAGGCCTGTAAAGAACTGCGTGAGACCATCCGCCTTCCCGAAGGCGCAAAAGTGCAGAAGAAGCCGGCCTTCACCCTGATGCTGCAACTGGGAGGCCCGGAGGCCGAAGCGCTCCGTCCCCTCAAGAACTCCGATCAGGCTTATGCCATCCTTCCCGGTGCCAACGACAAGGGCCTGCGGTTGGTCGCCCTGACGCCGCGGGGGCTGTATTATGCCGCCAAGACGCTGCAGCAACTGATAAAGGCCCGAGCAGGTACGGGCACGGTTGAAATCCCTCTGCTGCATGTAAGAGACTGGCCCGACATGGAGGATCGAGGCCTGTGGGGCTCCGACTCCTCTCGCCATCTCAGATGGCTTGCAGACCGCAAGATGAACTACGTCGAGCAGATCTCCATTGTCGGTGTGGACGAGCAGGGTCGGCCGTTCGTCGGGATCAAGGATCCGCATCGGCCGCTTATCGAGCAAGGCCCCCTCTACGGCATCAAGTTCGTGCCCGTGGTTCTCCATCTGGAGCAGGTCGGTGGCAAGGGCGTATTCAAGGCTCACCCGAACCTGAAGGGTCAGAGCCCCCATCCAGGAGCGATCTGTTACTCGCAGCCGGAGTTCGTTGACATACTTGCCGACTGGATAGCGGGATTCGGAAGTATGCCCACCGTTGACGAGGTTGACGTCTGGATGACGGAGAACCTGCAGCAGCAGGGCGGATGCCAGTGCCCGGAGTGCAAGAAGACCGATCGGGGCGTTCTGGAGACGCGCGTTATCCTGGCAGCATGGAAGAAGGCCAAGGAGAAGATCGGGGACGTGGGGCTGCGCATACTCACCAGCGAGGAGACCGAGAACAGCAATGAACTTGTCTTCAAGGAGCTCCCCCCGGAGGTCAAGGTCTGGTACTACCACAGCCTGCTGACGTATACCACGGGCGACACCCCTGTGCTGTGGCGGGATTACCTTGCGGATTTCGCGCGCAGAGGGCGCTGGCTCGGCGTGTGCCCGAACCTGGACGCCACTGTGCACTGGACCTCACCCTTCACCGGCGCTGACTTCGTCCGCTACCGGATGAACGAGTTCGTTGACAAGGGGCTTTCCGGGCTGATCGGGTATGCCACCCCTCGAGTTTACTACAGTGTATTCAACGTGGAGGCGGCGGCGGAGTGGTCCTGGAACGCCAAGGGGCGCACCCCGCATGAATTCGCGCTGTCCTGGGCAGTGCGCGAGGGTTTGAAGGACCCCGAGAAGTTCGCTCAGTGGGCGGACATGATCGGCCCGGTCGAGTGGGATGTGTATGGGTCGCACTGGCCCTCCGGCGAGCAGCGCACTACGCCCGGCCCAGTGGCGGAGCTCTTACGGAATGGCGAACTGCCTGAACTGGGATATGTTCTGTGGGAGGCGTACAGAAAGCCGTTTGGCGACATCAGGTCTGAAAAGCAGTTGGATGACGACGTCGCGGCCGCCGGTAGAGGGGTTGAGCTTGCCAAACAGATGGCGATCCCCGAGTTCGTTCATGAGAGCCTCGTCGCGCAGGGATACATCAACTCGCTGAAGGCGCTCTGGGAGCTGAAGCATCTGGTGGGACCTGATGGGGTGGCCAAGGAGAACAGGGAGGCCGCTGAGCGCTACTTCAAGATGTACGTGAACGGTCTGAAGCAGGCGGCGGACGAGCTGCCGAAGTGGGAAGCCTGCATCAAGCGGGAGACTGACCTCGGTCAACACACGCAGGCGCCGGTTCAGTTCATGCATGACATGATCGAGCAGATGAAAGACGTCGCCGGCGACTTCGGCTTCGAGCTGAACGGGAACGTCAAGACGTCGTCGGGTTAGGATAGAGGGAAGCCACGTTGGCCCTTTTCGGTCCATTAGCTCCGATTGAGGAGGTACGGTTTCTTACGCGTTCTCCCAGCCCTGATTCTGTCAGATTGCTGGGCGTCGCCTATGATTACCTGCAGAGCCTTCCGCCTCAAGACCTCCTGGCCGTCTGCGTATGTTCATCGGTGGCCTGGGGAATCGCAACGCCCGCAAGCGACCTTGACATCGGCCTGATTGTTCGTGAGGGCGCCGTGCCATGCGCCGAGAAGCGGCAGTTTGGCAGCGACTTTGTCGATCACTGTGAATGGCCGTTTAGTTGGGTTGCCGACGCAGTCAAGGACCCGCTGGGGAACCCGATTCTCAGCTACACCGCAGCCTTTGCCCTGGTTGTCTACGACCCCGAAGGCAGGCTGGCCGCGGCCCAGCGTCAGTTGGTGCCGCGGATCTTTGAAGGCGGCGGTGCAAGGAAATGGATCCGGCATTACCTCGATGCCGCCGCGGGAATGCGAATCCAGGCACGCCAGGCGCTGCACGGGGACCCGGATGCGAACATTGCGTCTTTCCTGTTCGAAGGTGTGCGTCGCCTAGCTGACGCCGTACTGCATCTACTGCCGGGCGGACATTGCGGAGAGTGGCCGCACCGACTTCACCAGGTCGCGAGGCAGTGGAATGAACCCTGGCTGGCGGCGGAGGCCGGGCGAATCCTCGCGCCGCTCGGAGTGGACATCACGACACTCGCGTCTGCAATCGAACCGTGTGAACGCTTGCACGACCTCTCTGCCACACCGCCCAGTGGTAGATCCCTGGGCTGCTCCCGCGAGAGTGCGGCGTTCTTTGCACGCAAGGCCAGATACTATGAGCAACAGCGGGATGCCCTGTCCTTGCTCCACGTCCTGCGAAAGCAGTTCGGGTATGTAGAGCAGAACCTGGATGCCAAGCGGGAATCGGACATCCATGCATCGGAACTGGCCGGGGTCACAGATGAGTTACGACGAATCCGGAACATGGTAAGCATGGCTTGGCCGTATGGCCAGGATTCACGAGAGGTTTCGATCGAGCTGTTCGACCGATACAGGGAGCGTGTTGCCCATCTCCTTGACAGGCGAATGCCGTCCGAAGCCGCTTTCCAATAGAACTAATACACTTCAAGAGCATTGCGCAGAATGTCGGCCTGCTTTGCGCTGCGAGAAACGCGGTCGCCGGCGACTTCGGCTTTGACCCTGACTTACCGTGACCGAGCGCCCACCTATCCACCGGGATCGGGTTCGCCGCGAGCATCCACACTACCGCTTTCGGACCGGGTAGCGGATGATTGTCTTCTGGACCTTCGCGGTCGGGCGGGTCAGGTACTCCTCCTCGTGGACCCCGGCGATCTCGCAGCCGCTCTCTTCGATGAACTTGTGGAGACGCTCGACCGTCGGGCCTTCCTCCGAATAGGGACCGATGTGCAGAATCTCCGCAACCGTGCCGTACTCCCATACCTCGATCCTCACCTCCGGCTCGGGCACCTTCTTCGGAAGCTCCGTCGTTCCATCGGGGATCGGAAGCGCCCAGTGGGCGGTCCACTGATCCTTCGGCACTAGATGCGCATCCGGCCATCGGGCGCGCAGGCCCGTGACCTTGAAATCGCCCTTGCCCGCCTTCTTGAGCTGGAACTTCAGCGTGTAGACCGCACCGTAGAGCGCCGGGAACACCTGCTCGCCCACCACGTTCGGATCGCCCTTGCTCACGACGACCGCGATCGTCTGCGCAGGCATTTTGGTGATTCTGGGAGTTTGGGGTCTAGGTTGCGTCAGCATGCTGGACCTCCTAGCACCACAGGGGTTATGCGTCGGAGGTGCTTCATCCTCCGCCGGGTGGGGAGTACGCGGCATAGGCGGGGACGATGAGGACGACCTTGATAGCCAGCAGGAACGCTATCAGCGCAAGATTGTCCGGCATGTTAGCCATTTTCCACTCACACTCGTACTCGTACTCAAACCCGTTCGGGAGGGATTTGTAATCCCTCCCGCAGTGGCAATCTCGAGTCTCAGAGTCGGTTTT
>Ga0114930_10002787_pt1 | contig 15624 bp, 10 predicted proteins | sample AnhtaG_FD_87300 | JGI IMG/M metagenome (GOLD analysis project Ga0114930, IMG submission 87300) | Deep subsurface microbial communities from Anholt, Denmark to uncover new lineages of life (NeLLi) - Anholt_01485 metaG | ecosystem: Environmental > Aquatic > Marine > Oceanic > Sediment | place... | reverse complement strand
GGCCTATCTTTGGCTTTGGCCGCGCATGGTCACGCCGGAGGGTATCCTTGCGAAGGCGCACGAGTTGTCCGCGCAAGGCCAGTACGCGCAGGCGTCCCAGGCTTTCTCGGATTTCGTCCGTCGGCATCCCGACCATGCGTCCCGGGCCGACCTGCAGTTCTTGGCTGGCCACTGTCTTCAGATGGCGTCGACGGGCAGTTTCGATGAGCGGCAGCCGAACCTTGTGCGCGCCCTGGACTTGTACCGTGGGTTCATCGAGGCCTACCCAGCGCACGCCAAGGCGCCGCGCGCCCGGGTCCTCATGGGTCAGATCAATCTTGAACTGGGCCGGTACGAGGACGCGATCGACCTGCTCCGTGACCCGAAGCTCCCGATCAAGGACCCGGACGCGGCCCTCCCGGCGCTACGCATGCTGGGACGGGCCCACGCCCAACTGGGCGACTATGACGCGGCAGAATCGGTCTACTTGCAGGCGGCGTCCCTAAGCGGGAACTACTCGCCGGACCTCGACTACGTCGCCTTGGCCGAGCTATTCAAACTGCGGGCCGACCGGGCGCAGACCCCGGGGGAGCGCGAGCGCTTCCTGAACGCCGCCATCGAGCATTGGACCCATGCCGTCCGGGTGCCCGGCATCGACCCGAAGAGCAAGGAGAAGATCGAGTGGCTCATGATGCAACTGGGCGGCGAGGCCGCGGCCACGGGCACGGGTCAAGGCCCAGCCGTTGCGGCGCCCAGCGCCCCTCGGGCTGAGGGGGTCGTGCCGGGTGCATCGGCACTGCCTCGCGCGGCGCGCAGCGCGCCGCTGCCGCCGCCTGACCGAAGCCAGAAGGAGACGCCGCCGCCGGCCGCACGGCCCGCGGACGCCGGTTCGTGAGAGCGACGCGCGGGAGGCGAAGGGCCACGCGCACTGAAAGAGGTGGGAGAGAACGATGCGCGCAAGACGCGAGAGTTCGGCAGTCAATGCCGCAGCGTTGCTGAGGCGGGCGGCCGCGGTGGGACTGGTATGCGTCGCGGCCTTGGCGTCAGCGCAGCAGACCGACGCCATCCAGGCCGGCGACGTCGCCTTTGTGGAGGTATACCGGCGTCCCGAGTTGTCGTCCACGGTGCAGGTTGGGCCCAACGGCAACATCGACGTGCCCTACGTGGGCTCGGTCAACATCGCCGGTCTGTCGGAGTCGGAGGCGGCGGCCCGGGTGTCGGCCGCGCTCAAAGCCATCCTCAAGAACCCACGCGTTACTATTTCTCGCACGAGCGCGCGCGTGCCGTCCGGCCCGCGCACGGCCGAGATGCAGACCCAGGTCATCGCGGTGAAGAATTCGAGCGCCGAAGTGCTCAGCGAGGCCCTGCAGGGCATGTCGTCGTCCGGCGGCAGCATCAGTTGCGACCGCTATTCGAACGCCATGATCATCACCGACACCCCGGCCACGGTCCAGAACATCATGACGGCCATCAGCCAGATCGACCAGATGCGGACGCAGGCGACGCAGGTGCGCATCGAGACGAAGGTGGCGGAGGTCAAGCAGGGGGCCATGAAAGAGCTCGGCGTGCGTTGGTTCTACAAAGGGGACGATACGACGGCGGGTTACTACCCCCATACGTCGAGCGACGCGCTTTCGGGGAGCCAGTTGGACCCGATGGCCAACGAGCGGTTCGGCGGCCAAGGCACGGTCGGCGGTGCCACGAGCCTTAGCCGCCGTTTCGTTGACGAGCCGTTTTTCGACCGCCGTCTCAATGTGCCGGTCCACGTCCCGGTCGTGGGTCAGCTTTTCTTCGGGGTGATGAACGGGGATTTCGATATCGGCACGCTGCTTGACGCCCTCGTCAAGGACAACAAGGCCGAGCTCATGGCCACGCCCAGCATCCTTGCCGTCAATCACACGCCGGCGGAGATCAAGATGCTCGACGAGTTCCCGTACACCGAGTCTTCGCAGTACTTCGGCGGGCAGTCCTTCTCGGTCAAGTTCATGGACCTCGGCATCAAGCTGCTCGTGACGCCCCACGTGTACCAAGACACCGGGGGGCCGTACGTGAAACTGGATCTCAAGCCGGAAGTGTCGTTTGCCAGCGGCATGGCCAACGGCATCCCGATCCGGTCCGTGCGCAGCTCGGACAGCGTGGCCATTGTGCGCGACGGGCAGACGCTGGTCATCGGCGGCATCTTGCTCAACGACGAGCGCCACAGCAAGCAAGAGGTCCCCGGCCTGGGCAAGATCCCCGTGCTGGGCAGTCTGTTCAAGCGTAAGGAGCGGGCGCAGAGCCGCAGCGAACTGATGGTGTTCGTGACGCCCACGATCCACGAAACGCCGGAATCGATCACGTGGGACCGCACCATCAATCTGACCGGCGCGGCCAAAGACGAGATCCCCCGAATCCCGACGAACGAGATCCTCGGGGAAACGCGCAAGGAATAGCCGTCCATGGCCCAAGAACTGCCCACGCTCGACGAACAGACCGCAAGGACGCGTGAACACCAGTTGCGCTTCATTTACGACGTGCTGGCCCGGCGATGGTTGATGATCGTCGCATCGGCAGTGGCCGGCGCGGCGGCCCTGGCCTCGTGGGATACCCTCACTCGGGATACGCCGAAGCAGTTGTACCACGCCACGGCCAAGGTCCTGGTCGTCCAATCGCTGTGGGACAAGGACATCCTTAAAGGCGTGGGCGGGACGCCGCTGGTGCCAGTGGACGCGCAGTCCCTCGTCAAGCGCACGAGCAGACGTGAACTATCCGAGAGAGTGGCCCATGCCCTGGTGCAATCGGACACCAACGAGGGCCGGGCGTCGGGGCGGATTGTGACCGAGCCCGAGTATGCGGCCAAGGCGGACGAGATCTACGGCTACCTCAGCATTGAGGCGGAGGACCTTCAGAGCGGTGTGATCACCATCGAAGCCAGCAACTGCCCCAGCGATGAGGAGGCCTGGCGGATCGCGGAGTTCGCTGCCCGTGTGTTTGTGGAGGAGAATCGTCAACTGCGCTTGGAGGAGGAGACGAGGACGCACGAGGCCATCCAGAAGAAACTCGAGGAACTCCAGCAGGAGTTGTACGCCGCCGAGACCGCCCAATGGGACTTCAAGAAAGAGATGGGCTTTCGCACGTACGGCCGCGCGGGCGAAGAGATGGCCGAGATCTACCAAGAGCTCAGCGAGAAAAGCGCCACCCGCGAGGAAACCCAGGCCAAGCTGTCCGAGCTCGCCGCACAACTCCAGACGAACCGCGAGCAGTTGCCTGAAGCCCTGGGCAAGGTGACCGACACGGTCGTCGACGAGATGCTGTCGGATCTCAACCAACTGCTTCAAGAGAAGCTGACGATGAGCGTGGTGTACCAGCCGGCGTTCTCCGGTCTGGCCGAAGTGCAGGACGAGATCGCCGAGAAGAGGCAGGCCATCCTCCAGGCGGTTCAGCAACTGGACGAGGGGGTTGGCGGGGGCACGAGCGTGTGGCGGCAGCGCCAGAACATGTACCGCCAGCAGCTCGAGCTGCGCCTCGAGCTGACGGGGCTCGACATCCGCATCGCGGCCCTCAAGCGCATGCTCGAGGAGCAGATCCCGCGGATCCCGGAACTCGCCAATGAGAACCTCAAATACGAGCGCCTGGAGAACGAGGCGCGCCACATCCGGGACCAGTTCAACCGCCTGCGCGAGAAGGAATTCGACATCCGGACCGCGCTGAGCCGTGAGACGGGGCAGGTGGAGCGGCACGAGTCCGTGATGGCGTCGCTGCTTCCCGTTCCGAGCGTCGGGCTGCGCTTGTGGATGAACTTTGGCATTGGCGCCCTGGTGGGGGCCGTGGTCAGTTTTGCCCTGGCCGTCATGTTCGAGATCATGGACACGTCGATACGGACCATCGAGGACGTTACGGCCCATATCGGCCTGGAGGTGATCGGGACGATCCCGAAGATGCGGTTCGGCAGACCGAAACTGCGCCACCGTCGCGAGGGCGCCTACGTGGCGGCCGTTGACGAGGACCAGATCGACGCGTGCATCGTCACGCAACACGACCCGAAATCGCCGATATCCGAGGCGTACCGGGCGCTGCGCACGAACTTCCAGTTCGCGAGCATCAACCTTAAGCCCAAGACCGTCATGGTGACCAGCGCCGTGCCAGGCGAAGGCAAGACCACCACTGCGGTCAACATGGCCGTGACTATGGCCGACTGCGGGATCCGGGTGCTTCTGGTGGACACGGACCTGCGACGGCCGAACGTGCACCGCGTGCTCAGGATGGAGCGGGGGCCGGGCCTGGCCGACGTGCTGCGCGGGGAGGCCGACCTGGCCGGTGTGGTGCGCAAGACGCGCGTGGACAATCTGTGGACCATCTCGAGCGGCCGGGTGCCGCCGAACCCGTCCGAGCTCATCGGCTCGGATCGGATGGCGGCGCTGATGGAGGAGTTGGGCCGGGACTTCGGCCTGGTGGTGTGCGACGCCCCGTCCATTCTGGTGGTGACGGACCCCGTGCTGCTGGCGACGCACGTGGACACTACGGTGCTGGTCGTGTCCGTGAACAACGCACGTCGCGAGACGATCCAGCGCGCCCACAAGCTGCTCCAGACGGCCAGCGCGAAGATCGCGGGCGTGGTGCTAAACGGGCTGGAGACGACGCGCAGCCATTACTACTACTATTATTACTACTACGAGGACGGCCGGGGCCAGCGCCGCAAGTTCAGCCTGGGCATCTAGCGGCGGCCTGGCGTAGCTCGTGGCAAAGGTAGGCAGCGGCAAGTATTACCAGAACCGACATCGCGAAACCTACACAACCCGATGGCCCTGCTCCAATCCCCACAAGGAATCGGCCGCGGCGAGGTGGCCGAGAGCCGCCTGGAAGTGCCGTTCCTGGCGGCCTTCATGGCGCTGTGCGGGCTCATGTTGCTGATCGTTCACACCTACGGTGAGAACGAGGGCCTCACGATCGCGACGGCGGCCAGCATGCTGGCATTCGGGGCCACGGTGGTTCGGGTCGAGTTGGGGGTGGCCATCCTGGTGGTCTCGATGCTGCTGTCGCCGGAGGTGGACCTGGGCGTCGAGTTCAGCGGCGAACGCGCTCTGAATGTCCGCTACGGCGACCTCATCATCATGGTGATCTTCCTCGGCGTGTTGGTGAAAATGGCCTTCGAGGGCCGGCAGCAGTTCTGGCGGCCGAGCCCCATCAACCTCGGGATCTCCGTGTACGTGCTGGTGTGCGTCATCTCGACGATGCTGGCGCTGCGCGCCAACCTTCCGGCGTGGGACAAGCGCACGGCGCTCTTCGTCATGCTCAAGATGATCGAGTTCTATATGGTGTTCTTCCTGGTCGGGAACGCCATTCGGAACCTACGCGAGGTGCGCCGCCAGTTGGCGCTGTTCTTCGTCGTGGCCATGATCGTGTGCGGGTACTGTTTCATCGCCATGAGGACGGTGGAGCGGGTGGGTACGCCTTTCGAGGCGCAGGGGGCCGAACCCAACACCCTGGGCGGGTATCTGACGGTGGTCATGTGCCTGTCGGTGGGCCTGCTGACGCAGGCGCGCACGCGGGGCAAGAGACTGCTGTTTCTTGCGCTGACGGCCGGCGCCTTCATCCCGTTTCTGTACACGCTTTCCCGGGCCTCGTATGTTGCCCTGCTGGTAGCGATGATCGCCCTGGGCGTTGCAGGACGGAGGTTGTCGGTGGTGTTGGGCGTGATCGCGATCCTGGTGCTGTCGCCGCTGCTGATGCCCGAGGACGTGAAGGACCGGGTCAACTACACGTTTCAGCGGGGCACGGGGGAACCGGTGGTGATCGCGGGGCGTGAGACGGGGTTCCAGGTGGACAAGTCGACGCATGAGCGGTTCTACGTGTGGCGGAAGGTGTGGTTCATCCTGCACGTGGCCCCGTGGTTTGGCGGTGGCGTTGCCTGGGAAACCGTACTCGATTCGCAGTACGCGCGTGTCATTATGGAGACGGGCCTGATCGGGCTGGCTGCGTTTCTGTTCATGCAATATCGGATTCTGCGCACGTGTCGCGAGGCGTACCGCTGGTCGCGCGACTGGGTGGCGCGGGGCTTGGCGCTGGGCAGCTTTGCGGCCATGGTCGGGCTGATCACGCACTCGCTGGGTACGATCTCGTTTCTCATTATCCGAATCATGGAACCGTTCTGGTTCCTGGTCGCGCTCACGGTGGTGGTCCGGCTGCTGGCCATCGAGGACCTTGCGCGCAGGCCGCGGGCACAGGAGCAGGCCGCCCCCGAGGAACGGCCGGGCGATCTACGGGCCGCCACGGTTCAAGCCGAGTGATCCCCCCTCGATACAGCGCGCCCCTCATTGGCCCTGGGAGGTCGCGTGCGGGGGCTCGGTCTGCTCGTTCGACAAGCAGCCCCCGCCCAGACCTCAGCTACGGCCCGCTTTGCGCAGATCCTTGATGGTATCGAGCCGCGGCACCGAGTAGGTGCCCATGTACATCTGGTCGAACATGCTCTGGTCCGTGCTGAAGAACTGGGCGTGCTCGAGGTCGATCTCGCCGCTCTTGTATAGGCGGTGCAGGTATTCCTCGAAGAGAAACGAAAACCCGACCGTCTGCTGCATGGCGACGCGGATCAGGTCGGTGTTGCCCTCGATGATGCCGTCGTTGATCGGCTTGATGTCGTTGAACATGATCTCGAGGGCGGGAAGGCGGCCGCCGCCTACTCTGGGGACGAGGCGTTGGCAGATCACGCACCGAAGGCAGTCGCGCAACTGCAGCTTCACCAGGTCGCGTTCGATAGGGTCGAAGAAGCTGACGATCCGATTGACGATCTCCGAGGCCGTGTTCGAGTGCAGCGTGCTGATGACGAGGTGGCCGGTGGCGGCGGCGTTGATGGCGGAGCGGATCGTGTCGGAGTCGCGCATCTCGCCGATGAAGATGACGTCGGGGTCGTGGCGCAAGGCGCCGGTAACGGCGTCGTCGAACGAGTGCACGTCGGCGCCCAAACTTCGCTGGGAGATCAGGGATTTCTTGTTCGAGTGGACGTACTCGATGGGGTTCTCGATGCTGAGTATGTGGAGCGTTTTGTGGGTGTTGATATAGTCAATCAGGGCCGCGGACGTGGTGGTCTTTCCGGAGCCCGTCATGCCGGTCACGAGGACCAGGCCGTGGTGCAGATTGGCCAGGTTGACCATCGTGTCGCTGGGGATGTGTAGATCCTCGAAGGAAGGGATGCGCTCGGGCAGGAAGCGAAAGGTGCAGTGGGGCGCGCCGGTTTTGTAGAACGCCGAGACCCGGGAATAGCCGATGCCCACCTGGTGGTAGTTGAAACTTGTTTGCTTGGTCTCGCCAAACTCCTTCCAGTACTCGTCTGGGGCGATCTGTCGGACCACCTCGTGGATTTGGACGGCCGAGAGCTCGCCGACGATCTCCGAGTGAAAGGTCTGGCCGTCGACGCGGAACACGGGCGTCTCGCCGGGGGCGAGGTGGACGTCGCTGGCCCGGTACTGCACCATGGCCTTGAACAGGACCTCGATGCTGACGGGGTCAACGCGGTAGTCCTCTCCATACACGCGCCAGACTTCCGGCAGCTTGAGGGCGGCCGAGATCTTCTCGACGGCCTCGTGCGAGCGGGCACTGGGTTGGGTGTCCTCCGGCGGGCAGTGGATGACGGCCCAGTCTTCATCCTGGCTGAGCGAGCACGCGCCGGCGTACTTGGCCACCGTGTCGCGCAGCGCGTGCAGCGTGTCGGGCGTGACGTGGACGCGCAGCGCGAAGGTCTCGAAGCGGCCCTTGAATTCGGGCCGCACCGCCCTAACCTCGGCAGTTGTGCCACGTGCCATGATAATACGCGGCGGCCCCTGCGTCGCGACGAGTTGCCCCTCGAGGATCTCGAGCACCTTGTGCAGGCTTCGCTGCTGTCCCGTGCCTACGATGATCTCTGCCACGGCCGCCCTCCAGGGTGGTTGCAGCCCTGTTTCCTTCACCGGCCCGGTCGGCTACCCAGTTGTCCCGGACAACACCATCATACACCGCGCCCGGCGGATCGTCAAAGGCCAAGAAAACGGCCCACCGAGCCACGGCATTTCACAAGTACGGTGACGCTTTCCCTAGCTCGATTCCCTGCTCGCACTCGCACGCGGCGGCGCCTCTTCCCGAAAGTCGAATGGCGCCGCTTGGGCCGCACAGCCTAGGACGATGCCCACCGTGGCCATCAGGATAACTCGCATGACGACTTTCCTCTGAATGCGGCAGCGCCTCGATGCGGCGCGGTTTTCCCGTGCAAGATACGTTTTGGGACGCGCAAAAGCAACCGGGTGGCCGGTCTGATTGGTCTCTTTAGGCGCAAAGGGTTACAATCCCTGACGCGGTGGGCTTATTGGTTCGAGTCGGGCTTGGTTGAGACGAGGGCGGATGTCGCAGCTTCTGATGGAGAAAGGCGACTTGGCGGACGTTACTGAGCCGGCGTTGCCGGACGGGTACGTGCTTCGCAACTACCGCGAGGGAGACGAGGTGGGCCTATCCCGCGTGTACACGGCCGCGTTTCTGGGTTGCGAAACGGAAGAGGACGTACGCGGAAGAATGGTGGCGCACGCGTGCTTCACGCCGGCACGCCTGTTCGTGCTCGAGAACGAGGGCCACGTCGTGGGCACGGCCGCGGCGTGGCTCGAGGCCGCGGACCCAGGGGCGGGGTATGTCCACATGCTCGGTGTAAATCCTGACCACCGCGGCAAAGGGCTCGGCAAAGCCCTGACCGTCGCCACGTTACACTACACACGGAACGAAGGCTTCACCCGCCAGCGGCTCCTGACCGACGATTGGCGCGTCCCCGCCCTGCGCCTGTACCTGGGTTTGGGATACTACCCGGTGTACAAAGACGACACACATCCGGAGCGGTGGGAGGCTATTGCCGAGAAGCTGCATCGGCCCGAGATCGTCGCTCGGGCGAAAGACGACCGGCGCAGATGATAGGGCTGAAGTCGGCCGACGCGGCCGCAGTTTGACGGAGTTCCGTGCATGGATTCGCCAATGCGGCGCGGCGGGCCGCGAGACCTGACATGAACGACCGCGATTTCGACGTAGTGGTGGTTGGGGGCGGGCATGCGGGCGTAGAGGCGGCGCTGGCGTGCGCGCGCAGCGGGCTGCGCACGTTGCTGGCCACCATCAACCTGGACACGATCGCCCGGATGTCGTGCAACCCCGCCATCGGCGGCACGGCCAAGGGCCAGCTCGTGCGGGAAGTTGACGCCCTCGGCGGCGAGATGGGCCGCTGTATCGACCGGACCGGAATCCACTTCAAGATGCTGAACCGCTCGCGCGGGCCGGCCGTCCATTCCCCGCGCGCCCAGGCCGACCGGGTCGCGTACCAATTCGAGATGAAAAGGGTCTGCGAGGCGCAGGAGGGCCTGACGCTCAAGCAGTTCCTCGTGGAAGACCTGGTCGTGCGGGACGGCGAGGTGGTGGGGGTGCGCACGTCCCTGGACAGCGAGATCGGCGCGCGGGCCGTCATCGTGTGCACCGGGACGTTTCTCGGCGGGGTTTTGCACTACGGCATGGTGAGCACCGAGGGCGGGCGGGGCGGCGAGATGGCCGCCACGGCCCTGACGGGGGCCTATCGGCGGTTGGGCTTCGAGGTGGGCCGCATGAAAACAGGGACCTCCCCCCGCGTCCACCGCCGCAGCGTCAACCAGGACGTCATGGAGGAGCAGCCGGGCGACGAAGTTCCCCGGCCCTTTTCGTTCTCGACGCCGCTTGAAGGCTTCCACCCGAACCGAATCGTCTGCTGGCTCACCTACACCAACCAGCAGACCCACGACGTCATCCGTGAGAATCTCGATCGTTCGCCGCTGTTCTCGGGTAAGATCGAGGGGGTCGGACCGCGGTACTGCCCGAGCATCGAGGACAAGGTGGTGCGGTTCCCTGACAAGGGCCGCCACCAGGTTTTCCTCGAGCCCGAAGGCGTTGACACGGCCGAGGTCTACGTCAACGGCCTGGCCACCAGCCTGCCGGAAGACGTGCAAACCCGGTTCCTCCACACGGTGCCGGGCCTCGAGCAGGCCGAGATCATCCGTCCCGGCTACGCCGTCGAATACGACTTCGTCCCGCCCACGCAGTTGAAGCCGACCCTCGAGACCAAGCGGGTGCGGGGCCTGTTCCATGCCGGGCAGATCAACGGGACCTCGGGCTATGAGGAGGCGGCCGGGCAAGGCCTGTTCGCCGCACTGAACGTGATCCGCGGCCTGCGCGGCGAGCCGCCGCTGTACATCGGGCGCGACGAGGCCTACATCGGCGTCATGGTCGACGACCTGGTGACGCGGGGGGTGGTCGAGCCGTACCGCCTGTTCACCTCCCGCGCGGAATACCGCCTGCTGCTGCGCCACGACAACGCCGACGTGCGTTTGGCCAAGTACGGCATCGCGGGCGAGGGGTTCCTCGAACGCGTGCGCGCCAAAGAGGCCGCGGTCGACAGAGAGATCCGGCGTCTCGAAGGCGTCCGGATTGCCCCTTCGGCAGAGGTCAAGGCGTTGCTGGCGTCGTGCGGGAGCCACACGATCTCGACGCCCCAGACCGCGGCGCAACTGCTGCAGCGCCCGAGGCTCGGCCTCGCGGCGCTGTATGCGCTTGCGCCACCGCCTGAGGGGCTGTCCCCCGAGGTCGTCGAGCAGGTCGAGATCCAGGTGAAGTACCGGGGCTACATCGAGCGGCAGGAGCGCGAGCTCGCGCGCTTCCGCAGCAACGAGTCGCGCCCCATCCCGCCGGACCTCGACTTCTTCGACGTGCCGGGCATCCCGCGCGAGTCCAAGGAGCGGCTGGCCCATATCCGCCCCGTCAACTTCGGCCAGGCCGCGCGGATCTCGGGTGTGCGTGCGGCCGACGTCGCCGTGCTGCTGATATACGTCGAGAAGCTGTCGCGGATGGCCGCAAAGGAGGGCGCTTGATGCCCAGCGTCCTTCTGTTCCGCCCGATCTACGACCCTCGAAGCCGTTCGACCCCGGTGTTTCCGTGGGCGTTGGTCTACCTGGCCAGCGTCTTGGTCAAACGCGGCGTGGACGTGGACATCCTCGACGGGCCGTGCACGCCGGACTGCGAGGCGCGCGCCGTAGAGCTACTCGAGCGAAAGCGGCCGGTCGCGGTGGGGATTACGTCCATGACGGGGGACCAGATCCGTTTTGGCCTGCGCTTCGCGCGACTCGTGCGCGCACACAGCGACGCCGCCATCGTCTGGGGGGGCGTTCACGCCAGCCTCCTGCCCGGGCAAACGGCGCGGCACCCGTTGGTCGACTATGTCGTGGTGGGGGAAGGCGAATACGCCTTCGCCGACCTGGTCGCGTGTTTGGCACAGGGCCAGGGCGGGGACGGGGTACCGGGGGTATTCTTCGAACGCAACGGCGAGGCAGTCGGCGCCCCGCAGGAAGGCTTCATCGACTTGAGCGCGCTGCCGGACCTGCCGTTCGACTTGGTCGACGTCGAACGTTACATCACCAAACGTCCGGGGCTGGGCGTCGAGCGCTACTTCGAGATATGCACCAGCCGCGGCTGCCCGCACCGGTGCGGCTTCTGCTACATCGAGTCCGTGCACGGGCGCCGCTGGCGCTGCATGGACGCCGACGCCGTCGTAGACAACATCAAGACGCTGGTGCAGCGCTTCGATCTGGACTGCGTGTCGTTTCGCGAAGACAACTTCTTCGTTTCGCGAACGCGCGTGGAAAGGATTGCGCGGCATCTCATCGAGGAGCGCGTGGGCGTCAAGTGGGCGGCCAGCAGCCGGATCGACTACTTCGCGGAGTACCCGCCCGAGTTCGTCGACCTCCTGCGTCAGAGCGGGTGCGTCTTGCTCACCTTCGGGGTCGAATCCGGCGCGGACCGCGTGCTCGAGTTCATCCGCAAGGACATCCGCGTGGACCAGATCGAGAAGGTGGTCCGCCTCGTCAAGGACCACGGCATCCGGGCCACCTACCACTTCATGGGGGGGTTCCCGAGCGAAACGACCGCTGAGTTCCTCGACACGTGCCGCCTGATAGACCTGCTGGCCCGCATGGGACCGCAGGTGGTGGTGCGGGAGCTGTCGGTGTTCGCGCCGTACCCCGGCATAGGTCTGATCCCCGAGTGCGTCAAGCGCGGCTACGTGGCGCCGGACAATCTCGAGGCCTGGATCGAGATGGACTGGGCCAATCCACGGCGGCCCTGGTTGACCGAGGCCCAGTCGCGTGTCATCAGCGACGCCCAATTTCTGATCGCGCGGCTCGCCCACCCCAACCGCGTGCTCCGCTCGTGGGCACGGTTCCGGTGGAATCAACTCCTGCGGGGTGGCCGCGTGACGACCTTGGTGGAACGACCGCTCATCGAGTTGGCCAAGCGCCTCGTTCAGGGGCCGGCCGCGGGGCGCGGCCCTGTTGCGACCCGCGATGAACCCGAACGATAGCCGCACGTTGTTTGACCCCACAAAGAGCCGGGCAACTCAGGCGCCAGACTCCTGACTCCTGGATTCTGGATTCTGAATTCTGAATTCCCTCTCCATGTTGACATGTTGCGTGCCGCTTTGCTCCAATACCAGCGGTGAATCATCGCTTCGCTCTTGCGAAGCGCGCTAAGACATCCAATGGTTTGTCCCCTGGCGGCCCCGCTGTGTGCGTCCTTCCGGAGGTCCTGAGTGGGCGATCCTTCCGCAAAGCGCGACCCGTGGCGCTGGCCGGCCCTGCTCCTGTGGCTGATGTTTTTCCTGGCGGGCCTTGTGCCCGAGCCCGTGTTCCTTGCGCTGCGCGAGGCTGGCGGTGTGCTGACCCAGGACGCCCTCGTGAATTCGGCGTGGCTGGTGACCCTGGGCTTGGCGGGGTACGTGGCGGTGTTCGGTCTGCGCCGGTGCCTCGAGGCCGGGCTGAGCCCGGCCGAGGCGCAGGACCGTGCCCTGCTGCTGGGCATCTTGGGTCTGGTGGCGTTCTTCAACAACAACCTGATGATCTTCTTCACCGCCCACACGTACCCGCTCATGCAGACCCGGTTCCAGGTGTACCTTGTGGGCATCGGCAAGCTGCTGGCCTGGTGGTACCTCGTCTCGCTGCTGATACGGTACTACGCCTTCGCCGACCACACGGTGTTCGCGAGGATCCCCGCTATTTTCCCGAGCACCCGGCGGCGGCAGGCCGACAGGGCCGACGAGGCCCCCGCCAAGGCCGACGCGCTCACGGCCGAAGGCGCCCCACCCAACGAAGGCGGCGATGGCCCGCGCCCGCGCGATGATGACGGTGCGAGCCAGAGACTCGGTGAAGACACGCAGGGATGAGCGCAGCACTCCTCGAGGGCGTTGCGCGCATCACGTCGATACGTTACTCGGTGACACCGGCCGGTCGCGCGAATCCCCGCGATACGCTCAGGTCACACGAGGGCTGTCGTTGGGTATTGGCTGCAGATGTGCGCGCTGATGGCGCTGCGTGGCGCGTTGTGTCGGGTATGGGAAATCGAGTTTTTCCGGGAAGGCGAGGCGTCTCATTTGTAATATAGATTACACTTTCTCTCGCGGTGTCGCCGGGTATGATCCTCAATAGGTATAGGGCTGAAAGAAACGCGACGGGCTTCTCGATCCATAAAGGCTTCTTGTTCAATGAGTTACCTGGCGATGCGTTGCGGGTGTCAACGCCAGGCGCCAGTCTTGCGTTCCTGTTTGCGGTGCGCTAGTCTATTACTTGAAAGTCTTCCCACGCAAGGCTTTCTGCGGGGACCATCCATGAACCGCATAGGCGTCGTTCTAGGAACGATGTTGTTGGCCGGTCCACTGGCCTTTGGCGTGGGCACGCTGGGGATCGGCGACTTGGAAGTTGAAGGCAATCAAGTGGTTGTCCCAATCGTGTTGGGCGGGGACGTGGGCGCCGGGGTCTCGGCTATGGACTTCCGGCTGCGGTACGACCCGGCTGAACTCCAGCCGGTATCGGCGTCCCCAGGCCCCTCTGCCGTGCGTGCGGACAAGCAGGTGATGGCGAACGTGCGCGCGCCCGGCGAGTATGTCGTGGTGATGATGGGCCAGCGCAGCACGTGTCGCGCCGGCGAAGTCGTACACGTAGTGATGAACCGGGTCGGCGCCGCGCAAGATCGCAACTGGGGCCTTGCGCTTCACCAGCAGACACTCTCGTCCGCGGAAGGGACCGTCATCGAGAGCCGGGCTATCCCGTTCGACCCTGGCCGCCAAGCCCCGTCGTCGGAGGCCGACGAAGAAGACACGGAGGCCGATGAAGACCGGACAGACGCCGGATCGGGCGTGGCGGGTGTGCCGGCGCAACGTGACGAAGCGCCCGGCCCGAAGCTGTCGCCTGGGACGGGGGCCATAGGGCATGGTTCGGCCACGGCCCCGGGGCGAGACCAGGCCCCCGGCACTGCGGACGATCCCGGCGCGGATCGGGAGCGTCTGGCCGCCGCCATGGCGGAGGCCGGGCGCGCGCGGGCGGGCCTCGATACGCCACGGCCGGCAGGGAAAGGCGCGCCGGAAGGGCGCCTGCAAGACGACGCGCTTGAGAAGCCATCGTCAGAAGTGCTAGACTTAGGCCACTCGCAAGCCCAGACGCACGGGGATACGCCCGTGGCCGCATCGGGGCAAACGATGCTTGCCCAAGCCAGGGGTGACGCAAAGACAATTGAACCGAGTCCGGACAGAAACGCTGACGACACGACGCCAAGCCGGGCACGCAACACGGCAGTGGACTCGCCGCGCGGCAATCAGCTCGAGAAGGGAGCGGTGATTGCCGCGGTGATCGTGCTGGGGGCCGCGGCCGTGCTGCTCGTGCACCGAAGACTGTTCGGCTGACATCTTCCCCCGAAGAGAGGATGCCAAATCCTCTGCGGATCTCCGGCGCAATGCTGGAGAGACGCACCTCACCGGAGATGCCGGGCGCCCCCTCCCGGCATCTCCACCCCATTTCCCGTTGCCTCACCATTCCGTCAGGCGGTTGACACCCACGCCCCGCAGATGTACTATGCTGGGAACTTCTCAGAACGGCGTTGCGTAGGGTGCTGGTGTCGTCCTACGGGTGCCGGCGTCGAGCAAACCATCCAGGGAGGTGAGGGCCATGTCACGCGTAGCGTTTCGGGTATCGATAGGGGTCGCTTTGGTTGCGGTGTTGCTTGTGGGGTGCCCGCCACAGCCGACGGTCGAGGTGTTTCCCGACTCGCACCACTACGGGGTTGCGGGCGAGCCGCCGAATCAGGTGCTCGAGACCACGTGGGCGTTCCAGATCTGGAACGGGAACGCGCGTGGAACCACCCTCGTGTTCGAGGTCTCGGCCACGAAGCCGTGGATCTCCGTGCAGCCCGCCACGGGCCAGAGCACGGGGCCTGACGACCGCGTCGAGATCCTCGTGACCATTGATCGCGAGTACTCCGAGCTCGCGAAGGACTCCCCCGAATTCTTGAGCGGCGCGGTCCACGTCACATCGGACGTGGGCAACAAGGTGATCCCGATCACGACCGCGCCCGACTATTTCACCGAGGAGTTCGACGCCGGCCTCGACGTGGCCAACACGGCCTTTGTGTTCCAGCCCGATGGTTCGCTGAACTACTACCTGCCCACCCAGCAGGCGGCGGCGGGCTTTGGCACGGACCCTGCCGGTGGCGCGGTGCTGGATTTCTCGATTGCGGACCCCGTCGAAGTCAGGCCGTGGTATGGGCAGAAAGTGGGCCTCTATGGCATCGACTACGACACGTTCTATGTCAGTAGCGCCGGTTTTG
>Ga0114930_10002786_pt1 | contig 15626 bp, 14 predicted proteins | sample AnhtaG_FD_87300 | JGI IMG/M metagenome (GOLD analysis project Ga0114930, IMG submission 87300) | Deep subsurface microbial communities from Anholt, Denmark to uncover new lineages of life (NeLLi) - Anholt_01485 metaG | ecosystem: Environmental > Aquatic > Marine > Oceanic > Sediment | place... | reverse complement strand
TATGATCGTGCCAAAAACTTGACAAGGCCATTGCACGAGGCTGTTGGCCTCGGACAAAGCCTCGCTTTTCTCTGCGGTCTCAGCGATCTCTGCGGTTGACGCTCCGTGAGAGGCATTCCAGTACCCCCTCTCGTCGAGAAACTGCTGGAAACTACTGGAATTTTAGCCCCTTTTTGGGGTTAAAAGAGAAGGAGGTTACCGCTTCCTTCGCAACGAGTTACGATGCAAAAATGACTACTTTCCACGCACAAAAAGCCTATAGCACGACCAAGATGCATTCACCCTGCCCCTGCCACCTCTCTGCGCTCTCCGCGATCTCCACGGCTCCTCTTCGATCTTTTCCCAACCCGGTTGGGATTTTTTCGTGCTCAAATCGCCCCAAAATCCCAACTTTTCGGGGGGCTCCCCCTTTTTTTAGAAATTGCAGTCCCTCAGTCTTGGGCGGCAGTCGCCCAACTCCGCCTGGCGTCTTAGCGTCTTGGCGAGAAAAGACAGAATTGGCAAAAAGCAGACCTCTCGCGGAGGCGTCTTGGCGGTGGCTCCGGGGGATGGCGTCGGCAAGGGTTCCTTTGGAGTGCGGTAGCGGCGCTACCGCCTTCGAACGCTGGGCGAAAATCATATGAGGAAGATGCTTAGCGTCTTAGCGTCTTGGCGAGAGAAGATGGGAAACAGGAAACCTCTCGCGGAGGCGTGTTCGCCGTGGCTCCGGGGGATGGCGTCGGCAAGGGTTCCTTTGGAGTGCGGTAGCGGCGCTACCGCCTTCGAAGGCTGGGCGAAAATCATATGAGGAAAATGCTTGGCGTCTTAGCGTCTTGGCGAGAAAAGACAGAATTGGCAAAAAGCAGACCTCTCGCGGAGGCGCGAAGGCGCGAAGGATGGGCGAAAATCATATGAGGAAAATGCTTGGCGTCTTAGCGTCTTGGCGAGAAAAGATAGAATTGGCAGAAAGGAGGCCTCTCGCAGAGGCGTGTTGGCGATGGCTCCGGGGGATGGCCTCGGGAGGGGTTCCTTTGGAGTGCGGTAGCGGCGCTACCGCTTTCGAGTGCTGGAGCAAGCTCCAGCTCTCCACGGCGACAGGCTGCGCCATTCGTTCGCATTGCCACCACGGGCGTCCAGCCCCGCGCGTGAGCCCAATTCCGCCAATAACTGGGCCCTTACAGCTACGAGCGGTTTTTCAAGGACTTTCGATATTGGATGCGGTAGAATCCGCTTGTTACATTTATCCTGCTGAGGGCCACGCCCCAACGTTTTTCCGGGCGGCAAGCCAAAACCATGAAACCACTCTATCGGGGGTGAAACCGATGAAAAAGATGATGGCGATAATCGGTGCTGGCGTTTGCGTCTCCCTTTGCCAACTGGTGACCGGCGAAACCTGGTACGTGGACGGTTTGGTTTCCACGTCCGGCAACGGCGAATCCTGGGCAACCGCATTCCAGACGATTCAGGAGGGAATAGATGCTGCCTCCGATGGCCATACCGTCATCGTCGCCAAGGAGACCTACGTCGAGAACATCCACTTTGACGGCAAGAATATCACTCTCACCAGCACCGACCCTCTCCGTTCCAGCGTCGTTTATAATACAACCATTGACGGCGGCGAAGTCGGTTCCGTGGTCACGTTCGCAGGCACGGAGGACGAATCCTGCGTTCTGCGCGGCTTCACAATCATGGATGGCATCGCTGAGTATGGTGGCGGAATCTGTGGCGGGACTGCCGATCATCACACCCACGCCACCATCCAGAGCAACTCGATCGCCCGAAACACAGCCCAATCTGGCGGCGGGGCGGCGCACTGCGACGGCACAATCCAGAACAACACGTTCATCGTCAACACGGCCCATCTTAACGGAGGGGCCTTGTACGATTGTGACGGTACTGTAGAGAACAACACAATCAAGTTCAACTCAGGGTCCTGTGGCGGCGGCATATACGGTTGCGACGGCGTTATCCGGGGAAATGCGGTCCCCCATAACTCGGCCCTTGACGGCGGTGGCATGGCGTATTGCGAGGCAACGATCAGACAGAACGGCGTCAGCTACAACCGGGCCTTCTACGCGGGCGGCGGGCTATATAACTGCAATGGCATCATCGATGACAACTCGATCGGATGGAATGTGGCTCTTGATGGTGGTGGCCTTTCTCATTGCGATGGCATCATCCAGAACAACGGCATACACGCAAACAAGGCCGACTATGGCGGTGCAATCCATAATTGCAACGGCACGATTCAAAACAACATCATCGGGTGGGGCCCTCCTCTCGGCGGAGAGGATCCGTTTTCTCGACAAATATACGCTAACAAAGCAGATCACGGCGGGGGGCTTGCCTATTGTGCTGGCGTCGTCAGAAACAACACGATCAGCTGGAATTCAGCCTGTTTCGGTGGTGGGCTCAGCGAGTGCGACGCGAGCATCGATGACAACGTCATTTCGGTGAATTCGGCGGAGCAAAACGGTGGGGGGCTTTATGACTGTGACGGGTCCATCGGAGCCAACCTGATCACCAGCAACTCGGCCGGTGAGAATGGAGACGGCGGTGGGTTGTATCGGTGCGATGGAGAGATCCGTAGCAATATCATCGCGGGCAACAAGGCGCGCTTCGGTGCGGGGCTGGCCTTTTGCCGCGGCTCGATCCAAAACAACACGATTACAGGGAACTCGGCCTTCCGTGGAGGCGGAGTGCATTGTTGCCCGGGCCCCATCCAGAACTCCATCGTCTGGGGAAACACGGCCCCCGGGGGCGCACAGCTATGGGAGTCCAGCGAACCCGCTTACTGCTGCGTCGAAGACTGGTCTGGAGACGGTGAGGGCAACATCGTCGGCCACCCGCGCTTCCTCGATCCCGATGGCGCCGATGACGATCCGGAGACGTACGACGACAACGATTACCGTCTCTTGGCCGATTCGCCGTGCATTGACGCAGGAGATAATTCGTTGCTCGATCCCCCGGGACTGGATATGGATGGCAACCTGCGGATTGCCTTCGGGAAACAGTCCCTGACTGTGGACATGGGGGCGTATGAGTACAACTCAGTGTCTTTCGCGGCAGCTCAAGTCGTTAGCAACGCAAACGGTGCTCTTGTGCTGGCCTGGAACACCCAGCCGAACGACACTTACGTTGTCTGGTCATGCGTTGATCTTTCCGACGGCGCCTGGATGGAGCAGGCGATTGTGCCTTCAGACGGAGCCACCTGTTCGTGGACCGATCCAAGCCCCAGCGGACCCGTGAAATTCTATCGGATCGAAATGGAGTAGCCACCGGACATCGGCCATCTCGGCAAGGAGGATATAGCATGACATCTCGTTCCAGCCTATCCAGGCGAGCCTTTCTCACCGGCGCTCTCGCCGCACCTTTCACGCTGAGACTCGCCCGTGCTGAATCCACAAAGGCAAGCCGTCGCCCCAATATCGTCATCATCATCTCGGATGACCAGGGCAAGCTCGACCTCGGTTGCTACGGAAACAAGTTTTGCACGACGCCAAATCTCGACTCACTCGCCCGCGAAGGCATGCGCCTGACAGGCGCTTTCACTCCCACCGCCATCTGCACCCCAAGCCGCTCCGCCCTCCTCACCGGTCTCTATCCCCACCGAAACGGAGCGTACGGCTTTCGGAGCATCAACCCCGGCATCCACACGCTACCCGAGCTGATCGGGAAAGCCGGCCACCGCACGGGCATCATCGGCAAAGTCCATGTATCCCCATTGAGCCAGTTCCCGTTCGATGCGATGGTAAGTGTCCGGCAGCTCGGTTTTGGCCGGGACGTTGACAAATACGCAGTCGAAGTGGAGAAATTCCTGAAGGAGACAAAGGACAAGCCTTTCTTCCTCATGGTCTGCTACGCCGATCCGCATCGCCCTTTCCCAAAGAAGGGCGTCAAAAAGGGAAAGGCAGCCGAGGTGCAAAATCCACACGATCCCCGGAGAGTTCTAATCCCGCCGTTCCTTTTCGATACTCCTGAGACTCGCGTCGAGATCGCGCAGTACTACGACGCCATTCGCCGGATGGATCGAGGCGTCGGCCTGGTTCTCAATGCCCTTCGAGAAATGGGCAAAGAGAAGAATACCGTTGTCTTCTTCACAAGCGATAACGGAATGCCATTCCCCTTCGCAAAGACCACCCTCTACGACGCAGGAATCAACATGCCTTTCATCGTTCGCTGGCCGGGAATCGTCAAGCCCGGCCTTGTTACGGATGCTATGGTCAGTTTCGTAGATATTCTCCCAACCTGCCTTGACATCGCCGGGGCTCCGATCCCCACAGACATTGACGGCCGCAGTTTCATGCCCGTTCTGAGTGGCGAAAGAAAGGAATTCCAAGAGGCAATCTTCGCTTCCCATACCGATCACGCCAGAAAGCCCCGGGTCCCCAGCCGGGCCATCCGAACCCACCGCTACAAATACGTCTACAATTTCCGTCCCGATCTGGAGTTCAGGAACAACGCGATGAACAGTCCCACATGGCGATCATACGTGCACAGAGCCAGGACCGACCCGAAAGTCGCCGACCGCGTTCACCTTCTTAAATCTCGCCCCAGGGAGGAGCTTTACGATCTGAAAGCCGATCCATACGAGCTGAACAATCTCGCGGGGAGCCCAAAAGACCGGTCCACACTCGACACATTGCGAACTCGAGTTAGACAGTGGATGGAACAACAGGACGATCCTTTCCTGAAAGAAATGAGCGGCTGAGAAGGTGCGCCGGACGGTCATACTTAACGGGCAAAGGAGATGCCCGGCTGTGCAGTCCATTTTCGGCGTTGTGTGCCCGGCTGCGATTGCGGATTGCAGATTGCCGATTGCGGAATGGGCCGAAATCCGAAATCCGAAATCCGAAATCCGAAATGACCGCGCGCGGGCCACGCCTCCTCTCGGCTACCTGATCTCGGTCTATATCCTGGCATCCATAGTAGCCTTGGCGGCAGCGGATGAAGAGGCACTCTGGAATGCCGCCTGGATTACCGACACCCAAACGCCAGAATGCCAGTGGAACACGACACGGAATGCCATGGTGCAGGCGAATAAACCGGAGTTGGTCATCCATACCGGTGATACGAGATTCGAGTGGGCCAATCAGTGCGCCTGGCGGGCTGGCCAGGGTAGTTGTAGCCCCAGACAAGAAAATGCACAGCGCGGGCCGAAACCTCGGACCCCTTAATCTCGAACACGTTCTGTGTATTATTTGGCGAGACCAGAACATCGTTACCGGTTCGCTTGACGAGGAAAGGAACACCATCGGCCGAGACCTTGTCCTCCGAAAACCAGGTTTTGAAGCTGGCGTTATCGCCGCCGCCGACCTGAACGGAGCTGTGTGGGCGATTGAACACTGACGACAGCTCGACAGAAAGGAAGCCCTCAACACCCGTAGGACGCAGTTTCGCCGCACCAACAACCTTCACGGGTTACCGGGCGGCAGGCGCCGGCCGCAGCCCGATCCTCTCCTCGAAATCCGGCGGCCAGATGTCAACCTCCGTTCCGTCTGTCAGCACGGCGGAGCTGCCTTTGACCAGCCGAACCTCCAACTCCTGCTCGCCTTCGCCAGCAGTCAGAGGAATAAGGTAGCGGGCGCGATACGTGTCTCTTGAGATATGGCCTCCTCTACAATCGCGTCCGATGTTCTGGTAGACGGTATCCTGGTGGCTGTCCAGCAGAGAGACTTCCTTTCCGTTCTGACGAACCGACAACCGGAAGTTGCCTCGGTCCGAAAGAGGGATGTCGCCGTAAAGCGACAGAACAGCTTGCCCGTCGCCAGCCTCGGTGGCAAAAGATGTCCGCCACGAGTTATTCGTCTCATCCAGGCGGACGGATTCGCCTACCGACGCCACCTCCCGGCTCATCTCTCTCGTCGGTCCGACCTTTGGCATCGTGGCTTTGGGATCGCCGTAGTAAACCCATTCTGCAACGGTGAGGAGATGGGTCAACTCATCGCCGGAAGCGTTGATTCTCCCTGTAGCGGCGAGTTGCCGCAGCTTCTCCGCCAGCCCCGGATGCCCCTGCACGTATGCGGCACGTGCAGCCATCAGCATTTGCGGAAGATGCCATCGTGGTTGCTCCCCCAAAATGCGAAGAAAATGCTCCACGAGCTCGTTGGTGAAACGGGCGGGGATCATGCCCTGGACAGTTGCAGTGCTCCCCACGTAAGCCACAGCTCCTTGCTTTAGAAAAGATCGCAGCAGCGGAGAGCCAACGGGCAGCGTCCCGCATCCATCTACAAAGACAATCGGAGAACGCGCAAGAGCCGGCATCTCCGCGTCTGAGACGAAGGTCTCCCCGAAACGATTGGAGATGCCACTTGGACTTCCATGCCCGAAATGAACGATGAAGTCACAAGCCGAAAGGGCCTCATCGTCGCGGGCGCCCCGAATCGCGACTTCGTAGCCGAGCTGCGAAAGGCTTTTGGCGAAGGCGCGAGTTTCGAGGTGGATTCTGGTGTCCTCAGAGCAAAGGATGACGGCTTTCGAACCGTAATCTCTCTTCCCCTGAAGCTGCCAGATCATGCCGTCAGGCTCCCCGAGGATACGAGCGACCGCTGTGTCCGGCACCCCGTCCCCATTGAGATCGGAGTACAAGGAGTCTGTCGTGACACTTTTTCCTCCCAGACGGACCTCCCAGGTGGGAAGCGATTTCTCATCACCCAATAAGACAATTGTGCTCCCCGGTGCGACACGTTTGGAAAGCCAGTCCCGCAGCCAGCGCGCCTTCTCCATCGCTTCGTTGGTGGGATGCCCACTAACTGCCAGTGCCTTTCCAAACTGCTTCTGATAAGCACCGCTCGCATCAAGAATCCGCTCTCCCTTCCCATCCAGGAGGGACACGCAGGCGTTCATCACCTTGGCCAATGCCTCACCCGAACTCTCCGCCAATGCCGCTCGATTGGTGACAACAAACGTTCCCTTCTCAGCAGGACTTGGTTTCTCACGAGCCGGCTCAACCGAACCTCCGGCTTCCTCTCTAACTCCGGTGGCAGGCGGGGGGGGCGCTGGCTCGTCGTGATAGATGTCTGTCACATGGGGCGTGGCTGGCGTCGTTTCCTCCGCCGTCATGGCCACCAGGAAGGGCGCGCAAACGGTGTCTGGCGAGGTGAAATCAATTGTCGTGACAATCTTGTCCGGATGAGGATTCTCCCAGGTCATGGTGTAAAGACGAATGGGCGACAGAGGGTTTTCGCCAGTCCATGCCACCTTTCCTCCGGACACCTCCGACGAGTCGCCCCATCTTGCATACCAGTCGCGGACGTGAACGCCGTACTCCATGGGAATCTCTACAGTCGAACCGTCGTAATAATGCACGACATAACTGCCGATGTGCGTCCCATCCGAAACCTCCGGCGCCGCTCCCCAGCCTGTCCCGTGAAGGATGTGGAGCCTCTTGAATTTCAGCCCAACTCTAATCCCTTCCACCTTCTGCGGCGCGTCCTGGAAAACCTCCCCCGCAAGCTGAATGACTCCATTTCCGACCAGGAAGTCCGTCTCACCAAGGCGGTGTTTGCCCGGCTCCAGTGTAAGATGAGCATTTTTGGGCTCTTGTGGAGATCTCTCAACAACCACGTCACGTACGGATCGAGGTTGATCAACCCCGGCTCGGCAGGCGAGCTGGGCTCCTTGATGGCCTCCTTGCCCAGCTTCTCTATCAGACTGTCAATCGCCTCGATCTTTTTACGAGGATCACGCCCAGAAAGACTGATAATTCCGTAGAGGGCGTCTCTCTTCTTTTGAGGGTCCTTGATCGTGGACAGAATTTTGTTGAGTTGAGCCAGCGCTTCCCGGCTCTTGTTCTGCTGCTGGAGGATTTCGATGAGTGTCCACCTGGCGGCATTCGTCGTTTCCTCCGAGAGATTCTGCTCAATAATCCTCCTCAATTCCTGGACCGCCTCGTCGAGCATCCCCGCTTCTCGAAAAAGCCTCACCTTTTCCAACCGCAGCAGCGTCATCAGCCCGGCGTCTCCGTGAGACAGCGTAACCCGGTTGAGTTCCGACCGCGTCGGCTCGACTCCCTGCGCTTCCAATCGAGTGCTGAGGTTGCCGACCGCCGTCTGAATCTCTTGGAGCTGCTGGCGAAGATGCTCGATTTCCGCCCTGAACCCCTCATTTTGCCTGAGCAGCTCCCCCAGGCGTCTCGCGCTTACTGTCTCCTGAGTAGGTAGGGAACCGCCCGTGGAAAACAGCGGGAACGTCAACATGAAGATGATCGTCAGCAGGGTCATCACAACACGTCTCATAATTCACTTCTCCTCAACAAACGAGTGCTTGATTCGGCTATTGTCCTCAGTGTGTTTCCAGATTGCAGCCTGCTTTCTTGCAGTACTCGGGGAACGTATGAATCTCGCGGAAGGACCGGCCGCTTATAAGAAAGGTCGAGGGAGGGAGCCTCGTAGCGGGATACGGCTTCGGCAAACCCGTCGAGAGTTTGAGAAGAAGCCTCCGCCATCTTGGCCTGAGTTACCCCTGGTGCGGACAATTCAATATCGTTGCGGGTTTCTTTATCCCCCCCTCTCGGAAAAAGGAAAAGTACCGAGAACCCGGCAATAACCACAATAAGAATCGCCGCAGCCCCCGCCCAGAGGGGACGCAAACGCCAGCGTCGTGTCTCTTCCCGCGAAACCATTCTTGCCCTAATTCGACTCTTGCTCATCCGGCTGACGCAGGCCACCTCGTCGAGCCAAACCTTGCTTCCGGCCAAAACCTCGTCTACCTTCTGCAAACCGGCGTGCAGCCTTCTACACGCCTCGCATTCCGAAAGATGATCCGACACCAAGCGCTGCCTCTCTTCGCCGACTTCCTTCGGCATGGCCTCGATGAGCTTTCTAACTTTTCTGCATCGCATTCTCATGGCTAAAACCCAAGTTTCGCTTGCAGCATTTGATACAGACGTCTCCGCGCGCTATACAGACGCGATTTCACCGTTCCCAACCGGCAGTTGAGAACTTGGGCCACCTCGTTCAGCGGCATACCGTTGAAATAGTGCATGATAACAACTATCTGCAGTTTCTCAGGTAACCTATCCACCGCACACTTCAGAAGCTGTCTTTCCTCCGAGATCGCGAGCTCGGCCGCCGGAGAAGCATCACCGGACTTCACGATCTCGGTTCGGCTCCGATGGGCTTCGGCGCGAACAAAGCCCAGCCGCCTGAGAAGACCCTTTCTCCGGCAATGATCGCGGTACTTGTTCAGCATGATTCGGTAGAGCCAGGTAAACACCGACGTCCTGCCGGAAAAACTCTCCAGTTTCCTCAAGGCGGCGACAAAGGTCTCTTGCACGATTTCCTCCGCAAGGTCCTTGTCCCACGTCAAGGACAAAGCTCCACGGTAGATTCTCTCGTAGTAGGCGTCAACAATCTCATCTTCATCTGCGAAATGCTTGTCCTTGGTCAAAGATACGGCTCCGCGGAGTATCCTCTCGCAGCAAGCCTCGGCCGCCTTGACCCGTCGACCCTTGTGCTGCCCGGGCATTTCGCTTCTTTCCGCAACACTTAGTCGGTTCAAGGGAGAAAAGGTTCGCTTTTCTTGTGCATCCACGTTCTCCGAGGTCGCCACCCTCCCCTACTGAGAAACGCTGTATCGAAAAGTTGAACCCTACCAAGACTCAAATTTGTCGTCACGGTATCGGGACAAGGGGGTTCGGGGCATGGGGGGTAAAAGGACGATCTCCAAACGGTATTGCCCATTGGCAACGTCTCAACTCAAAAGAAGCTATTCCGCAGCCCGGCCGGATTTCGCCACCGCCGCGTTCCTATCGCGAGGTCTGTAGGCGATTCGACATGGATCTCGAAAAGAAGTCGCCAACAGTTCCCCGCAATACCTACACCTTAATCGGCTTTTCCTCTTTTGCGGCGGGAATTGACTTCACAAGCCGCTCGACGATGTGATCGGTATCAATTCCTTCCGATTCAGCATTGAAGTTGGTCACGATGCGGTGCCGCATGACGGTAGGGGCGACGGCGCGGACGTCTTCGCACAGTGCGCAATACCTTCCGTGGAGAATCGCCCTGGCTTTTGCTCCCAGGGTCATGTATTGGGTGGCTCTCGGTCCTGCTCCCCAGCTCACCCACGCGTCTATGTAATCGGGCGTACCCTCCCTCCTCGGTCTGGTGCTCCTGGCGAGCTTTAGGGCGTACTTGTACACGTGGTCCGGCACGGGCGTTCGCAACACAACCTGCTGAAGCTCGATAATGTCCTGACCCGTGAGAACCGCATTGAGGTCGGGCTCGAAAGACGTCGTTGTCGTCTTCACGATCTCCAGTTCTTCCTCCTCGCTGGGGTAGTCCACCTTGATGTTGAACATGAACCTGTCGAGCTGAGCCTCTGGTAAAGGATACGTCCCTTCCTGCTCGATGGGATTCTGTGTCGCCAGGACAAAGAAAGGCTCGTCCAGCTTATAGAGCCGGCCGGACGCCGTCACCTGATGCTCCTGCATCGCTTCTAAGAGAGCCGCCTGCGTTTTGGGCGGTGTCCGATTGATCTCATCGGCGAGAAGGATGTTCGAGAAGACAGGGCCCTTCAGGAACTCGAACCGGCGCTGACCCGTCTCGGGGTCTTCCTGAATGATGTCGGTCCCGGTGATGTCAGCGGGCATGAGGTCCGGCGTGAACTGAATCCTCTTGAAGGCCAGGTCCAACGCCCCCGAGAGCGTGCGGATCATAAGTGTCTTGGCCAGGCCCGGCACCCCCACCAGGAGACAATGCCCCCGGCAAAACAGCGCGATCATAAGCTCTTCAATGACGGCCCTTTGCCCCACGATCACTTTCGCCACTTCCTGGCTGAGCGTCTGGTATGCTTCTTTGAGCCTATCCACCGCCTCCACGTCGCTTCGGGTCAAAGGTTCCGTAGAAACCGTCTCGTTTTCTCTTACCTCTTGTCGTTCTTCCACTCTTATCCTCCTGACTATATTTCTTGATCTTCCACGAGTTGCCTGGCCTTTTCAGCATACTCCGTCAAACCGAGCTGCTCAAGCCGCTGCACGTACGTTCTGGCTTTCATGATCCTGCCTTCGTCCAGATAAGCTTGCACCATCCCCAGATAACTCTCTCCCAGAACCTCATTCTTCTCAGCGAGTTCAGCCACATACCTCTCGATCAGCTTCTCTACCCTCCCCTGCTTGTTGAAGATGCTGATGAGCTTCGATAAGGCCTTCTCTCGAACGTCCTCCCTATCCGGTGGCGTGACGACAACCTGACGAAGGTGCTCGGCCGCCTTGTCTAACTCCTTTAGCTTTATGTACACATCACTTAAATCCATCCTGATCTTGGCGATGTCCACCCCGTACGCGCTGAGGTTAATCGTCGGGTTGGAAAGCAGCCGCTCGTAGGTCTCGGCGGCCTCAGCGTACTTGCCCGTTTTCATGTAAGCGTTGAACAGCTTGGGGTAAGCACCGTAGTAGGTGGGGGCCTTTTCCATCATCTTCTCATAGGCTTCGACGGCGGGCTCCAGCATGTTGGCGGCCAGAAACTCATCACCGATCCTTTGAAAAACGTATTGGTTTGTGGAGCGGGAAGCGATTCTTCTGAAAATCAGAAGAGCTCCTTTCTTGTCGCCGTCTTTCAGGAAGGATTTAACGAGCGAGGGGTAGACCTGATAATAGATTCCCCGAGCCTCGCCGGACCGTTCAATGATGTCCATGAGGGCTTCCGCAACCCCACCTCCGAAAAACTCCTTCGATTCCTTTGCGTTGTGCACCGAGCGAAAAGCTGTCGCGTCGAACCGAACCTCCCCACTGTATGGCGGATCGAGAACGAATTGCCCCGACTCAAAGCCCGCCATCTTTCCCGACATGACATCCCCCTTGATGAAGATGACGCGAACCTCGTCGGCTTTGGTGCTCGCCTCCGCCTTCTTCTCACACGCGAACGTCAGGTAATCGAGCTGCCCCAGCTCCATCGTAACGATCTTGCCCTCGGCGAAAAACGCTTCAATGGAGATAACATTGTCCTTGATCTCCACGATCCGCCCGGACAACCGGTCGCCGTTCCGGTTGTGGGCAACATCGTTGTCTCCAGTGAACCGCAAAATGTCCTCGGCATGCTCCCCGTCGCGGGAGATGCCCTTGACCGCCGAACGCTCCACATCCACCTTTCCGCAATGTGAGGTCAGAATGGAGAGCACTTGATCGTCCAGCGTCACCTCCCCGCCACTGATGTGATCCTCATTGCTGACATAAACCTGCACCTCGCTACATAATGCCCGCAGCGGCTGCAACAGGGCCAAGATGCCACATAAAACAATATGTCGGATACGCACCGCGCTGTTCATCATAAAGAATCTGTCAGAAAGCTCAGTCACGAAGAACGGCCTGGCGGCGAACGGCGCAGAACCTGTCGTCCGTTCGGCGCTTTTCCCTCCCTTTTAGACCTGGCTTTCCTCCTTTTGTTCCCTCTGCCGGACCACGTAGAGCTCGCCCCTTTCAGCCAAGCCCCACAGCCCGGACGACCGCACTATAGAAGCTTACCACGTCCTGCGTCAATTTGGAAACGTAGCCTTTGAACGTTATCCCCTCGGCAATGAACCCCATGATCAGTCCAAAAACGATCAGGTTGAACAGGAAAATCAGGACCAGCGAGAAGAAACTGCCCGACATTCTCAGATCCTCCTGCCCCCGGCGAAGCATGAACAGATTGAGAAGCAGGTGGAAGGACCACGTGAACCCGATGGCGAAGACCACGAAGTGGCGATAGTTGCCGAATCTGATCCACAAGGAAGCGATGGAGTAGACGAGGATCAGAAGGACGGTATAGAGCGGAAAGAAGTAAGGAGCGAGGGCGATGAGCGTGTTTCTTTTCGTCGCCTTGATTTGTCCCCGCTGCTTGGAGAGCCGGATTTCGTGAACTTTCCCCCGGAACAGCACCACCCAGAGAGCATGCGTCAACTCATGCCCGATGAGGTAGGGGCGAAGAGGCTTGCGGAAGGCGAGAAAAAAGGTGAGATAAGAAGCGAATCCGATGAAAAAGAAGACAATGCTGTTTCGGAAATCTCCGGAATGGGTGATCTGCCGGATGGTTGAGTAAGCGACCGCACCGCACGCCGGAAGCAAAAGCAGACCTATAAGAAAGTAAGCTCCTTTTCGGAAAATGCCAAGTTCTTTACGCATGCGGGACCCTTAACACATCGCGGGATCGGGCGGCGTGCGGGTGCATTTCTGCCATGTTTAAGTGAGCCCTCCCTCCTCGTCTTCGAGGCCGGGCTGCGTTGTAACAAAACAACGCACTGCTATCGTTGCCGGCCTTTAGCCGGCATCCCCTTTAGCCACCTCGCCACAGGCGGGGCTTTAGCCGGGCTTCACTGAGTCCGGAGCAGCAGCTTGGCAGACAATTCTCGATATCTCAAGAGAGAAATCGAAAGGGGAGCCTCCAGCTCGTAGGGTCTTGAGTGCATGAGCCAGAGCCCGGGTTCAATGGTGCTTTTCCCCGTGCGTGCCCTTCTCTCTGATGAAATCTGGAGACCCCTCGATACCGGTGGTCAAAGTAGTATAACCGGCTCGATCCCGATCGCGCCTAAGGAGCACGCCAACTGTGCCCGTTGACAGTTTACCGAAATAGCTCCTGGGGACGCAGCAGATAACCCGGCCGTCGTACTCCTTGTCTTCTGAAATGATCACGACTTTTGTCCACAACAAGGGCACCTGGTATTCCGAAGAAAAGCGTTTGCTTACCTCTCTGAGGTCGCATTCTCCGTGCTCCTGGAGGTCTTGGCCGATCTCACCCGCTGCGCTGAACAGGTGCCCGGCCGCCGTGTGCTGCCTGGCGCAATTGCATAAGAAGAAGTACAACGCCAGAGCCAACCAAGCGAAGATCACAACCAGTGCGATCACAACCTCCCTAAAGGAAAGCTTCTTTGTGAAAAGTCCTACAATGTTAGCAAAAATCTTCAACGCTCCTCCTGCGTTTCTGCCACGTCTAAGTGAGCCCTCTCTCCTCGTCTTCGAGGCCGGGCTGCGTTGTAACAAAACAACGCACTGCTATCGTTGCCGGCCTTTAGCCGGCATCCCCTTTAGCCACCGGCTTCAGTCGGTGGTCAGAAAGGGGCTACATTCTTTAGCCGGAGCCGGCTTTAGCCGGGCTTCTCGGTCAGGGGATTCATCCGCGTCAGGGCAGCAATGTCAGCACCCCATGCTTACACTGGCACCATCCTTGGCCGCAGGTCGAGGAACAAAGGAACGCATCCCGACAGCCCCCGAGATGTCGGTGTTACGCCTCAAAACCCTTGCCCAGAGAAGCTGAGAGGCGCCCGTCAGTCACCGGGAAATCTCACGTTTGTGAAATCTACATCAATATGAAACCAGATCTCCGCCCGGTCAACGTTCTCCGGAAACGGAGGGAAATGCCCTGCCGCCGCGATCACACTATCTGCGGCTGCCTTATTGACCATATCATGGGAGGAGCGGATTTTTGGATCTATGACGACCGGCTCGTTCAGTGTACCATCGCGTGAAAGGTTAAACCAAACTCTCACTCTCGCCTCGACACCCTGTTCAAAAACCTCCGCCGGAGTCTTCTGATACACGGCAATCACCCTTTGAAGCTCCAGGCGGTAGCTCTCCGCCTCGGCATTCGCTGAAAAATCAATCAGAGCGGCATCCTCTATCTTCGGGAGCCCTTCCACCACACGCGGAGGCTCCGGTGTCTTCTCTTCCGGTGGAGAAGGCTCTTCTGGCTCCTCGTCAGTTTCCTCGGGGGCAGGGGGTTCCGCTTCGGGCAGAGGTTCCGGCAGAGGATTGATTCCCTCCGGCGTCGGCGCTTTCTCAGCTTCCTCTGCTCCCTGAACGAACGTGAAGGAGATGATCCGTTCCCGCTCGACCTCCTTCACTCCCCGGGCTCCCAGCTTGACGAGAAACACCCCGTGCAGGCAGAACGAAATCAAGATCGTTGTTCTGAAAACCTTCGATCTCGCCCACAGCAGGATACCCCACAACACGATCAGAACCGGATAGAACTGTGAAATAGGAATGCTCATGACAGATCCGCTCACATGAAACCGGCGCGGCGAAGCGTCTCTTCCGTGATGCCGGAAAGCTTACCCGCTCTCGCCAGAAAGTCGTACAAGTATCGAGCAAGCACGTCTATCTCGATGTTCACCTTGTCGCCCGCCTTTCTTTCCTTGAGATTGGTGGCGTTCAAGGTGTGGGGGATAATGTGCACTGTGAAACGCCGGTCCACAATCGTAACGACCGTGAGGCTGATGCCGTCAACTGCCACGGACCCCTTCGGCGAGAGTTTGATGACGATCTCCCCAGGCGCCTCAATTTCGAGGACCATATCCTCGCCTGCTCTCTCAAACCGCGTGATCGTCCCCGTTCCATCCACGTGACCGAGGACGAAATGCCCGCCGAGCCGGGACTGGGGCATCAAGGACCGCTCCAGATTCGCGATGTCACCAGGACGAAGGCTGCCCAGGTTGGTTTTGGATAACGTCTCGCCGAGCAGGTCCATCTCAATCTGACCGGCTGAGATTGAGCACACCGTCAAGCACGCCCCATTGACCAGGATGCTATCGCCCAACTGCGTCCCCTCCAGTACCTTCTCTGCCTCGAGGATGACCCGCCCCCCAGCCTGAGAGGTCTCCAGCGAAACCACTTTCCCGACTTCTTCAACAATTCCCGTGAACATCTGTTGTTCCCTCAGCGATCCTTCCTGCTTGAG
>Ga0114930_10002785_pt1 | contig 15628 bp, 13 predicted proteins | sample AnhtaG_FD_87300 | JGI IMG/M metagenome (GOLD analysis project Ga0114930, IMG submission 87300) | Deep subsurface microbial communities from Anholt, Denmark to uncover new lineages of life (NeLLi) - Anholt_01485 metaG | ecosystem: Environmental > Aquatic > Marine > Oceanic > Sediment | place... | reverse complement strand
GTAACAAGGTAGCTGTAGCGGAAGCTGCGGCTGGATCACCTCCTTTCTAGGGAGAGAGTCGGGGGGGCAGGAGCTTGAAGCTCTGCCATCCCCATATCTCCTAGGTCGGTCGGTGGCAAAGGCCACTGTTTTTAAGCTTTTCCCTTCCTTCCACTATCCAGGGGTTAAGGTTTTTTCGAACTTTTAGTCGGTTTATAATAGTAAGGCAAAGAAAGCCATAAGCCCTGCATCATAGTAAAACCTCTAGTTCGAAAAAAGGGGGCCATTAGCTCAGCAGGTTAGAGCGCAGTCCTGATAAGACTGAGGTCCCTGGTTCGAGTCCAGGATGGCCCACAGTTCCATCAGTCGAACCACATGTTGATCATGCCACGCGTTGGCCAACTCGTCTCTCCGATTGCCTTTGTGCCAGGGACCATCTCTTTATTGCTTGCAAAATTGCTTGCAATTCCTCACATTTTCCTGTATACTTTGAGATGGTGGTTATAGTATAGGTTACCGATCATCTGTGGAATCCCCTTCGGGTTTACTTACAGGCGTTGGATGACCGAACTTAAGCCAACTAATAGAAGAAAGGAGGTCATCCAATGAGCTTTGTGGACAAGTCGCTGCAATGTTCCGATTGTGGCACTACCTTCACCTTCAGCGCTGAAGAACAAGAATTCTTTGCCGGCAAAGGGTACACCAACGAGCCCAAGCGCTGCGCATCCTGCCGTGAAGCAAGGAAGGCGGAACGCTACGGCTCCGCTGGCTACCGGCCCAGGCGTCAGATGTTCCCCGCAGTGTGCGCTGAGTGTGGCAAGGAAACAGAAGTGCCATTTGAGCCTCGAGAAGGCAGACCGGTCTATTGCAGCGATTGCTACAACAAGGTCAGATCGAGCAATCGGCGATAATTTGGCCGCGACCAGGCAAAAGGAGGCCGGGTTTAATCCCGGCCTCCGCCGGTCCTAGAAGGGAAGGGAGCACTGTTATGAATATCTACGTGGGTAATCTATCGCGCGACGTCATCGAGGAGGAATTGCGGCAGGCATTTGAGGCTTTCGGGCAGGTCACATCGGTGAACATCATCAAGGACAAGTATAGCGGCCAACCTAGAGGGTTTGGGTTCGTTGAGATGGCAACGAAGGCTGAGGGCCAGGCTGCGATTGACGGCCTCAAGGGCAAATTATTGAAGGAACGGACGCTCGATGTCAGTGAGGCACGCCCTCGCCCCGAAGGCGGGAAGAGTAGCGGGCCCTATGGTGGCAGGAAGACTGGCGGGTTCGGTGGCGGAGGAAGACGCCGCGGGTACTGAGTTACCCAGCATCCCTACCCTCAAAACCTAGCAGACAAACGCAAAGGAGGCGGAGAGGGTTCTTGCTATCCTCTCTGCCAAAGGCTTTAAGTTATCCCTCTCTTCATAAGTGGGAACCACTATAGATATCTTCATCTCCTCAGCCTCAGGTAAAAGGGAAGTATAAAAGCCAGGCATAAAGCCCCCGAGATAAGCATCATGTCAACGATCTGGGCGATGCTGGCATGGAAGAAAATTATCAGGCCAAGCTCAACAAGCATCGCTACGAGAAGGGAATAGGCCACCTTGGTTTGATTCCGCGATAGGAAGAAGCTCAGGAGAAGGAAGGAAAGGGCGAAGAAGAACATGGCCAGCCCATACTTAAAGAGGTAAGGGGTAGCGAAAAGGTATTTACTTCCGAAGAGGAGATTGACGATGAAATCGGGGAAAAGCCAATAGATTATCACCACCCCACCAGCCAGAAGCAGGGTAAGGAGCATTGCTCTCCTGAGCACAGAGCGCTGACCTCTCCCCATCTCGAAAAGCTCAGAGGTCTTAGGAAACATAGCTACCGCCACTCCCATGGGGGCATACAAGGCAATTCTGCCCAGGACTGAGATGGCAGAATAGTTTCCGGCATTCTCCGGGCTCAAATAATGCTTCGCTAAAACGACATCGATGTTGGTCAACACGGCAAAGGCGAAGATGGCGAGGAAGGCCAGGCCAGCATAGGAAAAAAGACCGCTTACCTCGCATTTTTCGTTACCGACCCGACCCAGGTCCCTGAGAAAGGATAGGGTTATCAGGAAGACAATGATGTTGGCAAGAAGGAAGGGGAGAAGGCCACCGTAGAGCTTGAACCCTAGATATACTAAGGAGACTGCGATGGCAAATCTTAGGAAGGCCCAAAGGGAGGTGCTGAAACCCAGGGGGAAGAATCTTTGTAGCCCCTGAAGGGCTCCGTAGTTTACAGGAATGGCAAAGGCCAATATTAACGAAGAAAACAGGACGAAGGGATAGAGTTGGTTATCTATGTTGAGGAATCTGGAGAATAAAGGGGTGAGTAGAGCCAGGACCAGAAACAGCGCCGCCCCAAAGAGGAGGCTTCGCTTGAGGGAAAATCTCCACAGGTAGTTTATCTTGCCTAAACTATTTTCAGCTCTGAACTTGGAGGTGAATTTAGCTAGAGAGGTTTGAATCGCCTGGGAGGCTATCATAATTATGGCAAATAGGGAGGTGAGGCTGAAGAGGATTCCATACTGCACCGGGGTTAGCAGCATGCCCATGGTGAGCTGGTATAAATAACTGAAAAAACCTCCCGCCAGACCAAAGAAGGCCATCATCGAGCCATGCCTGGCCATGCCGTCGGCCTTCAGCACCTCTCTGATTAGGGTCAGCTTACCTAGCATCCTGTAACATTACCAGCGAAGGGCTAGTGGTTGTCGACTCAGCCACTAGCCCCAACCCCCTCTCTATGGTATATTGTATCATAGTCCTAGGTTTTAATCTCGATGATAAGGGCGAACTATGGAGTTCTGGCGCGAACTTTGGCAAGCAATTGCTCCTTTGTTAGTACTTGGCTTTTCAATCTGGGTCTGGTAGCAGTCACGCCGCCTTAAGCAACCCAATCTATCGATCTTACCTCGAGAGACATCCATTGAGCGACATGGTCAATTCATCATTGTCCTCACTAGAATTATCGTCACAAATTGGTCGCGAGCGAGCGATTCAATAATACATGCTTGGCTTGAAATGCCGCATCCGACACAATCACGATCTCTTGTGCAACACACGAATCCCGACATGTATATCCCAATCCAGTCAAGTCAGAAAGACCTATGGCCTGACCCATTATCGTTGCCCCACTTCTTAGCCGCGGGTGACTCAGTATCGGGATACTTGAGGTTTTGGTTCGGGCATCCCGCCGAGCGGGACATCAGGAAATTCCAGCCCTTTACTATAATTATCCAGAGTAGCAGTGGGCGCTCCTTTAGAGCTAGAATCTAACCCTAAAACAGCTCGGTTCGCATTGGCTTTGCTCACCAAACGAGTATTATAAGATACTCGGGGCAAGTAAGTTTGTCCATACTTTGAATGTATTATCTACTACCCCCAACCACTAGATTTGAGCAGTTATTTCACAGGTTCAGAGTTTTGCACTTCCCTTCCAATTACTGTCGCCTGGCATAGGCAACGGTAGGGTCAGTGAGCACATTGACGCAGGCCGGTTTCCCTGAGGCAAAAGCCCTCTCCAGTGCCGGCCGGATATCCTCCGGTCTCTCCACATACTCCCCATGACCGCCAAGGCTCTCCACCATCCTGTCGTACCTTGTTCCCTGGCCAAGCTCCACCCCCACCGCTCGCCCATACTGGTCAATGTGACCGTGTTTCTCCTGCCCCCACGCTCCATCATTGCTGATAACGGAGACCACCGGGATATCGTGCCGGGCCATGGTGTCAAATTCCATACCATTCAGCCCAAAAGAGCCATCGCCACTTACGATGAGCACCTGCTCCTGAGGTCGGGCCAGCTTGGCGGCCATGGCATAGCCGGTCCCCGCCCCGAGGCATCCCATAGGCCCGGGGTCAAGCCAGTGCCCGGGATAGTAAATATTGAGAGCCCGAGCCGCAAAGCTGACAATGTCTCCCCCATCTCCGATCACCGTGGCATCCCGGTCGAGAAAATCGCGTATCTCCCTGCACAATCTGAGGGGGTGGATGGGAATGGCATTGGAATTGAGGGCTGGCTCATCTTCTTTTCGGATGCTGCTCTCCCTCTCTCGTAGCTCCCGAACCCACTCCGATTCCTGGCCAGGGCGACCCTGGATCTCCTGGGTTATCTGCCCCAGAACCGCCCTGACATCACCGCTGATGCCCACCTCGATGGGGCGGTTCTTACCGATGTCGGTGGCCTCAAAGTCGACCTGGATGACCTTGGCCTCCTCACTAAATGTCGGGGGGCGCCCATACCCCAGCCTGAAGTCAAGAGGGGTGCCAATTACCGCCACAACATCGGCTTGGCTGAGGGCAAAGCGGCGGGCAAGGGAGAAGAGCAGAGGATGGTCGGGGGGGATAGAGCCCCTGCCCATGGCGTTCAAGAAAAGCGGAGCCCCGACACTTTCCACAAATTCCCTGAGTTCCTTCGCTGCCTGAGACCACCAAACGGAGCTTCCCGCCATCACCACCGGACGCTGGGCAGTGGAGAGCAAAATTGCGGCCTCCCTTACCAAGACGGGGTCACCCTGTGGCCGGGCTTCGGTTCGATACTTAGTGGGGAATAGAACATCAGCCTCATCTACCGTGCCCTCAGCAACATCCCTTGGGACTTCCAGGAAAGCCGGCCCCGGCTTGGGCCCGATAGCCTCTCTAAAGGCCATGCTTAGATACTCAGGGATTCTCCTTGTTTCCAGAACCCTCCTCGCCCACTTAGTGATGGGCTGCATATATTCAATGTGGCTGAGTTGCTGCGGGTGCCCCATCTCCATCTCAGACACCGGGTCACCGCCCCCGATCACGATCATCGGGCTTGCCCCCCTTAAGGCGTTGGCCACTGCGGTAACAGTATTGGGAACACCGGGGCCGCCGGTGGCCACACAAACCCCGGGGCGCCCGGTAACCTTAGCCCAGCCCTCGGCAGCAAAGGCCGCCGCCTGCTCATGGCGCACATCTATTATCTCGATCCCTTCATCAACACAGCCATCATAGATGGTCCTGATGTGAGCCCCGCTAAGGCTGAAGATGTACTCCACTGCCTCATTTTTTAGCGCCTTGGCAACCAGATGTCCTCCGTCGATCTCAGACATTTTCCACCTCCTATGAAGTCATATGCTCCTCTATTCCCCCCATTTCTTGGATAACGGCATGGCTAATACCTCTCTTATTTCCAGCCTTTTCCCAGGATCCTTATCGAAGATGGAGGCGGGATATGTGGCGCGAAGCACAATAGCTGTATCAGCCCCCTCAGCTGATCCTGCCACGCCGATAACCTCCTCGCAAGGAGAAAGGTAGCCGCAGGAAGTAGCTATCAGTACGACCTCTACTGCTACCTTCATGCCCTGCCCAAAGCAGTACAATGTTTCCTTGACCAGCCTCTCGGGGAAGGTAGCATTCCAAGAGGCAGCCTCTAACACGGAGCTATGAAACACATAGGGCACCCTGTCCATAACTGTAACTCCGAGTTTCTCCAGCTCTGCCTTATGCTCTGGCCTAAGGCAGGGCCACTCCTCCCCCCATTCCCGCCTGTAGGGTGCCTCCGAAACGCAGATCATCCTGCCCTTGCCCTCTAAGGAACGAGCGAACTTGACGGCGGTCTCCCCCGATGTGCTGGCGACGACGATGTTCTCGATGCCACCGGCCTCCAACCTTTTGACCACCGCCTCAACTACGTATTGTGTATTTTGCATCCCAGGCTCGTCGAAGTAGTAAACCTCTCTTTTCAGCACCTCGGTCATCGTTCTCCCTCCTTGTTACAATTGTAGCAGCGAACCCCCTGAATGACTAGATGTCGGCGCCCTCCTCAAAGGTATGAAAAAGGCGCCTTTTAGCACTGAGTATGAGCTTATTGGAAAGCGGAATTTTTCATCAGCCTCCTTTCCAGATGCCCCAACTTCTCTCATCCTCAGGCAAAAGAGATGGAGTCAAAGGGGAAGATACTTTACGAAAATGCCAGGAATCGACTAGGCATTGCTTAGCCCATATTGTATCACGAAATGAGCCTGGTTAAGGTGTGACAAAATTCCATTGACGGGATACGAACAGAAGTTCTACACTTAATGACCATGCTCGTTCTTGAAGCCAGCGATGCCCATATTGGCCAGATCAACTCCCGCTTCACCAGGGAGCCCCGCTATGACTGGATACATGCATTCCTAGACCTGGCCGAGCGTAGAAGACCTGATGCTGTAGTCCTGGCCGGGGACTGGGATGACCCCATGTGCCGGCGCTTGGAGGAGATCCTCAACCAGGAGCCATCCAAGTCGGCCCATGAGCACACCCGCCACTTATCGGAGGTTTTGGGCTCCCGGCTCAAGGTCCTTGTCGGCAACCATGACCCCAGCATCGAGATGTACAGCAGGCTTTACCCTAGGGCTGAGGTTGGGGAGTGGGTGACCCTCGACGGGGTTTTCTACCGGCACGGCCACCAGCATGATCAGGTGCAGGGGATCTTTGACCGGCTACTCGGCTGGTTCTATCCCCATCTCCCCTTCTTGCTGAAGGTGATGTTGAGGCCGACCCCGGCGCAGCGGCTGATGAGGGGGAGGCTCAGAGACTACAACCTTCACTGCGCCAAGATCCTTGACCAGGCATACCTCTACCAGGAGAAGGAGGGTATTGCCGGAGGGGTGATCGGCCACTCCCACAGGGCGCACAGGGACATCAACGAGCCTAGGGGCATTCCCTGGGTGGTGGACGGCGGCTCCATAGGCTGCCAGGGGACCTATGTAGAGGCGGTCGATGGGCAGGTCAGGGTTGTTCAAATATGAAACTAAAAAGGCCCGCTTATCCCTTCAACCTTCGCTTGATGCTCCTTATACAGCTTCTGCCTCCCCGTGATATAATGCACCGAAGCTGTGGTGGAGAGGTAAGGAAAACCTATGCTCAAGGATCCTCAAGAAGCATTACAAGGTGCTCGAGAGTTGCTGCTGGTGGGGAGCGCCCTTGAGGTGGGCATCTTCGCTGCCCTAGGTAAGAGGGCACTCTCCGCCACGGGCATAGCATCAAGGCTGGGTCTTGATCGGCGAGCGGTATGGACGGTGGCCGAAGCCCTGGCTGAGGCAGGCTACCTTGCCAAGAGAGGCAGCGCTTACAGGTTGACCGCTCAGTCCAAGGATTTTTTCATCCGCCCCTCCAGTCCCTCTTATGTGGCCGATTCGGTGATGCACTCCTATCAACAAATGGGGCGGTGGCTGAGTCTCCCCCAGGTATTGAAGGAGGGGCAGCCCAAAGAGCGGTGGCGGCCTCCGGAGGCGCTGGGGCATCTTGTTCGCGCCTTGGGCAAGGGGGCGGAAAGGATAGCGCCAAAGGTGGTGGAGGAGTGCCTCGGGCGCGCCCCCTCCGCCAAGAGCCTTCTCGATCTGGGGGGAGGCCAAGGCGTATACGCTAAGGAATTTGCCCGCAGCGGGCTCAGCGTCACCCTCTTTGACGTCCCGGAGGCCATCGAAATAGCGGCTGCCTACCTGAAAGGGGAAGAGGGCATAACGCTGGTGGCAGGCAACTTCCTTGAATCGCTCCCCTCAGGGCCCTTCGACATCGCCTTTTTGGGAAACGTCTGCCATATCTACGGGCCGGAGGAGAACCGCGCCCTCTTCAGCCGACTGAGGCCTATCCTCAGCACCAAAGGTCTTCTCGCTATCCTCGATTTCGTGCGTGGTCATAGCCCCATGGCAGCCACCTTTGGCGTGAACATGCTGGTAAGCACCAAGTCCGGCGGCACCTGGACGGAGGCGGAGTATAGCCAATGGCTCACCCAGAGCGACTTCTGCGGGGTGAAGATTCATCATATCGAGGGCCGCCAGCTGATACTGGCTGAGAAGGAATGAGTGGGGGGATTAGAAGATCACCTCGCAGGGCAGGTCAAACCTGGCTGCCCAGTGCCAGACCTTAACCCTTAGCTCCTGGGAATAGGCATCTTCATAGTATAGCGCTTCACGGACGCTATCGATGGCTTGGGGGCATCTCCCTCGCAAAAGGCTAAACACCCGGGCCTTAACCGAGGGATAGAAGTTCATTCTGTCGGCGATAACCCTCCCTACTTTGGCCTCGGCGAACCTTTGGAATAGCTCCTCAACGGCATCGTCATTATCGGAGAAGTAGGGGAGTATGGGCCCGAAGAAGGCCAGCGTCTCGATCCCTTCCTGGGCTAACTTCCTCAAGGCGGCAAGGCGACGAGAGGGCGGTGGAGCGATGGGCTCAAAGATGCGGGCAATCTCATCCCTGGCACTGGTGATGGTGAAACCTACGGAGCAATTCCCTATCCTCTTGAAGAGGTCGATATCTCTGAGGGCGAGGTCGGACTTGGTTAGGATAGATACCTCTAGCTCTTGATGCTTAGCCAGCTCCTCAAGGCAGCGACGGGTGAGCTGGTATTTCCTCTCCAAGGGTTGGTAGGGATCGGTCACGCTGGAGAGTTGCACCGAGGCCGGGGCAGCCCTCTTAAGCTGGCGTGCCAGCACCTCAGGGGCGTTCACCTTGACGTCCACGAACCCACCCCATGGCTCACGGTGGCCGGAGAACCTCTTCATGAAGCTGGCGTAGCAATAGGCGCAGCGATGGGCGCAACCGACATAGGGGTTGACGACATAGTCCACCCCCTCTATCCCGGACCTATTGAGCACAGATTTGGCCCAGATCTCCGTTATTGGCATAGCGCCATTCTAGCCTCGCTCCAAAATGGCGTCAAGCCTAGGCAAGGGTTATTACCTTGGCCGGGGTCATCTTTCTTATTTTGGTGCACCTGGCATGGGGGGCTTGACAGACTGGGGAGAATCTGTTAAAATTAGACAATTTTTGACAAAATAATATGAAACTACCCTTCCCACGGCCTCGATTTTTTAACTCGCTGAGTGCCACAAAGGAAGGGGCTAGAAAAGGAGGCGGAAGATGAAACTGGTTGTTGTAGGGTTGGGACAGTGCGGTGGAAGAATCGCCGATGAATTTGCCAGAATGAACAAAAGGGCAGTATCGGAGCGCCGGGTGCTGATTATTACCGGCGCTTACGCCGTGAATACGGACGAAGCTGACCTCACAGGACTGAGAACCATAAGTAGCGACTACCAGCACAGGATCCTTTTGGGAGGGCGAAAGACCGCAGGTCATGGCGTGGGCAAGATAAACGAGCTTGGTGCCCAGATAGCAACGGAGGGTGCAGACAAGATCGTCGATGCCATAAGGGTTACCCAGAGATTCTACGAGACGGATGCCTTTCTAATAGTTGGTGGAGCGGCAGGCGGCACGGGCTCTGGAAGTTTGCCCATAGTGGTAGAGATCATAAAGGAAAGGTACAGAGACAAACCGGTTTATGCCCTGGTTGTCCTCCCCTTTGAACATGAGGAAAATGCCGAGCTGAGATCCGTTTACAACACAGCTACCTGCCTCAAGTCTGTATATTCCGTTGCCGATGCGGTATTTCTTGCCGACAACCAAAGGTACCTACGAAAGGATTCAAGCCTCAGACATAATATGGAGGAAATCAACAGGCAAATAGTGGCTCCCTTCTTCAACCTGTTTTGTGCTGGGGAGGAGAAAAAAAGGAAGTATATTGGAGCAAGGGTGGTCGACGCCGGCGACATAATACAGACGCTGGGAGGATGGACAGCGATAGGCTTTGGCACATCTGGTTTATCACTCTTTAAAGTTCCCTTGGAAAGGAAGCGGGACTTCAGAAAGAAGGGCACAGAGACGCACAAAGGGCTACAGGCCATGGACGAGGCACTGAGCGAGCTTTCGCTCGATTGTAGGCCACAAGATGCGGGAAGCGCTCTGTACCTGCTGTCGGCTCCGAGCAAGGAAATGAATATGGACACGATTAAAGAGATCGGAGACTATTTGAAAGAGCTAGCACCGGATGCCACGATCAGAAGCGGTGACTATCCTAGAGAAAGAGGAGAGGTCAACATAACTCTGATACTATCTCAGCTTAGCGACGTCGACAGGGTAAAAGGGTATTACCACAAACTGACGGAATCTATTCCCGTGATGAAGAAGAGGGAGGAGGAGGTGGAGGCAAAGCTCAGAGTGCTGGAAGAGGCCTGGGAAGGGGTGCCAGTTTTCTCAGCGAAGGGTGACCACCCTCCCGCTTGATTGTGGTGACCTGACTGGACAAAGGAAACCGGGTTTGCTACTCTAAACAGCGTGCGGGTATGCTATACCCTTTTTGAAACCGAGCTTGGTTGGATGGGGTTGGTTGGCTCTTCAGCGGGGCTGCGCCGCATTGTTTTGCCCCAATCCTCCCCAAAGGCGGTGCTCCATCTCCTGATGATAGGCTTGGCCGGGGTGATCGCCGACCCCTCCCCTTTTGGCGACCTGCCCGATCGTTTGAGGCGCTATTTTAAGGGCGAGCCCATCTCCTTTGCCGATGAGCTGGACCTAGCCGGCGCCACCCCCTTTAGAAGCGCTGTGTGGCAAGCGACGCGCCTTATCCCCTATAGTGAGACCAAAAGCTACGGCTGGATCGCCCAGCAGATAGGAAGGCCAAGGGCTTTCCGCGCTGTAGGGCAAGCTCTGGCGAGAAACCCCTTCCCCATTGTAGTCCCCTGTCATCGTGTGCTGGCCAGGGATGGCAGCCTAAGAGGTTTCTCCGCAGGTTTGGAGATGAAAAAGCGCCTCCTTGAGATAGAGGCGTTCTCTCGACAAGCTAATTAGAGACCTTTATAGCTCTTCCAGCAGTGCTTTGCTCCTTCTTATCAATATAACCGACACTGAAACAACTCCGGCTAAGCCTACAATCCCTCCGATGAGTATGTAGAGTTGCACGTAGTCAGTTCTCCAGTTTGCGGGAGCTGGTTTTGGGCTAGTTAGAGGTATTGACAGAAATTGCGCGGGGGGGGTAACATAGCCACACATTTGTTGATATGGGGCATCTTGGGTTAGTATAGTATCCTGCACAAGGAGGTGAAGGAATGTCAAAACAGCTATCTGAAGAGCAAATCTATAAGGCAGCCAAGAAAAGAGTTAAGGCCAAGAGAGACTTCTGGGGTCACTTTGTCGTCTACGCGGGCGTAAATATCATATGCTTTTTAATATGGGTGCTTGGTGACCGAGGGTATCCTTGGTTCCTGTGGGTCCTGGGCCCTTGGGGTATTTTTATCGTGTTGCCTCATTTTTTACGTGTATTTGTCTTTGAAGGAAAATCGGATAGACGAGCAATAGAAAAAGAGGCAGAGAAGATAAGGAAGGAACAGAGCTAGCCTCCACTCCTTTTTGTTGATATGGGGAACCTTGGATCAGATATAGTATCTGTGCACAAGGAGGTGGTTAACATGTCAACCAATGCTAAACGGGCCATTATTGGTCTTGTAGGTGGAATGGGACTCATTTTTCTTTTAATAGGGGCGTTAACACACGTATATCCTACCACTACAGGTGTTATTATTATGTTTGTCTGCTGGTTAGGTGCTGGCATACTCGCACGATATTGGGGAGTTAGAAAAGGTGAATCCTAACAAGCTTTAGATACAGCACTATATTAACCGACAGCTTAGCAGTAACGGTTAGTCACAGTTGTTGCTTATACGCTAATGGTTTAGGAGGGTAACTATGAGAAAGCTTCCAACTTCGATAATAGTGGCAGTATTGATGGCGGTACTTTTGACCTCGGGATTGTTAATGGGCTGTCAAGTAGGCGTGGTAACAGGTTCCGGGAACCTGGACACTCAAGAAATGGATTTCAGCGGTTTTACCCGTGTTGAGGTAGGATATGCCTTTGAGGTTGAGATTGTCCAGTCTGATTCATACAGCGTTAGCATAACTGCGGACGATAATCTATTTGAATATATCCAGGTTTCTAAAGAAGGAGAGACACTAAAAGTAGGTCTCAAACCGGCCTTCCACTACACTTTTCCCACCTTGAGGGCCGAAATAACCATGCCCGATCTTTACGAGTTACAGTTATCAGGGGCGGCACATGGTACCGTTGAAGGATTTAGCTCTTCACACGATTTCATTCTTGACCTGTCCGGGGCAAGCTCGCTGGATATGGTTGATATGTCAGCCGGCGACATAGAGTTTGACATATCTGGAGCCAGCAGGGTTACCGGTGACATAACAGCCGGTGATGCCGATTTTGACGTATCAGGAGCCAGTAGCGTTCAGTTGCAGGGCTCGGCCAGCGACATAGTAATCGAAGCCTCCGGTGCCAGCCATGTGGAACTGGCTGATTTCCCGGTTAACAACGCAGATGTTACCCTCAGCGGCGCCGGCCGTAGTACAGTAAACTTGGATGGCAGATTAGATGCTGACCTGAGCGGTGCCTCACACCTTACCTACATTGGGGAGCCCACCATGGGCGACATAAATACGTCCGGTGGCTCCACGATCGGCCCTGAATGAACCCACAGAAATTGGTGATTTTCCAGGTTCTTTTTACTCAACCGCCAAATTGCCCTCGCCAACGATGGCGGCCAGTCGCTGGTGAAGCTCGGGGCAGTAGCCTGTGGTGAGGTCTGGGAGCTCAAGGTTAACCGTCTCATCGCCTCCAGTCACACTGAGGCAAACCTCGTCTTCTCCCGGGTAATCCCTGAGGATATCGAAGATCTGGCAAAGTCTCGCCACATCGCTCTCTTCATCGGCGGTTTGAGCAATATTGATAAGAAGCCTATGTCTCTTCGGCGGGGCCGGTGCGCTAACCCTTTCTTCAGGCTGATAGAGGCGAACCCTATCGCAGCTCAGTTGCACCCGGTCTCCCCTCACGCGCACCCTTCCCTCCACGAGGAGGATGTTGCCCTCGATCCAAAGCTCTTTGGTTCGCTCATAGATCTCGGGCCAGGCGGTGACCTCTATCCTGCCCTCGAGGTCCTCAAGGGTGGCGCTAACAAAGGGGCGTCTGTCCTTGGTGAAGAGTTGGCGCACCGAGATAACGATGCCCGCAGTCACCACCCCCTGCCCCACCATCTCCTCATCGATCTGACCGCAGAAGGCGGTGACAGAGGGGGCGAGCTTTGGCGCGGCGCGGCTGAAGGGATGCTCCGAGAGGTAGACCCCCAAAAGCTCCTTCTCCCAAGCCAGCCTCTCCCTAAGGGAGACCTCCATTGGGGCCAATTCCAGAGCAGGCAGGGGCAGGGGCGTGCTCCCTCCCCACAGGTCGAACATGGTGGATTGCCCTGTCTCCTTAAGCCTCTGCTCTCGCTGGGAAAGGGACATGATTCGGTCGACGCTAGCGAGAAGGGCGCCACGATGACCCAGAGGGTCCAAGGCTCCAACCTTGATCAAGCTTTCCAAGGCTCGTCTATTGATGGCGCGCAGGTCAGCTCTGCGGCAGAATTCTTCGAGGAACTTGAACTCCCCCCCTTCTTCGCGGGAGGCGATGATCGGCCTCACCGCCCCGAGACCAACGTTCTTGATCGCCGCCAGCCCAAAGCGAATGCCCTCTTTGCCATCCGTTTTCTCGATAGCGAAGGTGTCGCTACTTTTGTTGACGTCAGGGGGGAGCACCGGGATATCCACGCGACGGCACTCGGCGATGGCGAAGGCAACCTTATCTGGCTGCCCCATGTTCATGGTAAGCACAGCGCTCATATACTCCACAGGATAGTTCGCTTTAAGGTAAGCGGTCTGATAGGCGATCATGGCATAGCTTACGCTATGAGCCTTGTTGAAGGCATAGCCGGCGAAGGGCTCGATAAGATCGAAGACCTCCCTGGCCACCTCCTCGGAGAATCCCATCCTCTTTGCCCCAGCGATGAAGCCCTTTCTCTGCCTCCTCATCACCTCGGGAATCTTCTTTCCCATGGCCTTTCGGAAGACGTCAGCCTGTCCCAGGCTATAGCCAGCAAAGGCCTGAACGATGAGCAGCACCTGATCCTGGTACACAATCACCCCGTAGGTTTCCTCTAAGATCTGGGAAAGGTCTGGATGGGGGAACTGGATCGGTTCCAGGCCATGCTTGGCCTTGATAAAAGTAGGGATGTACTGCATGGGACCGGGCCGGTAGAGGGCGATCATGGCGGCAATATCGCTAAAACAGGAGGGTTTGAGCTCCTTGACAAAGCGCCGCATCCCCGCCCCCTCAAGCTGGAAAACCCCGGTGGTCTCCCCTGAGGAGAGGAGCTCAAAGGTCTTGGCGTCATCGAGGGGGATCTGGTTCAGGTCGATCTCTATTCCTCTAGTCTGGGCGATGACCTCCTTTGCTTTCCCCAATATGCTCAGGTTGAGCAGCCCCAGAAAGTCCATCTTAAGCAGGCCTATTTGGGCGATAGCCTCCATAGGGAACTGGGTCATCGCGATCGTCCCTTCATCGCCCTTGGCTGGTCTCTGAAGGGGCACATACTGGGTGAGAGGCTCCCTGGAGATGACCACCCCCGCGGCGTGGGTTGAGGCATGGCGAGCGATACCCTCCACCCTCTTCGCGTTATCCACCAGCTGGCGCGCCACCTCGTCCTCAAAGTAAAGGTTTCTTAACTCGCTGTTCTCCTCAAGCGCCCTCTCCAAGGTCATGTTTACCCCTAAAGGAACCAATCTCGCCACCCGATCGACATCCCCATAGGGCATTCCCAGAGCCCTGCCCACATCCCTGAGCGCTGCCCTTGCCCCCAAGGTGCCGAAGGTGATGATCTGGGCCACCCGGTCGTGTCCATACCTCTGGGCGGCATAGGAGATCACCTCATCGCGTCGGTCATCCTGAAAGTCAAGGTCGATGTCCGGCATCTCCCTGCGCTCCACATTGAGGAAGCGTTCGAAGACCAGCCTATTTTCCAGGGGGTCGATATCGGTGATCCCCAGGCAGTAGAGGACCAGGCTTGCCGCAGCGCTACCCTGGACCCCGAAGAGGATGTTTCGTTCCTTGGCAAAGGATATGAGGTCCCAAACAACAAGAAAATAGTTGGCGAAATTGGTCTTTCGGATGACCTCCAGCTCGTAGTTGAGGCGCTCCGCCACCTCAGTGGTGACCTCGCCATAGCGTCGCCTGACCCCCTCACGGCAGAGCTCCTCAAGGTAATCATCGACGGTCTTACCCTGGGGCGTCCTCACCTCAGGAAGGAGAAGACGCCCGAATTCCAGCTCGAGATGGCACATCTCGGCGATGCGCTGGGTGTTTTCTAAAGCCTGGGGGAGATCGGAGAAAAGCTCCGCCATCTCCCCCTCGCCCCTGAGGTAGAAGGAATCGCTGGGCATCCTCATCCGCTTCTCGTCATAGATGGTGGAGTTGGTCTGGATGCAAAGGAGAAGCTCATGGGAGTAGGCATCCTCCCTAAGGACATAATGGACATCGTTGGTAGCGACTATGGGTATACCCAGCTCACCACCTATAGCGATGAGCTCGGCATTTATCCGCTCCAGCTCCGGAATGGGATGGCGTTGAAGCTCGAGAAAGAAATCGCCGAAGACCTCCCTGTGCCAAAGGGCGGCCTTCCTCGCCGCATCGGGTCGCCCCTCCACGATGAGGCGGGGTATCTCGCCCTGGGTGCACCCTGCGAGGGCGATCAGTCCCTCATGGTGCTTGGCTAGAAGCTCCCTATCCACCCTTGGCCTATAATAGAAGCCCTCAAGGTGGGCTTTAGTGCTGAGCTGGATGAGATTCTGATAACCCGCCTCATTTCTGGCGAGCAGGATAAGGTGATAAGGGTTCTTGTCGGCGGCGACCCTGGAGTGGCGACCAAAGGGGGCAACATAGAGCTCGCAACCGAGGATCGGTTTTATCCCCGC
>Ga0114930_10002784_pt1 | contig 15630 bp, 16 predicted proteins | sample AnhtaG_FD_87300 | JGI IMG/M metagenome (GOLD analysis project Ga0114930, IMG submission 87300) | Deep subsurface microbial communities from Anholt, Denmark to uncover new lineages of life (NeLLi) - Anholt_01485 metaG | ecosystem: Environmental > Aquatic > Marine > Oceanic > Sediment | place... | reverse complement strand
GGCGGTTTTATGCTTGCTCTGGCCATGCAGCAATGGGGCCTGCATAGGCGGATTGCCCTGCATACCATCCTGCTTGTCGGCACCCGACCGGTGAGGCTCGTCGGCGGGTTTATGCTGGCCAGTGCCTTTTTGAGCATGTGGGTTTCCAACACGGCCACTGTCGTCATGATGTTGCCCATCGCCATGAGTGTGGTCGAGCTTGTTCGGCGCGAGCTTCATCGGGCGGGTGATCCTGACGTGCCGGCGGGCGGGCAGCCGTTCAACTTCGCGATCTGCCTCATGCTTGGTACGGCTTACGCGTCCTCTATCGGCGGGATTGGCACGCTCATCGGAACCCCGCCCAATATGCTGTTGGCCGCCTACCTCAAGAGCAATCACGGCATCGAAATCTCGTTCGTGCGATGGATGGGTGTCGGCCTGCCCCTGGTCCTGATATTCCTGCCGATCACCTGGCTCATACTAACGAGAATTATCTACCCGGTTCGCATTCGACGTATACCCGGCGGCCGTGAGCTGATTCGCCAGGAGCTCGAGTCCCAAGGGCCCATGTCGCGTGGGGAGCGAGCGGTGCTCATCGTGTTTGCGCTGACCGCGGCGACGTGGATCACACGTCCCTTGCTGGCCAAGCTTCAATTGTCGGACGGGTTTCGACCGCTTGCCGGTCTCAGTGATGCCGGCATCGCGATCTGCGCAGCCATTGTGCTTTTCGGACTGCCGATTTATCCGAAGCGAGGTGTGTTTCTGCTGACCTGGCGGCAGGCGACGAAGCTACCCTGGGGGATTCTGATTCTGTTCGGTGGTGGGCTAAGCCTGGCCTCGGCCGTCCAGGGCACGGGTGTGGCAGCGTTCATCGGGCGGGGGGTCGGCGGAGCCCAGGGTGTGAGCATCCCGGTCATGGTCCTGCTGGTCACCGCGGTGATTGTCTTTCTCACTGAGCTGACCAGCAACACAGCCACGACGGCGACGTTTCTTCCTATCCTGGGCGCTGTGGCCGTCGGATTGGGAGTAAGCCCGCTGCTTCTGATTGTCCCTATGACCATAGCAGCCAGTTGCGCGTTTATGATGCCGGTGGCCACGCCGCCCAACGCGATCGTCTTCGGCTCGGGAGAGGTCACCATTCCGCAGATGTGCAAGGCCGGGCTGTGGCTCAACCTCGTCGGCATCACGTTGGTGATGCTTCTTGCATATCTTGTTGTTGTACCAGTGCTGGGGATTGAACAACTCTGAGGGTCTTTCCATGCAGGGAGGAGGTCGGGCTGGTTCTCCCGCGTATCCAGCGAATGCACGTTCCGGCGGCGCTCAAGCAGGCCGTGGCATAACCCGATAATCCGCACGGACATCGTGATCACTCATGTAAGGATCGAACATGACCATCGCAGGATCCGTGCGGCGTCTGTTTCACCGCGGTAGTGGGCAGGTCTTCGATCCCCAGGATTACTGGGAAGGGCGTCATCGTACGCATCATGGTACCCTCAGGGCCGTTGGGCACCGGCAGCTCAGCGACGAAGCCAACGCTAAGCAGTACCAGATAAAAGAGTCACGCATCATCGGGATGATCCGGCGCCACGTGCCCGAGCCTTACGGCAGGACATTGCTAGATGCCGGCTGCGGGGTCGGCGTGCTGATACCGGCGTACGTCGAACTTGGATTTTCGGTGGTCGGGGTGGATTTCTACGAGACGGCGGTCCGCCAGGCCCAGGTTAGCGGCGTAAGTGCGCAGTTCATCGTTTCCTCACTTGCGGGGCTGGAGCTGGGGCGGCGGTTCGACGTGATCACCGCGATCGACGTGTTGCTGCACATCGTGGCCGAAAACGAATGGGCTGACACGCTGTCGTCACTCAGCCGTCATCTGAAACCCGGCGGGGTGTTGATCATTCTCGACAGGTTTGCAGACCGCACGGAGGGTTGGTCCAATCATTGTAAGCCCCGGTCGATGGATCGGTACGCTGCCACATTCGCCGATCTCGGCCTGCAAATCGTCGAGCATGAGCAATTCAACCTCGAGCATGAGGATGCTATCAAGGACCTCTTCGCCGTTGGCCACGTCAGATCACGATAACCCTAGGGATGCGTCGGCGGCTTCAAGATTCTCTTACTCGGCTTGGTCTGTGAAATCGAATGCAAGCTGGCCGCGCTGGGGCCTTTGTGCACTGTACGCCTCGCTTGGTGCGGGTTCGGCGTCATACGCACCTTTCAGGCCGTAGCGCCTCTTGGATAATGCAAACAAGCCGCGGATGCTATCCCAGTATGGGCCGTGTCCGCGCATCCGCTCGCAGAAGCGTGAGTCGCTCAACTGCCCACCTCGGACATCGCGGAGACGGTTGATGATCCGCTCGGCCCGTAGAGGCATCGCCTCGCGGAGGCGCGACAGGAACACTTGCTCGACGCTGCCGGGCAGTCGAAGGGCGGTATAACTTGCCGAGCGCGCCCCGGCTGCGGCCGCCTGCTCCAAAATCCGGGGGATATCGCGATCGTTGAGGCCGGCGATGACTGGAGAGATCAGCACGCCCACAGGTACACCGGCCTCGTGAAGCCGTTGGATGGCCTCAAACCGCCGTGCCGGGACCGGGGCCTGCGGCTCCAACAGCTTGCAAGTGGCCGTATCCGCAAAGGGAATACTAATGAGCACCTGCGCACCGGCGCATCTGTTCAACTCACCGAGGACATCGGCATCGCGGACCACTAAATACCCTCTGGTCACCACCACGGCCGGATTGTTGCATTCCACGCAGACCTCGAGACACCGCCGCGTGATCCGGTAGCCGGCCTCGAGCGGCTGATAACAGTCGGTGATCCCTGAAAAGTTGACCCTCTCGCGCTCCCAGCCCCGCTTGCGAAAGGCCTTGCGAAGAAGCTCAGCAGCGTTGAGCTTGACGATCAGCTTGGTGTCGAAGTCGGTGCCCGCACCCAGGCCCAGGTACTCGTGATACGTCCTGGCATAGCAATAGCTGCAAGCGTGCTGACACCCGCGATACGGATTGACCGACCAGGTGAACGGCAGATCAGGGCTGTCGTTTTTCGAGAGGATCGAGCCGGACGTCTCCTCGTAGACCTCGATCTTGGCCTTCGGCGGCGGCTCCAGCCACTCGCGATGCTCGCTGAGATATGGATTCGGCGGGTTGTCAATCCGACGCAGTTTCATGCGAAGACTCTTGCCGTAGCCGGGCCGCGGCCGTTATATTATATTCGGGAGATGTTAGGGCGGCAAGGTCCTCATGCCGCGGGTCGAGGCGAGTTGTACGCCGGTGGCAGCGTGCGCCGGCATGTGAATCTGTGAGTTGTTGAGCGTCCGTTGCATGCGTCCCGGTCGCCGATACGATGACAGTGGATTTCGCGGGTCCCGGATTAAACGGGGCGGGCGGAGTGCGTGACGGATTTCTGACCGGCGCACTCCAATGACACTCAGGGAGGAGCACACATGGCAGCCACGCTTGGCCGAATCGTCCAGGGTGATTGTATCAAGAAGCTCAAAACGCTCGACGCAGGATCAGTTGATCTGGTCTTCGCCGATCCGCCCTTCAACATCGGCTACGATTACGACGAGTACGACGACAAGCGGTCCTGTGAGGACTATCTGGGCTGGTCCAAACGGTGGATCAGTGAGGTCATCCGTGTGCTGAAACCTGACGGCACGTTCTGGCTGGCTATCGGGGATGAGTATGCGGCCGAGCTGAAGGTGATGGCCACGCGCGACCTGGAGTTGACCTGTCGAAGCTGGGTCGTGTGGTATTACACGTTCGGCGTGCACTGCAAGCACAAGTTCACCCGGTCGCACGCCCACCTCTTCTACTTTGTCAAGGACCCCAAGAAGTTCACCTTCAATACCGACGACATCCGCGTGCCATCAGCCCGTCAGCTAGTCTACGCCGACAAACGTGCCAACCCCAAAGGCCGCGTCCCCGACGATACCTGGATCATCCAGCCAAACGCCGAGAAGTCGAAAAGTCGAAAAGTCGAAAAGTCAAAACGTCGAAACGACAGGCAAACCGAATCCCCAATCCCCAATCCCCAATCCCCAATCTCCAATGGCTGGGTTCTTCGACCGCAGGACCTGCCCGAGGGCTTTACTGCCGACAGCGATACCTGGTACTTCCCCCGGGTCTGCGGCACGTTCAAGGAGCGTGGGGGCTTCCACGGCTGCCAGATGCCCGAGCAGCTCCTTGGCCGGATCATCAAGGCCTGCTCCAACGAAGGCGATCTCGTCGTCGACCCTTTTGCCGGCAGCGGCACGACCCTGGCCGTAGCCAAGAAACTAGGCCGCAAGTACCTGGGCACAGAAATCTCGGAGCAATACGTAGCCGAAATCCGCGCCCGGCTATCGCGCATCAAACCCGGCGACCTCCTCGACGGTGCCGAAGACCCCCTAACCAGCGTCGCCGCCACCGCCGAGGGCACCATCCGCACCCCTGACGGCAAACGCGTGAAACGCAACAGCCCGTCCACACGCCGCGGTCGCGCTCGGGCAGATATCGCACAGCTCGGGTTGTGGGGTTCGGTGTAGTTGTGTTACCCTTGTGTCTCGGACTGGACGGTGCTTCGGGCCGGACGCCAGCGGGGCTGGGACAAGTGTTATGAGGCCTCAGTTGACCATTGCTAGGCTTCGCTCGGAAGCAGGCCGCTTTGCTCGGACCGAGTCTACGCACCTAGAACCTTCGATTTACGGCATCACGGACGGGAAAGCAGTAGGTACGTATTTTGAGCACAAGTTTCAGTCCTACTTACGCAGCAAGTACGCATAGTCCGAAGGTAGCTCTGCGAAGGGAATCGATTTCCCTGGGCTGTCCGTTGATATGAAGGTCACAAGCATCAAACAGCCGCAGTCGTCGTGCCCATTCAAGAATGCTCGCCAGAAGATTTTCGGTCTCGGGTACTCCCTCTTAGTCTTTGTATACGAGAAGACGGACAACGAACAGAAGCGTGCGGGGCGCCTCAATATCCTTCATACCATCTTCATCGAGGAGCGTCGGACCGCTGACTTTCTGACGACCCGAGGTATCCGGCAAATCCTCGAAAATGATGGCAATGTTGACGATCTGGTAGCTTTCATGACCGACCGGCACCTGCCCCTCGATGACATCGAGGCAAGTAGCATTGCTGAAGAGTTGTTGAGCACGGTGCCGGAGCAGGGGTACCTGACGATATCAAACGCTCTTCAATGGCGGCTGCAGTACAGACGCGTGATAGAGGAAGCGGGAAGTGTAGATGGGGTCTTGCGCCTGCGGTAGACCAAATGCGAACCATACAAAAAAGCAAACGCGCTGCTGAGTTCGGGGACTTTCAGACGCCGCGTGCTCTGGCTCATCAAGCGTGTCGTTTATTGACTCAGCTAGAAATCAGACCGGCTTCGATCGTAGAGCCCACCTGTGGGACCGGGAACTTTCTGGCAGCCGCACTCGATGAGTTCGGCAACGCAACCGAAGCCATCGGTCTCGACATTAACCCTGAGTACATCAGCGCAGCAACGTCACGACTTCGGGGACGCGGGGCTCTGCTGGTGTGCGACAGCTTCTTCGAGACCGACTGGCCCAAGCTGCTCGGAAGGTTACCAGAGCCCATCCTCGTGATCGGGAATCCCCCTTGGGTCACTAATGCCCAGCTCAGCGCTCTTGGAAGTTCAAACCTACCTAAGAAGAGCAATTTTCAAAGACTTACCGGCTTCCAGGCAATAACGGGCAAGGCCAACTTCGACATCTCCGAGTGGATGCTGATACTCATGCTCGAATGGCTCGAAGGGCGAAATGCGACGATGGCCATGCTGTGTAAGACGACTGTTGCTCGCAAGGTCTTAACCCATGCGTGGAAGAATCAAATTCATCTGAATACCTCACGGATTTACGGAGTAGACGCAGCCCAGCACTTCGGAGCATCCGTTGGTGCATGTTTTCTGGTCTGCGACACGTTGCCCCCAGGTCGCGAGTGCAATTGTCCAGTCTACAAAGACATGGCCGCCAAGAAGGCAGCGCAGGCCATCGGATTCCGAGACGGAGTTCCCGTTGCTGACATTACCCTATACCACCGTTGGAAGCACTTGCAGGGCGAACAGGTCTACAAATGGCGCTCTGGCATAAAGCACGATTGTAGCAAGGTCATGGAGTTGCGCAGTGAAGGCGGACGGTACCGAAACCGCCTCGGCAAGGTCATTGAGCTTGAAGACGATTATCTCTTTCCGATGCTCAAGAGCTCTGATTTAGGAGCAGCGATTGGCAAGCGACCGAGACGATGGATGCTCGTAACCCAGAGAGCGGTCGGAGATGAGACTGACATCATACGGAGTCGCGCACCAGCGACGTGGAAGTATCTGGAGCAGCACGCTCCGTTCCTTGATCGCCGGGGCAGTTCCGTTTACAAAGACCGCCCACGGTTCTCCGTATTCGGTGTTGGCCCGTATACTTTCGCACCTTGGAAGGTCGCTATATCTGGTTTCTACAAGAAACTCGAGTTTACGGTTGTTGGACGGTTCGAGGGGAAACCTACTGTCCTGGATGACACAGCGTACTTTATACCTTGTGACACGAAGGGTGAAGCTGTCTACCTCGCGTCGCTGTTTAACTCACCTATTGCAACTGAGTTCTTCCGTGCATGGGTTTTCTGGGACACCAAACGTCCAATCACAGCGGAGTTGCTTCGGCGGCTTGACTTGCTGGCCCTGGCTCGTGAATTAGGAACAGAGAGTAGAATGCTAGATTATCTGTCCCGGAAGGGTAAATCCCACAGCAGGCGATGTACTGGGGGGCGCGATGTGCAAGGCCGACTGTTCTCAAACGGATCATCTACGCGGTTGCTACGCACCATGGGCGCAAACGATACCGCATGATCCTCAAGTGGTGTTGCCGGACGCTGAGGTCTTCAGGAACCTACGTCTCGATCGGCAGGAAGAGAGCTACGTGCCCTTCCGAGTGGACAGGTTCGTGCAGTGCCGAGCATGATATAGGCCGTTGAGAGGAGAACGGATCATGAAACTCGAATCGTTGTTGAAGGAGCGGGGGATTGATTACGAGAAGCACAGTCATTCGAAGACGTACACGGCGCAGCGATTGGCCCACGAGGAAGGCGTCTCCGGATACATGGTGGCCAAACCGGTCATTGTGAAGGGGGCCTCGGATTTTGCCATGTGCGTGGTGCAGGCCCCGAAACATCTTGACCTGCAGCGTGTGGCCGACGTGCTCAAAGAGCCCAAGGTCCGGCTGGCCACCGAAGCCGAGATGGCCGATCTGTTCCCGGATTGCGAGCTTGGAGCGGAGCCGCCGGTCGGTGTCTTGTTCGGCATGAAAACGATTATGGACACCCAGTTGCAGGAAGACGAGTTTTTAGTCATGCAGGCCGGCAGTCACAGCGAGGCGATCAAGATACGTCGCGAGGATTGGGAACAGCTCTGTGAGCCGGTGGTGGCGCCGATCGCAGCCAGTTGACAAAGAGAAGGCACGACCAGGTACCGAGCCGCAGGCTTTAGCCTGCGCGGAGCACCGCGCGGGCTAAAGCCCGCGGCTCAGGAAGTAGCAGCACTTATGAAACACAGTACTAGGCTGTGCCGATTCGGACTACCATGAGCATCTTGCAATGACGAAAGCTAAGCATGCGGGACATCGGTTACGTCGGGCGATTCTCGTCGCCGGTATCCTCTACGCCATCGCCGCCTTCGTCTGGGCCGTTCTGCCGTTTTTCAGCGATCTTCTGTTCGAAGAGTTCGTTGGCGCCGGGCTCATAGGTACACCGCTCGGTTGGTGGGATGACGGCTCGCGAAGCTATGGAGTCAACCTCGCCCTGGTACTCAGTCTGCTATTACTGGCTCAATGGGCGTTTCTGCGGCCCGGAAGAGCCTGGAGAATGCGCCTCGCCGGCACAGGGCGCCCGCTCAAGTCTGCTGTGATCGCCGCGAGCGCCGTGGCCATGCTTCTTACGGTCGGCGCACTTACCCTCTTGGTGGAGCTGCCCAACTGGTGGGAACCGATCCTGGATAGTGCCGGTGAATGGGGCCCGTGGGGCTTGCTCATCATCTGGGTTCCGATGCTGGCGCTGTGGGGCGTGTGGGCGTGGATATTCTTCGTCTATTGGAAACAGGGTGACAGGTACACGCAACTGGGCAGGATGATCCGCGGCCTGGTGGCCGGCAGCTTGCTCGAGGCGTTGGTGGCCGTCCCCGTCCATGTTTGGGTGATGCGTCAACGGGATTGCTACTGCGCACGAGGCACGTACACGACCCTGGTTTTCACGGGGACGGTTCTGTTGTGGGCGTTCGGGCCGGGAATCATCCTGCTCTACATGCGTGAGAAGTACAGACGAGCGCAGCTATTCCCAATATGCACCAAGTGTGGCTACGATCTACGGGCCAGTACCGGCGTCTGCCCGGAATGTGGGACGCCCATACCTGGATAAAACGGGCGCCCCGGGGCCGCGTCTACCACTCTTAACGCCGGGAAACGCCCTCCCAGACCTGAAAATGCTGTGCCGGGCGGCGTGAATTGCCGATGAATATACAAGACAGAAGACAGCGGCGGGCGCGCGAAGGCGGGCGGTCCGGGGCGCGACTGTGGTTATCCCCGGCGGGTATCGACTACCATCCTCGCGCGGCGCGGCCGTTGGCGATAGACCCGCCGCCCCAGGAGGACAGGATGTCCGGGCGGCGGGTATTCGATTGCCGCGGATGGAGGCGGACCATCACCATGTCCAGGCAATAGTGGTTCGTCAAACGGTTCGATGTCCGAAGGCACCTCGAAGAGTCCCAGCATTTCAGCCAGCTTGAGATTGAGCGGCTGCACAACGGCACTACGAGGTTCTACGACTCAACTCATCGAGACTGAACAGGTGAGCCCTGCAGAGCTACCCTCCTTCCCTGACAAGCACTCTCGCGCACAGCCACCGCACGGACTCGAACCGTCGACCTGCGATTTACAAAACCGCTGCTGCAAGCGCGCAACCTTTGACCATCTTGAAGACCGGATCACCGCGGAGCGTGTAGTGGTCGTTGCAGTTCTCGTAGCCGGCCAGGATGCCGTAGATCCTTTGGCGGACCATTTCGTCCGGGCCGTGGTCGGTCAGGTTCGGGTCGCCCGGGTCGTTGAGACAGGCGATGAACCGATCCGTGGAGGCGGATCTGGTCGTCGAACTGGCGGATGGGTAGAATTCCCGTGTCGCTGCTGACTTGGACCTCGTGAGGCTCCACTACGAAGGGGAGACGGCAGAAGAAAACGGAGCAGATTTGAGCTACACTCTGTGCCAACATGATCGACCTCCTTGTCTTGAGCCAACCCGTTCTGCAACCGTAGGTTGCCTCACAGGGAGGTCGTAAAATAGACCCAGGGACAAATAATCCGGGCTAGCCCAACGGCTAGGGCTTATCATAGATCGCAGCTACCTGGGACAGGCCGAGCCCGGGTATCGCATCGCCGCGGGGATGGGGATGCCGCCCGACCAACGATTTCAAAAACACGAACGTTTGCGCCGGCGCACCGATTTCGAGCGAGTTTTTGCCCGGAGGTGCAGCGTCGGCGACGATGTTTTGGTCGTGTATGTCGCCGAGAATGGTCTTGCCTGGTCCCGGTTCGGTCTGAGTGTGAGCAAGCGCATCGGTAACGCCGTGCATCGCAACTACGTGCGGCGGAGAATCCGCGAAGCCTTCCGAACCAGTAAGGCGGACATTTCCAAAGGCTTCGATATCATTTGCGTGGCGCGGTTAAAGGCTGTAGACCGCGGTATCGATGTGGGCCACTCACTAAGGTTGCTAGTTCCTAAGGCTATTAGCGAGGCAGAGGGTCCTGGAAGTGCAAGCAGACCCCGATCCAATCGGGATATGACGAGATGATCCGCCCAAAGTCTGGCGGCTCGACCACCGTCACCAACTTGTAGTCTCCAAGACCTCGCGGACAGCCCAATTGATTGCCCTCGGGGAGCTCGTAAATGATGATCCTCGTGAGGATAAGCTGTGCCTCCTGGTCCACGTTGGGGCTCTCGGAGGCACGATGAATAATCCGGTGTGTGTTGTCCTGCGCCCCGTCCGGCGGGACCTCCCCATCATCCGAGAGCCAGAACTGAACGTCCGCGTGGGGTTCTTGCTCTTCAAACCCCCCGCCGTACCACTTGACCTCGAGGCCGGGACACTGCGCATCCCGACCCTGCCGGCATGTGTAACTGACCACCTCGACGTTGGTCACCTCAACCTCCTGGCGGATCCACACCGAATCCGGGGCAGTGGTCGAGTACAACGTCCCACATACCTCCACCTCAACCACCAGGTCAAACTGACGAGGCCAGCCCTCGTTTGGGATCACCGGCTCAAACGACGAAATCGCCAGTACGTTGACGCCGTGGAGGTTGACACTCGCCGTGTGCATTTCAGCAGAGACCGTGCCACCGGAACCAACCTTACTCAGATAGAAACGCACGCCCGCGTCAATGGGCACGTCAGACGTCTCCAGCTCAACTTCGATAGTCTCGCCGAGCCGACGCTTCAGCGGTGCATCATCCACAGTCAGGACAAGCTCCGGATCTTGTGGCATGCAAACGCCGAAGTAGATCAACCCCGGCGCCCGGGCGTACACCTCCGCGATGCCGTCTGATATCGTACCCGCGAGGCGGTACACCCCTTTGGGAACCCCTGTGGGAATCTCCACCGTCGTCGTGTCACTGGTGCCGTCCGGGTCTTCGTCCAGTGGCGGCACGAGCAGAACTTCGTCGCCATCGAGCCCAACGCCGTTCAGGTCCGGATCGAGCAGCAGCAGTATTCGGGCGTTGTCGTTGTCGTCGGAGTCGGTCCAGACCACGTCGAACGATTCGCCGGGATCAAGCTCGAAATCATCAGCAGGCTCTAGGAATGTAAGCTGCGGCTCGTCGTTAAGGATTCGCACAACACCCGCGACACGATGCGCTTCAACCACTCCTCCGACATCGATCTGGCCGACCAGATCATACAGTCCGGGACGCACACCCGCCATCGCCAGCTCGGCCCAACAGACCCCGTCAGCATCCGGATCGTCACACAACGGGCTGCCGATTACGATTGGCTCCTCTGTTCCAGCCGTTTCTTCCGCAGTTACGAGGAAGAACGTGACCGTTGCGTTGTCCTCGTCACCTTCAACCCGCCAAGCGATCGACAACACTTTGCCCTCGTAGAGTTCAGTCTCTTCTAGTGGGGACAGGATTGTGATGGAGGGAGCGGCGTCGTCGACCTCACTTACGACCTCCACCCACCCTGGGGCGACCGCGGTGACGGCTTCTGCACCGTCATTGATTTCGCCCACGATCCGGTAAAGGCCCGGGTCAATGTCCTGCAGAATGATAGACAGCTCGCCAGCAGCTCCGTCCAGGGCCGCCGGCACGGTGGGGCCGACCTGCGTTCGATCCTCAGTCCCCGTCGCGTCGGCACGCTGCATGTATATCCGCACAACAGCTTCTTGCGAGGCAGTCGTGTAGGTCCAACGCACCATCAGCGTCGAGCCGAGTGTCAGCGTCTCGTCGTTTGCCGGTTCGAGCACCTTGATGGTCGGCGGCTGGACATCGTCGGGGATCGGCTCGTCCGATGGGGGCTCATCCGGTATGTCGGCCGGAATGATGTACTCAGCCGGCGTGTCCTCATCGAAATCGACCCCGAAGACAAAAGTAACGCTGGGCAGCACATCACCTGTCTCGTCGAGACCGAACGCTTGCACTATGTCAGCCGATTTGCGGCTCTCGACGGTCGTGATCGTACTCGAGCGGACACGGAGAAAGGCGCTGTGAGCGATCGCATCGTCGCGAATGAACCGCAGCGTTACGTCAGCTCTAAGTGCGCTCTCGTTACGCACCCGGGCTCGAATGGCTTCTTCAGGTTGTGGTTGTGGCCGGGTGGGGTTCTGCGTCCCACCATCCGGGTCGGTGGGTACATCCCCAGGACCCGGATTGTCATTGCTGTTGTCCCCGTCGGTGACATCACCAACCGATGTGTCGTCGGATTCGGTGTTGTCGTTGGAGTTCGCGTCGGTGCTTGGGTCGACCAGGTCTCCGAAGCCCGTAGCCCCGGATCGTCCGCACGCAACCACAGTGAGGCAGCTAGTCAGGCCAACCAGACCAAGCCACAGATGCCTGCGTTTCACGGCCTCAGCTCCCCGAACTCCTGCACTTGGACGGGCTTACCAACCCCGGCGAGGCCTGCACCCAACCAAACATGGACGCCGCACTGCGTTGCTGCAGGTCCGGAGCCTCGACGAGGCCAAGACCTCGTAGCGCACACTCTACAACTGCAGCGGGATCCGTTCGGACAGACCACCAGTGAAACGACACAGGAGGTGAAGCTGCCCGTACGCCGTCCTCTCGTTAATAGGGTAGGACTTCGCCTAGAGCGAATCAAATCCTGAGACTACGCACGCGATGGAGCCCCTGGCAATGAGAGATGATCGCAGGAGGTGGCCGAGGTTCCGATAACCCGTAGCACACAGCACACAACCAGCGCCTTGCGTAGGGACACCGTCTCGCGTCCGACCAACCTAGTCCACTCTGGGAAGCGTAAGCTTGGCCCGACGTCAGGCGTAGTGAGGACCGTGCTGGAAATGCGGTGTCATCCACCGGGGTGCCGACCGGCTACATCCGCACCATCCTTGCGACAGCCTTCTCAACGTGGTACTTGTTTCCCTGCAGCTTGATTGCAATCCCGGCATCCTCAAGGTGGTTCAGATACCTGAATACGGTCCGTCGCGAGCAACGGAGCTTGCGGCCGACGTCGGCCAGCGTGGCACCTCTTTCCATAAGGTTGATCATCTTGAGCTGCCGACCGTAGATGGACCGTTCGCCTTGCAGTTCCTGACACAGCTTCTCAGCCGATCTGCGCACGGCCGCGTGTTTTTCGTACTGCCTGCTCTTGAGGGCCGCCTTCAGTGCGATGTGGATCGCGAAGGTCTCCGTGAAATCCGACCGCGCGCTTAGCTGACTCGCCATAATTGCCTCCCGTACTTGTGTGGTTCGCAACCCTACTCGCACCCAGGTGCGATTGGCTAACATTGTTGGAATCGACCGCGATTCCAACCGTGGCCGTACTATAGCGTCGCCCCTGTCAACTGACAATGGCTGTCACTACTTTTTTGTGCCACCGGCCGGACGCTGGTTCGGGTGACAACCTGCGGCGGAGTAGCCCGGTCCATGGCTTGCGAGATGACGTTCTCTCTTGGGCAGGCACAAGAGTCAATCGTCGGCTCGTGCCATCCTACCGGCGTTGCTGTGTCACTGGCGCGACCGGATCCCTTGGGGGCGTCTGTCAAGTGACTCTTGAAGTCAGACAAACCTTTGGCGAGTCGAGCGTCTTTGCCACCATAGCCAAACTGTACAGGCACTTTCCTACAGCCGTGGTCCCCGTGCGGGGCAATCTTCACGAGCCGTGCCGGCACCAGGAATCTTCCCATCATACCGTGCAAAGCGCGGCGGCGGGCCAGTGAATGGCAAGACTCTCCGGGCCAGTGCGTTCGATCGCCACGGACACATGCAACGGAAGCGGTGACATGGGCCAGACGTGCCCCACTTGGCCGGTTACCAGGACCGGAACTGATCGGCTTGGCGGGACATGGAAGCGCAACAGTTCAAGAACTGCCGGCGTCAAGTTCTCATATCCCTTGTGGAAGTCACCGAGCAGAATCCCTGCGCACCTATTCCAGTACCGCGCCAGCGTCAAATGAGCGAGGAAACGATCGATGCGTTCCAGCTTGTCGTTGTAGTCCTCGAGGAGGAGCCAGCGTCCCTCCGGCTTGACGCACATTTCATACGGTGATCCCGCCAGGGCTGACAGCACGGTGAGGTTACCGCCCACAAATGTGACTTCGCACCGATCCGTCATGGTGCCTCGGGCGACTCGGGCGGTGATCGACCGGCCCGTGCCCCGCCCCTCGATCATGGCGATCACATCGCGAAAGAATGCATCGAACTCGGGCCGCAGGCGGGAAAGCATCCAGTCTCGCGGCCGTATTGCTGCCGGTGAATCACTCGCAAGACGGTTCGAGGCGTAGTGCGTCAACCCATACGTCAGAAAGGCGGGCCCCATGTCGTAGATGCCCAATCCCTGTTGCGAGGCAGCCACGATATTGACAAGGGCCGTAAGTTCGCTGAACCCGAACACTGCAACCGGTCGAGTACGGCGGTCGAGCACGGTAAAGTCGATAAGCGGCAGCACTCGCGTGAACCATGCCCCTCCGCGCAGCAGGACCACCGCCACAACGCTGTCATTTTCCAGTGCTTGCCGGATGTCTTCAGCACGCTCCCGATCGTCACATCGGCCTCCGTGAGCTTCATCCTCGTCCGCTTCGATCAACGCTTCGCTTCCAGTGACTAAGTACCTGTCACCTACGGCTTCCTGAACGATTGCGATAAGCTCGGCTGCGGATCTGACGCCGATCGCATCGAAAAATGGTTGGCATGAGCCGGCTGGGGCAATCAGATGAATTGTCGGGAAACTCACCAGACCCTACCCTCGTCCGGCGGCCCGGGTGAAAGCCTGGGCAAGTGTCGGGTCGATCGGGTTGGCGGCCTCGCCGCCCGCTTTGATCCCGGTTCCAACTATAATCCCGCTGGCGCTGGCTAGTAAGGACCTTACAGTTTCAGCTTTCGCACCGCTGCCGACGAAAAGACGCCGATCCGGGACGGCCTCCCGGACACGTCGCAAATCGTCGGGATCGACGGGCTCGCCGGTCGCTGGACCGGTCAGGATCAAGCCATCCGCAAGCCCGCGGTAGGCGGTATCTCTAGCCGCACGGATAATATCCGGCTCACTTATCGGGGTGGCGTGCTTGACATGTACGTCGGCGAGGATGGCGATTCGTCGCCCGAGCTGCTTTCGATACCGCACCGTCTCGTCGGCCCGCCCTTCGAGCAAACCCTGGTCCGTCGCACTGACGCCTATGTGTACGTTTACACGAATGAACGAGGCGTCCACGGCCGCTGCAATACCCAAGGCGGCCAGTGCATCGTTGCGAAGGGCGTTGATGCCGATGGGTAACTGCACCGCCCGACGCACGTGGTCTGCCACCACCGCCATCGCAGCTACACTCGCAGGCTGCAGCGTGGCCCTCGCAAAGGGGACGTCTCCGAAATTTTCGATGATCGCGGCGTCGAATGCTGCTTCCTGGAGCGTTCGAGCGTCTTTAAGGGCCCGGGCGACGATCTCATCCATAGAGAGCAGATAAGAAGGGCTGCCGGGAAGCGGCGGCAGGTGGATCACTCCGATCAAAGCAGGTGATGGAAGATCGATCATAGCCCGCCTGAGGCGAGTTCGAGACCCGGCGGCAGAGCGACGTCTCGTCACCGGTTACTTCTTACGGAACACGGCTACCAGGTCATCAACCGGCACCACGTAGAGGTAGTTGTCCGGGTCAAACTCCACGGGGATGGCATTCTTGGGATTGAACAACACCCGGTCATACTGCCGGATCGGGAAGTCGTCATCGTGCTCCACCTGAGCGGAGACGGCAACGATCCGGCCGGTGATCGTGGGAATCTCGATGGAATCGGGAAGCTCGATGCCCCCCTTGGTCACCTTCTTGTCCTCATCCTTTCGGATGAGAACGCGATTCCCCAGCGGTTCCACGGTCTCGAGCTTGCTTTTCTGTTGCTGGGCCCTATCGGCCATCCGACCCACCTTTCCTGTTCATATGGCGTCGCCCCTGTCGGGCTACTCCGTTC
>Ga0114930_10002780_pt1 | contig 15650 bp, 14 predicted proteins | sample AnhtaG_FD_87300 | JGI IMG/M metagenome (GOLD analysis project Ga0114930, IMG submission 87300) | Deep subsurface microbial communities from Anholt, Denmark to uncover new lineages of life (NeLLi) - Anholt_01485 metaG | ecosystem: Environmental > Aquatic > Marine > Oceanic > Sediment | place... | reverse complement strand
TGCCGGGTCATGAGTAAGGCTCAGGTGAGTTTTCACCATCATAGTGGTGTATTCATCATATTTAGCATCGGACTCAAGCGTCTTAGCCTTGGCTTCAGCCTCAGGAGTCCAGGCCACACCATCAGCCCCATAGGCTACTTTGGCAATTTTGTCTACCCGTTCCCGCAGTTTCGTTTCCTTAGGATAGAGGAACTTGAACTCACTCTCCTCTTCACAGGCTTCCTTGACCACATCGGCCAGCTCCAGAGCACCATCGCCACCATCAGCCCAGTGGGTGGATACAGCACAGCGTGCCCCGGCTGCCTCAGCCGCTTTCCTGACCATGGCAATCTCCGCCTTGGTGTCAGTATGGAAGGCATTAATGCAGACCACCGGGTTAATACCGGAAGCCCTGATGATGTTGACGTGGTGCACCATGTTGGGGATGCCCTTCTCCAGAAGCCCCAGGTCTTCTTTAGCGTAGGATTCAGGCAGAGGGATACCGGCTACTACCTTAGGTCCGCCACCATGCATCTTCAGTGCCCGGATGGTGGTAGTGAGTACCGACACATGCGGCTTGAGACCACTGTAGCGACACTTAACGTTCCAGAACTTCTCAAAGCCAATATCGGCGCCAAAGCCGCTCTCAGTAACATTGTAGTCAAACATCTTCAGCCCGACGCGGTCAGCGATGATGGATGACTGTCCCACGGCAATATTAGCGAAGGGACCGGCATGCACCATACAAGGCTGATACTCTACGGTGCACAGCAGGGTAGGGTTAATGGTGTTACGCATCCAGGCGGTCATGGCGCCACCCACTTCAAGGTCGCCGGTGGTAACAGCATTGTCTCTCTTATCAAAGGCTACAGTAATGTTATTCATTCTTTCCCGCAGGTCAGCCAAGTCCCTGACAATAGCCAGCATAGCCATAAGCTCGGAGCTGACGGCGATGCCGAACTTGGACTGCATGGTAAAGCCATCCATGCGCCCGCCCAGGCCGATAATAATATTACGCAGGCTCTGGGCACAAAAGTCCATAATCCAACCCATCTCTACCCTGGTAGGGTCAATATCCAGGCGGCGCATCTTGGTAAGCCTAGCCAGTTGCTCATCATTGTAATTGCGCTCGTGCTGCATCCTGGCAGTAAGGGCGACCATAGCCAGATTATGGGCATTCATGATGTCATTAATATCGCCGGTAAGACCCATAGAAAATTCGGTCATGGGAATAGCCAAGGCATTCCCACCACCAGCGGCAGTTCCTTTGATATTCATGGTTGGGCCACCCGAGGGCTGGCGGATAGCACCACCCACATTCAACCCCCGCTTACCCATGCCTTCCAGAATACCCATGGTGGTGGTAGTCTTCCCCTCGCCCAAGGGGGTGGGGGTTATGGCAGTCACCTCAATGTACTTGCCATCCGGCTTGCCCTTGAGACGCTCGATAATCTTCAGGAAATCGAGGCGACATAGTCTGCCAAAAGGAATAATCTCATCCTTTTCCAGATTTAGTCGCTCCCGCCACTCGTCAGGGGTTGGCATATTCTCTTCAGCTGCCTCTGAAATCTGCCAGTCCTTCATTTTTACTGCATCGTAAGCCACAGGAAACCTCCTTTTAATCAATTTGTCGGAGCGGTAGATAACAGAGCCTGATAGATATTTCTAACTTCGTTAAAAATCTGAGGGCTGGATTGGGAGAGGGAACGATTGGCGAGGTCAGCGTCAACTATTGCCTGGTCATAGGGGATAAAACCGAGGAATTCAAAACCTGGCAGGCTGGAAGTTAGAAATTCCCTATCTGCCTGGCTCCGGACTTTGTTGGCTACTACTGCGATGTTATGCAAACTAATCTCTTTAGCCAGTTTATCAATTCTATGAGCAGTTTCAACACTTCGTCTACCCGGTTCCACTACTACAATCAATTTATCTACTGCCTTAGCGGTGGCACGCCCCAGATGCTCTACCCCAGCCTCCATATCCAAAATAACTACTTCATCCCTCCCCAGGAGCAGATGAGTCATCAGGGCTTGTAATAGGGCGTTTTCTGGGCAATAACAACCAGTGCCTCCCTTTTTAATTCGCCCCATTACCATTAATCTAATGCCATTATATTTGAGGGAATACTTCTCTGGCAAATCATCAACCTTGGGATTAAGCTTAAAAAAGCCTCCCACCTGACCGGCGGGTGCTCCCGTCCGTTCTTCAATAAGGGCGCTCATCTCAGATATAGGGGTTATGCCATCAGCATGGGGGAAGCCAAGGGTAGCGGCTAGATTGGAATCGGGGGCAGCATCTATGGCTAAAACGGAGTAGCCAGCCTCAGCGAAGATGCTAGAAAGGAGAGAGGCTAATAAGGTCTTCCCTACCCCGCCTTTACCGCTAATAGCAATCTTCATCGGAATTTTGTTCTTGCCACAATAAAGCTGAGACTTTGGGGGAAAGTTCTCAGCTTCAAACCAATCTTGTTATCTGGTAGCACCCAACACATAGTTTATCTCATGGTAAATGAGAAGTCAAGCAATGGTAGCTACGTGTCACTTCCCCTCGGTAGCCACCACCTGATAGACGCTAACCTTGGGTTTCTCAGTCAAAAGCGACTCAATCTTTTTATAAAGCCTAACTCGCGGCTCTGATTGCTCCCACGCCTTCCAGTCCTCCAGGCTCCGCCAGGTACTTAGCACCGAGATAACAGAAGGGTCTCTGGTGCTGGCCAAGGTCTCGCCGGTTATATAGCCTGGCTGGTTCATGGCTGCCATCCTGAGTTCCCTGAGCAGCGGCATCAGGTCTGCTTTCTTACCTTCCTTCAGATGACGCTGTATTACCACTCTTACCATTGCTGCCCTCCTTTCATACTTTTTATCCCTGTTTAGTCCTTTGCTCCTGGATAAGCCTCTCGCCATACTCAAGTAAAAGTTTGGCTCGCCCCGGAGCTACCTTCTTTGATTCTAAATAGGCTTTAAGAGCATCGGAAGGGGTTATCTCTTCAGCCGTCCATTGCCCCAGTCTGAGGCGGGCCTCACGCTTAATGTCCTTGGCAATGGTGAAGTAGTGAGCCTCTTTCATAGCATTCCTGATGTCATTGTCCCTGAGCTGACCCTCAATCTCCGCCGACAGGCTAATCTGGAGCCGAACTATGGCATCTCTGAGCCTGTCTTCCTGCTCAGCGATAGCCTGGAGCACCGTTGATGTCGGCTCTGCATCCTGGGGCTCAATATTGACATTAATGGTGACAAAGCGGCGCCCAGCCACCGGGTGAAAGTCAAAGGAGACCAGCCTTTGTCCTGTTTCCCTATCTGCCTCGATTTCCACCAGATAAAAACCCTTGTCATCATCCTCCTCACCAAAATCCAGCCGCTCCAGACTACCGGCATAAACCGCCGGGGGATTATGATTTAAAACCTGGTGTTTATGAATATGACCCAGGGCGATATAATCAAAAGCGGGATGGGCGACACTGCTCACCAATAAGGCATGCTCCTGCCCGATGGTCATTGACCTCTCTGAGCCTACCTGGGCGCCGGAGACCCAGACATGAGCCGCCAGTATAGCCGGCAGTTTGGGGTCAAGCTCTTGAGCCTTGGCCGCGATGACATCGGTCAATGCCTCCTGTAATTTCTGATTTATTTGTTCAAAGGTAAGGTTCTTGGTATCTTCCTTGGTTAACAGGGCACTGCGCCTCAGCCAGGGTAAGGAAACTATCTGAACTGTACCGCTATTGGTCGGGATGGAGTGGAGCTGGGGGCGGTTGGAGACATAGACCTTTTCCACCGCCAGGGTATCAAAGATTTCGGTGGTAGTAGCCCTGCCGATAGCATTAGGCAGGTCATGGTTGCCGACTAGGAGGAAGATAGGGATGCCACTGGTGGACAGTCGATTAATTCTCTTGGCAAATTCCCTCTGTTGAGTTTGGGTGGGTTCGCGGCTTTTGTAGGCATCACCGCAGAAGAGGACGAGGTCCACCTTGTTCTCCAGGGCATAATCTATCACCTGGTCGAGGGCGTTTAGAAAATCAAGCAGCCGTGTGGATAAACCGGTAGCCGGGTCAAGGCGACCGTAGGTCTCCACACCAAGGTGAAGGTCGGCAAAGTGGAGGATTTTCACCCTCACCCCCTTAATCCCCCTCTCCCTCAAGGGAGAGGGGGAAACTATTTTTTAAAAGAGGGGTTATGCCCCTCTTAGACTGCCTATTCTTTCCATATCTTGCCGCCGGGGGGTAGAATAAACAGGTCTTCCCCCTCCAGCTTAGCTTGTAGTGTTGCCTTTAGTTCAGCTATGGGGACTCGTATCTGGTTCAGGGTATCGCGCTCCCGGATGGTGACCTGCTTATCCTCCAACGACTGAAAGTCAACGGTGATACAGAAGGGGGTGCCAATCTCATCCTGGCGCCGGTAACGCCGACCGATTGACTGGGCATCGTCGTAGTTTACCATCCACTGCCGGCGCAGGTCGGCGTAAATCCCTTTGGCCAGGGGGGCCAGGGTCTCCTTCCGGCTCAAGGGTAATACCGCCGCCTTAAAGGGAGCAAGGGTGGGGTGGAAGTGGAGCAGCACCCGCTTCTCGCCTTCAGCTATATCTTCATCATAGGCGTCACACAGTAGAGCCAGGGCAGTGCGGTCAACCCCGGCCGATGGCTCAATGATATAAGGGACGATATGCTCCTTGCTCTCTTCATCATAGTAGGTCAGACTCTTACCACTGGAACTGGCATGCTGAACCAGGTCATAGTCACCACGATTGGCAATACCCTCCAGCTCAGCCCAGCCCATGGGGAATAGATAGTCAATGTCAGAGCACTCCCGGGCGTAGTGGGCCAGTTTCTTCTTGGAATGCGGGCGAAGCCTTAAGTGTTCCCTCTTGATGCCCAGCTTCACATACCAGTTGGTGCGCTCCTCAACCCAGTAGTCAAACCACTGCTTATCAGTCTCCGGCCTGACGAAGAACTCGATTTCCATCTGCTCAAATTCCCGACATCGGAAGATAAAGTTGCCGGTGGTAACCTCATTGCGGAAGGCTTTACCTATCTGAGCAATGCCGAAAGGCAGCCTCTTTCTGGTAGTATTTATCACATTTTCAAAGTTGACAAACATGCCCTGGGCAGTCTCGGGACGCAGATAAACCACGCTGGCCTGTTCTTCAATAGGGCCGATAAAGGTCTTAAACATCAGGTTGAACAGGCGGGGCTCGGTCAGTTCGCCGCCGCAGGAAGGACACTTGTCACCCTTTAGCTCGTCGCTTCGCCACCTCAGGTGGCAGCTCTTGCACTCCACCAGGGGGTCAGTAAACCCCTCAAGGTGTCCGCTGGCTTCCCACGTCTGGGGATGCATCAGGATACTGGCGTCCAGACCCACCATATCATCGCGCTCCTGAACCGCCGCCCGCCACCAGACTTGCTTGATATTACGCTTCAGCTCCACACCCAAAGGTCCGTAATCCCAGCAACTGGATAGTCCCCCATAGATTTCGCTGCTGGGGAAAATAAAGCCACGCCGCCGGCAGAGAGAGACGAGCTTTTCCATACTAACCTTTCCCGGCACCGGTTCAGTCACCCTGCCCTCCTTATTCTTTAGGCTAAGACGCCAGCCGTCTTGCCCTTAAGAAAATAAACACCATAAATATCCCCAGAACAATGGTAGCCAGCCCCAGGAGAGCCAGCAGAAATATCCATGTCGGCATAATGTGTGTTTGATATGCATTGTAAACAAAAATATCAAGCATTGCAAAGAGGACTATTAGCTGAGGCAGAGCCACGAAATTGCCCATAAATGATGCCATTCTTGCCGGTCTTATCCCGATGCTTCCACTTCGCCCCAATAGGATGATAAGTTTGGTTATTCCCCAGGCAACACCCCCAGCCAAAAGGGTAAGGAGAAGCTGGGGCACGAGCGCCCAGACCATAGTCATCTCCCGCTCAAGCCAACTATCAGGTGTGCCATCAAGCTCAAAGTGGACAGCAACTTCACCGGGAAGCAGGTGATAAAAGTAAGCAGAAAGGATTATAGACAGGAGAAAAATAACTAGCGGGGCTATGATATAGCTCCAGCGGAAGGGCAATCTCTCTTCGGTGGTTGTTTCCTTACCTTGAGTCAACCGCCGCCCATACGAAACAAACCAAATGGTGCCAGCAAGCCCCACGGCGACAATGATTACAACTAAAACGAGGACGGCTATTATCAATTTTCAAAATGGACTAAAGATAGGGGGCTAATACCCTCATTGGTGATACGATGTTTCTCGACAAAGCTAAGGCTTTAGCCGGAATACCTAAGGCAACACCCATCAGTTGAGTGACGAACAAAACCGGAAGGTTATACTTGGTCTTGAACCGGCTGTTGACCTGGCTCTGATAAGCATCCAGGTTAATCTGGCACAAGGGGCAGGGGGTAATCAGGCATTGCGCCCCGTTTCCTTGAGCGTTTTTCAGCAGTTTATTTATCAGTTCCAGAGCTACATCCGGCTCAGGCATAACCAGGGAGCTACCGCAGCAGTGAGCCTTCAGCGGCCAGGAGACAACATCAGCCCCCAGGCTGGCTACCATCTCATCCAGCGAGTGAGGGGATTCCGGGTCGTCAAAGCCATTAGGGCGAACTAACTGGCAACCATAGTAGGGCGCTACTTTAAGCCCTTTAAGGGGCTTGGTTACCTTAGCCCCAATGCCCTCCGGGGTGATATCGGTATATAGGACCTCAGCCAGGTGCCGAACCCGAACCCCACCCCCGTACTCCAACTTAGCCGCCGCCAGTGCCTCATTTACCCGTTCCCTGAAGGGGGGAAGCTCCTTAAGATGATTATTGGTTGAGTGTAAAATAACGAAACAATTGGAACAAGGGGTTACCAGGTCAAACCCGGTCTTTTCCGCTAAAGCCAGATTTCTGGCTGCCATACAGGCAGCCTCCAGCTTATCTACTGACCAATAGGGGGTTGAGCCACAGCAATTCCAATCCTCAAGCTCAACCAGGTCCATATCCAGTGCCTTAGCCACCGGTGGCACCGAAAGACCTAATGGCGAGGCAGTAGCCTCCGCTGAGCAACCGGGATAATAGGTATAAGATTTCATTTAGCACCTCCCAGAGCTTTAGCCTTATTTAGGATAGCCTTAAGCTCACCCATCCCCTTTATCCGGGTCGGCCGTAGCGGCAGGCGCTTGTGCAAGAATAAGCCCAACCCCACCGGCGCCAGCTTGATAGCGGCAAAGGGGTTAGTCCGCAGGAAGAGCTTAATCATCATGCCCAGCTCATACACTCGACCATTGCCCCTGGCAGAGTCAACAAAGCACTGATACATCACCGGCGTCCGACTCCGCTTGGTGCTCAAGCCACTTCGGATGGCTATAATCTCCAGGGCATGCATAATATCAGCCGGCTTAATATCCCGGGGGCAACGCACCGTGCAGGTATAACAGGAGGCACAGAACCACATGGAATTGCTGGATAGTAGCTCATACCTCAGTCCAGCCCGCACCATGGCAATAGCCTTCCGCGGTGGGTAATCCCATTTACTGGCGGTAGGACAGGAGCCGGTGCACATACCGCACTGAATACAGGAACGGATAGCCTCGCCACCGGGGATGGAACAAACCTCATCAGTAAAGCCTGTCTCAACTGGAGCCTCGACCATTGTCTCAGCCATTTACACTCCTCCTTTTCTCTTGAGTCCCTAACCCTGTTTATACCAATGCCCCTTCTATCTCAGCCATAAGCTGCTCGGTAGTAAAGTGCCGGCCGATAATGGCACCGCTGGGACAGGCGGCGACACACACACCGCAGCCCTTGCAAAGGGCATCATTAATACTGGAAACCTTTTTCTCCTCATCAAAGGAAATGGCATTGAACGGGCAGAGGTCACTACATGTCTTGCATCCGGAACAGAGCTCCTCAATGATGACAGCGGTGGCAGCCTCAATCTCTATTGAGCCAGCGCTAATGGTAGCTAAAGCTCTCGCCGCCGCTGCTGAAGCCTGAGCTACCGTCTGAGGAATATCCTTGGGCGACTGACAGCAACCGACTACAAAAATGCCATCGTTCATGGTAGCTACCGGGTCAAGCTTGGGATGCTTCTCCAGGAAGAAGCCATCGGCGCTGCGGCTGATGGAGAATAGCCGGGCAACATCTTCGACATCGGCCCTGGGTTGAAGAGCCGTGCTCAACACCACCATATCAACCGGAACGCGGCGCTGGCGACCGATGAGAGTATCCTCGCCGATAATGATAAGCTTGCCTTCTTCTTCAGGACTCTCAGCCACATCGGTTACCTCAGCAGGGCGACCGCGGATAAACGTCGTTCCCTCTTCCAGAACGCGGTTATAGAACTCTTCAAAGGCTTTACCCACACACCTGAGGTCAATATAGAACTCAATGACCTGGGTTCCGGGAACATGCTCCCTTATCAGGTGACTGAGCTTCATAGAGTACATACAGCATACCTGTGAGCAATACTCGTGATACTTCTCATCCCGGCTGCCCACACAGTGGATAATGCCCACCGTCTTGGGATGGGAGCTATCTTTAAGTAGTACCTCGCCGGCGGTTGGCCCCGAGGCATTAATCATCCTCTCAAACTCTAATGCGGTTAGCACATTATCCAGGCGCCCATAGCCATAATTATAGAGTGGGGTTGGGTCAAAGGCGTCATAGCCAGTGGCTAGGATTATATTACCCACCTCCACCTCCACCGTTTCATCCTCCATCTCCTGAACGATTGCCCCCGCCTGGCAGGCTTTAAGGCACTCCATGCACTCCGAGCACACCCCGCAGTTCAGGCAGCGCTTGGCTTCCTCAACAGCTGCCTTTTCATCATAACCCAGCTCAACTTCAGCAAAGCCTTCTCGCTTCTGCGGGTCAAGGGTCAGCATAGCCTGCCGTGCCTTTTCTTGCACTCCCTCCTTCGACACTTCTTTTACCCTTTCTACCGTCTCCGGTCTTCCCTCTTTCAGGTCAATCCCTCTGAGGTAGCGGTCTATAGAGGTGGCGGCTTCCTTACCAGCAGCAACAGCGGCAATGACATCGGCAGGACCGGAAACCACATCGCCGCCGGCAAAAACGCCTTCAATATTTGTCTGCAATGTTACCTGGTCAACAACGAGGGTTCCCCATTCAGTATATTCCAGCTCTTTGGGAAGCGCCGCCTTATCCACCCCCTGCCCGATGGCCATAATCACATTATCAACGTCCATATCAAATTCCGAGCCTTCAACTGGCACTGGGCGTCGCCGACCACTGGTGTCAGGTTCACCCAACTCCATCCGAATACACCGGATGCCGGTTACCCGGTTATCCTTGGTCAGGATCTTAACCGGCGCCGCCAGGATGTGGAGCTTTATTCCCTCCTGCTCTGCGCCATCAACCTCACCAGCTTCTGCCGGCATTTCGGCTCGGGAGCGGCGATAGACAATGGCAACCTCTTTAGCTCCCAGGCGCTTGGCTACCCTGGCGGCATCTATGGCAGCATTGCCGCCGCCGATAACCGCCACCCGCTGTCCAAGCTTAACCTTGGCCCCTGAGTTCGCCTGGTTTAGAAAGTTAAGAGCGTGGATTACACCCTCGGCATCTTCATCAGGGATACCCATCTTCTGGCTTATCCAGGCACCGGTGCCGAGGAAAATAGCCTGGTATCCCTTGTCAAAGACCTGCTTCAGGTCTTTGACCGGCGTATCAGTCTTTATCTCTACTCCAAGCTCTCTTACATAGTCAATATCGTTATCCAGCGCCTTCTCCGGTAGTCGGTATTCCGGGATTCCATAGCGTAACAGACCACCAGCCTTAGGTGCAGCCTCAAAAACGGTAACCGGATAGCCCTCTCTTATCAGGTCACAAGCACAGGCTAAGCCCGCTGGGCCAGAGCCAATAACAGCTACTTTATCTTCCTTTGTCCTTTCAATTGGGGTTGCCTTTTCTCTGCCCACTTTCATCTCATAGTCAGCCATAAAGCGCTTCAGAGAGCGGATGGACACCGGCTCATCAACCTTCCCCCGCTCGCACTCTGATTCACAGGGATGAGTGCAAACCCGCCCACAAACCCCGGCAAAGGGCATAGTTCGCCGCAGTACCTCCAGAGCCTCCTTGAACTTGCCCTGAGAAATAAGGGCTACGTACCCCTGAGCATTGACTCCAGCCGGGCAGGCAACCCGACACGGTGGGTAGCCCCGCTTATCAATAACAAAAGCGTTGGGTACCGCTTGAGGGAAGGGCCTATATATAGCTTTTCTCTGGCCTAATCCGAGGTCAAACTCATTAGGCACGGTAACGGGACATACATCGGTACAATCACCACAACCAGTACACTTGTCAACATCCACATATCTAGCCTTCTTCTTTATCTTAGCCTTAAAGTTGCCCACATACCCTTCGACATCTACCACCTCGCTATAAGACATCAGCTCAATATAGGGATGAGAGCCAACCAGGCTCATCTTGGGAGTAAGAATACAAGCCGAGCAATCAAGGGTGGGGAAGGTCTTATCTAGCTGGATCATGTGCCCGCCAACACTCGGCTCTCTCTCTACCAAATAAACCTTATGCTTAGAATCAGCAATCTCCAGAGCGGCTTGGATGCCAGCGATGCCCCCTCCCACCACCAAGGTATTGGGGTTGACCGGAACTTCCTTGGTCTCCAAGGGCTCATGATAATAGACTCGCCTTACTGCGGCACTTACCAGAGCCTTGGCTTTCTCAGTAGCGGCATCCTTGTCTTCAGTCACCCAGGAGCAATGCTCCCTGATATTAGCCATCTCAAAGAGGTAGGGGTTCAAGCCTGACTCCTGACAAACCCGTCGGTAGGTTCGCTCATGCAGCGTTGGAGAGCAGGAAGCCACCACCACCCGATTAATCCCCAGCTCCTTAATATCCTGCCGGATAAGGTCCTGCCCCGGGTCAGAACACATATACATATAGTTGCGGGCTATGGACACACTGGGTAATGTGGACGCAAATTTGGTAACTGCTTCCACATCTACTGTGCCCGCAATATTAGTCCCACAATGACATACGTACACGCCAATTTTAGGCTCCAATTTGCCCTCCTTTGCGTTCAGTGGGGGGATGTCAAGAGGTGTAGTCATTAAACCAAGTTATATTAACATACGAAAACTTCGTGGTCAAGAGTAATGCTGCCGTTTTGATTATAGAAAAGGAACGGGATTTGCTCCCTATTTCTCTGCCGAGAAATCGGTCAGCTTATCCACCACACCCTTCTGCCCCATAGCCAGGGTCAGGTCGCTCCTCGTTCTCTCCAGCACCCCACGAACCATATCGGTAGTATGACGCAGACCACCGGTTATGGCATCTGGGAAGTCCATGGTGACCAAGGTATTATAGATATCGTCCATGGCGGATAATAGTTCCTCCCCCTGAGACAGGTCACCCTTCCTCATGCTATCCAGCAGGTAGCGCCGAAGCTCACCCACTGCTTCACCCAGCCCATTCAAGTAGGCCACGGCATCAATACCCAGTTCATCAGGGCTAGGTAGACTTTTCCCGGTTACCAGGGCAAGGGTGATGCTGCCTTCGGCAAATTCCTTACGGGCATCTCGGGCAAAGCCGACATAGCCAAGCTCGCTATAGGCAGTGATGCGCTGTTCAGCCTCATTTAGCAGGTTGCGGGCTGACTCAAGTAGCTTTCCAGCCTGGTCAAACTCCTGGCGGTGGACAGCACGGATAGCATTCCCAGAGTGCCGAATTACCTCCCGGTAGAGGGGCAGCACCTGTTCCCTGGCGGCATCCTTAACCGCGAAACTCTCCCTAATCCGGCCGGCCATTGATTCCAGATTATCGGTTAGTCCACTCACTTACCTGCCTCGAATCCAGCTATTATCTGTCGGGCTGCTTCTTCTATGTCATCTGCCTCCAGTATAGCACTGATGGCAGCCACTGCGTCAGCGCCGGTAGCCAAAACCTCAGCCGCATTGTCCTTATTGATGCCGCCAATAGCCACCAGGGGTAAGCTCACCGCCTGCCTGATTTGGCGCAGCCTCTCCAGACCGACCACCTTTGCCGTTTCCTTGGATGAGGTGGGGTAGATTGAGCCCACGGCGAGGTAATCAGCCCCATCAGATTCAGCAGCCGTAGCCTGGTCTACAGTAGTTACCGAACAGCCCAGGATTTTATCAATAGGCAGTAGTTTACGGGCTACCTTGATGGGCAGGTCTTCCTGACCCAGGTGCAACCCGTCAGCGCCAGCAGCCAGGGCTAAATCAAGATGGTCATTGACGATGAAAAGCACGGTGTGCTGGGAACACAGCTTGCTTAGCTGCTGAGCTATGGGCAGTAGTTTGTCTTTACTGCTGAGCTTATCGCGCAGCTGGATTGCCTTAGCCCCACCCCGGATTAGCCGGTCGGCTACCTTAAGGTGGCTGCGCCCGTTCAGGGCTCGGCTATCTACGATGGCATAGAGCCCAGTTAAACGCTCGGTTTTATCCCGACGCAATAATTTGGAGAGCAGCTCTTGCTCTATGGTATAGAGGGCAAAACGGGCCTGTTTGAACTTCTCCGGGTCTAATTGAGGGGTGGTGCCTGGAATCTTGGATAGTTCCTCCAGAATCCGAAGTGCCTCCTGAACCCTCCTGGCATTAGCCACCACCATTATGGGCAGCTCCCTATGTTTCTCCTCTCCCCAGGCTTCAATATCAACTCCCACGTCGCCTGCCGAGTCTCGGGATTGGATTAGCTGCTGGTTGAATGACCAGTCACCCCTCACTATCTCATGGCGTATGGTTTTCAGCTGCTGAGTTAGACCGGCATCATTAAGCATCAGCCGGGCCAGCTCCTCAAGTAGATGAAGTCCCTCGCCAGCGCGGTTTAGATTAGCATCAATAATGCGTAGCCTTTGTTCTGACATTGCCTCTGGTGAAACCATAGCCATAACTCCCAGGCAGCTAATTCTAGCACAGCCAGATTAGTCAGTAAAGGCAGCCTCAGGCTCCTTCCACCGCATTCTCAATCAGCTCAATTCGTGACGGCTTCCCCTTTCGGTCCAGCTCTACGGCAACCACATCAATGCGCCATAGCTGGGGCAGGTTATTGTGGGTTTGCAAATATCGAGAGGCGACCGCCCTTAATCTTTCCCTTTTAGCCGCTGTAATCGACTCCTCCGGGCTGCCGAACTCCAGGCTCTTTTTAGTCCTCACCTCAACAAAGACCAGGCAGTCTTTATCCTCGGCTATTATATCAATCTCGCCTTCAGGGCAGCGGTAGTTAGTTTCCCGGATACGGTAGCCCCGTTTCTCAAGGAAATCCTTGGCCAGTTTTTCACCTAGAATACCGGTGTCTTTTCGTCTCATTTCTCCCCTATTAGTAACCTCACCCCTCAGACATTTATATGGTGACCCTATCCCCTGTATCCCCTTCCCCTTAACCAGGGGAAGGGGAATTGATTTTTTAAGAGGGGCTTCGCCCTTCTTACTTCTCACCCTTCTTCTTAGCTTCTTTTTGTTCCTTTGTCTGCTTGGACTTCTTTACGTTCTTTCTACCTTTACTTCCCATTACTAACCTCCTTATTAACAAACTATTTCTAACTTCCTTATCCCTTCCCTCCCCAGTGTATGTGTATATCTGTAACGACGCCTAGTGGTTCAAACCAGAAATCACCTAGTTCTTCAGCTAGTTTATCCAATGCTTGACTCTCTTCTTCCAATCTAGCTTCCCAGGCGCTGATTCTTATGTCCTCAGAAGAGCCTATAATATAAACTTTGCCTAAAATTTCTTGGTTATACCGTTCAACCTCTCTATTATAGGTTTCTAATTTGCTCTCATATTCTTGCCATTTTTGTTTGTATTCTTCATAGAAGCTATATGATAGTGATTTGGCTTTAGCTATATCTATAAGTCCGTATTCCTCGCCTATCTCAATATAGGCTATGGTATCGTAGGACGCAGGCTCAAGCTCGGGAACAGAACCTGGAGTTTTGAGTAGCGGGGAGACATCAAGGTACATGTCTAGCACGGGGAAATAAACAGAGCCACCGCCTCCTGTGCAATCAATATATACCAACCCTCTATCTGTAGTCTCAAAAGCATTGCAGGCATGTCCCTCATCATTCCCCTCAAAGTCTATGCTTACCCAGGCTGCTCTAATTCCTGCCGCTTCAGCATTGTTGTGCACATCCTCAGCAAAATCACTACATACATAATCTCTCGGACCTCCCTCGAGGTAGGCATTGGTGTCAGTAGAGTCTGCTACAATGAATGCTACTAGCTCAGCATAAGTAGGGTCAGTAGCGTTAAGGTTATCTATTAGCTCAATTGGCTCACCATCTCCCCCAACGTGTATACCACCATTTTCATAAATATAATTTGGATTTCCGTGTGAATTTAAAGCTATTATTATTCCTACTATTACTGCCAGTGTTAGTAAACAACCACAGCCTTTTAAACATCCTTTTAGTTTAGAACTAGATTTCCGGGCCTCCACTCCCCCACTACCGCCAGCCAGCACGGGATAGCCACACCACCTACAGTAATCACCCTCTGTTTTCTGACCGCAGTTAGGACATCTAACCATTAGCACACCTCTGTCTTACCCCTCTCTTGTTTGTGCTGAACTTCGCTAACTCTGTAAGTAGCTTCGGTTTTCAAGACACAAAAAGACAATCCCCCCAAAAGGAACGAAAAGTATTAATAGCCACCATAAACTTCTACTCTTTTGACGAAGCACCCACCCACTAACTAAAAATAAAATTACTAAGTTTACTATAACAGCAATCGCAACAGCGATTCCTTCTACGGTTTCATAAGCCATGTATGGGTCAGTAGAGTATAGAACCAAACCAATAAGTAACCCAAGAGCAAAATCTAGCGGATAAAACGCCACTACCGTTAGAACCCAAATCCAGTTTAGATGTCTTTGAAACCAGTTCATTTCGTCCTCCTTCCCCCCAAAAACAGGAGTTTAAGAGGGCGGTAGCCCTCTTTTTATTATACCCTCCCCCTCTCCTTTTAAGGAGAGGGGGACAAAGGGGGTGAGGTCAATAAACAACCTTCCCTACCATGTCCCTGACTGGTCTAAATGTCTGGCGGTGGATAGGGCATGGACCAAGCTTGACTAAGCAGGCAAGGTGCTGTTTGGTGCCATAGCCCTTATGTTGAGCCAAGCCATAGCCGGGATAAGCCTTATCAAAGGCTACCATTAGCTGGTCTCGTGTTACTTTGGCAATGATAGAGGCACAGGCTATGGAGAAGCATAAATTATCGCCCTTAGTTATTCCCTTTTGCGGTAGCCTGACCTCAGGAAGGCGCATATAGTCTATGAGCAAAGACTCAGGCGGTGGTGAGAGCTGGTCTATAGCTAGTTCCATTGCCAGGCGGGTGGCTCTGATTATACCCCGCGTATCTACCAGGTCATGAGGAACCAGGCCGATGCCTATAGAAATGGCTACCTCGTGGATATGGTGAAACAAAAGCTCGCGCTTAGTTGGACTCAACTGCTTACTATCTTTCACTTCGGCAAGCCAGGGGGCATCTATATGACGAGGCAAAATGACGGCGGCGGCTACCACCGGGCCAGCCAGAGCACCACGACCAACCTCATCAATGCCGGCAATGTGCTGGTAACCCTGTGCCTCAAGTAATGCTTCTTCAACGAAGGACGGCATCTATTACTCCCCCACCCAGGACAATATCGCCTTGGTAGAACACCGCCGATTGCCCGGGGGCGATTGCCACCTGAGGCTCAGCAAAACG
>Ga0114930_10002779_pt1 | contig 15654 bp, 12 predicted proteins | sample AnhtaG_FD_87300 | JGI IMG/M metagenome (GOLD analysis project Ga0114930, IMG submission 87300) | Deep subsurface microbial communities from Anholt, Denmark to uncover new lineages of life (NeLLi) - Anholt_01485 metaG | ecosystem: Environmental > Aquatic > Marine > Oceanic > Sediment | place... | reverse complement strand
TCCGCCTCACTGTCAATCTCGGGGGCGCCCTTCAATCCGTCCCGGAACTTCTCCGGATGGTAGACCGCATCCCGCACAAGCCCTGTGAACCGCGGACCTCCCGGCTTGGCTTCATGAGGATAGCGAATCGTGACTCCCCGCCCGAGCGGCGTCAGGATTGCACCGGACTCGTCCCGCGGCCCATCCGGGAACAGACGCAGGCCGAGATCACTGTGCCCCTCGACGTCAGTCGGCGGGTGCACCGCACATGCCACCAGGACGCCGCCGTCCTCGACCCACTTGACAACCTTGTCGAGAACCGAACGCTCGACGACGGATCCCTGCAGCCATATCAGCACGCGTGTCCTCGCCTTTCGGAGATAGTCGTCGTTGATCAGGACTTCGTCCGCCACTTCGAAGTCGGTAATATCCCGCAGAGCATCCGCCGCACGGATCGCCGGCCACACGTCGCCGTTCATCCGGTACCAGGTCGTCGGGCAATATACGGCCGCGTCTGTGACTGACGGCACTCCCCGGTAGAGGCGGATCCAGCGGATGCCGTCAAGCTTGTGCTTGTCCCACTCGTAGCTGAACATCTCGGTCGCGCCGTTGCACGCGTCCATGAACACTCTGCGCCGGAAGTCGCGCTGGCTCAGACCTCCCCCGGGCTCCGTTGTGAGCGGGACTCCGTAGAACCTGTACGCCGTGCCGTACCAGCGGTCGCCGAACGGACGTCCACCGCAGTCCGCGGGTTGAAGTCGCAGTCGCAACGTCCCGGCCGCCTTCGCATAGCCGGGGCAATACGTTCCCCAAGGGATCGGATTCACCCCGCCAGCGGAACCGCCGGGCTTCATCTTCAGACGCTGGATCGGGAAGTAGTCCAGAGCCGCCTTCGTCACCTTCACCGAGAAATCAATGATAGCCTGGTGATACCACCCGACGAAATCCACCCATCGACGGCGGGCTTTCGGGTCCGTGCGCTCCTCAGCTTTCAAGATGCGACCCTGCGCGATCTCAGCGGGGAAGTCAACCTCCTCCCATCGCCTGAAGCTTGTCCCCCAGGCGTCGTTAAGCCGCCCCAGCGAGCCATACCGCCTTCCGAACGTCTGCACGAACGCCGCGCGGGCATACTCGTCGCCGCACCAGTAGCCCTCGTGGCAGTGCCCGATGTTCAGCCAGTCGAACATCGGCAGGGGATAGTTCCCTTCACCGTATGGTCCGATCAGCCCGACATACGTCCGTCCGATCCTGTCGCCCAGGTCCTTATGCATCTCGCGGTAGAACCGCCCGAACCACTTGACGGTCGCGGGATCAAAGATAGACAGCGTATAAGTCGGCTCATCGTGTTCCAGGCAGCGGAGAAGCGTGTAGTGATCCGGCGCGTCGGGGTCATCGGAAGGCAGCTTCCCCTCGCGCATCCACATCGGCGGATTCTGAATCCACAGGTACGGGTCGTACTCCATGCCGCCCGCACGCTGAGCATCCGCCATGGCGATCTGACGGCTCCAATCCCACTTGCCCGGTTCGCGCTCGACGGCGCCCCAGGCGACGTAGTCCTCGTACGCGTTCAGGCCCTGCCTGTGCAGGCGCGCGAATTCTGCCGCGGGTAGCATCGGATCGCCGGTGAAACTCTCGTCCGGCCGCGCCCCCACCGGCGAGTGCTGAATCCAGGAGACGCTCAGGTTCCCGGTCACGATCGGCAAGTTATGCTCCGCCTTCCTTGAATCCGATATAGCGCACACCAACGAAGCGCAGACAACTGCCAGCATACTGGCTGCCAAAACAATCCACACCAACTTGACGTTCACATCTCCACCCCTTAGAAGCTGTTTCAAAACTGCGGAATTGTCCTTCGATACGCCCTTCGATACGCTTCGCTACTCAGGACTACTCAGGACTGGCGGATTATGCGGGTCCGATTGCCCTGAGTGTCCACCATAGCCTACTGCTCTGCGAAGTGCTTTCGCTGCGTAGCACGAGGCAGAGTAGCAAGGGACAAAACTGATTTTGGAATGTGTTCTAGCCACGACTATAGCGCACACCAGTCGTCCCGTCAAGCGATGGGCAGCCGCCCGGACAGCGACACGGCGTCCAGCATTTGACCAAAACGGACTGATTGTGTAAAATGCAGTCTGGAGTCCGCGAGTAAGTGCGAACAAATCCCGGCCCTATTGTAGGAGGCTTCTTTCGAAGCCGATACACAAACGGAGCCTGACGGTGCACTCTGACAGGAACGGTGTCGAATGTTCAAGATTTGCGTATGCATCAAACAAGTCCCGGCGACGACCGAAGTGAAATTCGACCCGGAGACCAATACCCTGATCCGCGAGGGCGTCGAATCGCAGATCAATCCCTTCGATCTCTACGCTCTGGAGGAGGCCGTCCGGGTGAAGGAGCGGCTGCAGGAGCAGGAAGAGGGGGCCTCGGTCACGGCAGTGTGTATGGGGCCGCCACAGGCTGAGGACGCGCTCCGGGAGGCGATTTCCCTCGGCGCAGACGATGCCATACTGCTCTCCGACCGCGCCTTCGCCGGCGCGGACACCTGGGCGACGTCGTACTCCCTGGCGCTCGCCCTCAGGAAGCTCGATCCCATGCTCATCTTCTGCGGCATGCAGGCCATAGATGGCGACACGGGGCAGGTCGGGCCGGGGGTAGCCGTGCACCTGGACTACGCCCAGGCTGCCTACGTGGCGAGCATTGAGTCAATCGAGAAGCGTCGGTTCACTGCGAAGCGTCTGCTCGAGAATGGCTATGAGGTCGTCACCGTCCGGATGCCCGCGGTGATCACCGTCGTCAAAGAGATCAACGAGCCGAGGACGCCGTCGCTCCGCGGCAAGATGAACGCGAAAAAAGCCGAGATTCCCGTGTGGACCGCCGCTGATCTCGAAGCGCCCGAGGAGAAGATCGGTCTGCCAGGGTCGCCTACGCAGGTAATCAAGGTCTTCAGCCCGCCCCGCCGCGAGGGCGGCGAGAAATGGACCGGCAAGCCGGACGAGCTGGCCGACAAGCTCGCCAGCCTGCTCAAAGAACTGGAAATCGTGTAAGCCCCATTCCGGATTGCTTGAGGCCTAATCCGTCCCCCTCCCATCCCGCCGCGGCGGATGAAGGATCTCCTAAGTACGCATCGGGATTCTTCGGTTCCCTTGCCCAACTATTCCCTCCGTATCAGCGGAATCATCTCTCGTGGGATCTTCCGGACGCTGACGTGGGTTGCCCCCCGCAGCTTCAACTTGGCCAGCCTGTGGATCCCATCGAGAATGACGAAGCGGTCCTCCGAGTACATCATGTCGATCGGATAGTCCACGTTGACTCGGTGCAACTTTTCTCGATGGCGAGGATACGCATCGAGATTACTCAGCACCTTGTTTGGGACAAGATCGAAAAGGGGCTGGCCACGGACGCTGCTCCAGATCGGCAGGTCAAGATGCCACTCCAGATCCGCAATGGGGACCTTCTCAACCGGGAGTTCGAGGCTCCACACCTTCCGGTCATCCCAATCAAAATCGAAATAGAACTCGCTAAGTTCGGGGGCAGTTCACTTTTCTTCATTTCTCAGACGCAGAACAGTGACTTCTATGCCTTATGGGATATCAAGCGACATTCTATCCAGAGAACAGCCCTCTGTCAATTTGCAGGGTGGCGATTTGCTGGTGTTGCGGGCAGCGAATTGGCAGTCTATCGCAGGCCGAATCTCATTGTGCCGTTGAGACGGTAACGCCACGGCTCGGCGGCCCGGGTACAGAAGTCGCTCGGTCCGGCTTGTTAGGGCAGATCATCCGTCTCCATTCGGCGTCTGGCGGGCGTGTTCGCTACAAAGTCGGCACTTGATCGCCTGTGCCTTACCCACGCCGCTCTGCAGGCCGTTCTCAGGAGTCCTTCTTGGGTTCGTTCACAATCCCAAGTTCGAACTCGAGGTTCGCCACGAAGTCTCCGAGGAACTCCCGCCGCTCTTCGAAGAAGCGCCATCCTGTTGCCGTGTGGAACGAGGACCGGGTCTTGGTCTGGAGTGTCTCGAACGCTCCTCGGAGCCGGTCATAGGCGATTCGATACGACTGCTGCTCTTCCGCACCCACTGCCATGCAGTCCCAGAGCACGGTCATCGCTCCGGTCTCATCGAGGAGGTCGGCGTCGCTCTCGATCATGCCTTCGAGGGAGGATTCCTCACCGCGGCAGTGCTCAATATGCAACCGGACGATTCGTGTGATCCGGTATCGTTCGTTCGCGTCGAATCCGATGCTGTCGAGATACTCTCCACAGACACGGGCGCCCGCTTCGGCGTGCCCCTGGACCGTGTCGTCCACGCACTTCCCCACATCATGGAACAGAGCGCTGATTTGCGTGACGTGCGCATCACCCCCCTCGAACTCATTGATTCGCTGTGCCCACTTCCAGCACCTGAAGCAATGGTCGTAGAGACGTCGGAAAGGAAAGCGTCGGTGTAGCTTGGTGCCGGTAGCATCGTGAGACTCGATGAAGTCTCTGACGAAGTTCAGCATCTTCTCATCAACCACAGCCTATCTCCTCGACTCCCAACCGTGATTCTCATCCCTTATGGGATATCAAGCGTGATTGTACCAAGAGCACTGCCTTGCGTCAAGCTGCGGAAGGGGATGCGCTGAGCCGCATGGGGCCGGATTGACAGTTTGAGTCGGCCAGGGTATCATTATGGAGCAAGAAAGACGAGGTAGGGCATGCCAATCAGCGTAACCGAAGAAAAGTGCAACGGCTGCGAACTGTGCATCAAGTCGTGCCCGCAGGTGGCGATCACAGTCGAGGATAAGCTCGCTATCATTGATCTGGATCTGTGCAACTACTGCGGTTCGTGCGTGAGCGTCTGCCCGTTCCGCGCCATCGCCATCGAGATAGACAAGCAGCCCGTCGAGGACCTGGCTGCGTACAGCGGCGTCTGGGTCTTCGGCGAGCAGTGGAGGGGCGAGATTGCGCCCGTTGTCTTCGAACTCATAACTGCTGGACGGAAGCTGGCCGACGCGCGGGATACAGAGCTTGCGGTGGTCGTGCTCGGCGACGGCCTCGACCGGGCGGCCGCCGACCTGGCCGAGTACCCGGCGGACAAAGTGTATCTTTACGAAGCGCCGGAGCTGGCTGATTATGACCCGGAGCCGTACAGCCGCGTCGTGTCGGATATCGCCCGCGAACTGAAGCCGGAAATCATCCTCGCGGGGGCAACCACCACCGGCCGATCCTTCCTTTCCCGGGTGGCGGTTCAACTCTACACCGGGTTGACGGCAGACTGCACCGGCCTCGAAATCGGCGATGACGGCCTGCTGTACCAGACCCGCCCCGCTTACGGCGGCAACGTCATGGCCACAATTCTGTGTCCGTACACCCGGCCTCAGATGGCTACCGTCCGGCACAAAGTCATACCCACCAGCCCGAAGCGCACCGACGGCACCAAGGCTCAGGTCGTGCACCTGAACCCAAAGCCCCAGCTTTTCGGCACCAGGAGCAAGATTATCGAGTTCATCGAACACATCGAATCTACCGTCAATATTGTCGAAGCGGACGTCATAGTCTCCGGCGGCCGCGGGATTCAGGACCCGGCGAACTTCGCCCTCCTGGAGGAACTGGCAAAGGAGCTTGGCGGCGCAGTGGGAGCGAGCCGCGCGGCGGTGGACGCGGGATGGATTCCCTACCCCCACCAGGTCGGCCAGACGGGTAAGACGGTCTGCCCGAAGCTCTACATCGCCTGCGGAATCAGCGGCGCGGTCCAGCATCTGGCAGGCATGTCCTCCTCGGACACGATCATCGCAATCAACAAGGACCCGGACGCGCCGATATTCCAGATAGCGAATTTCGGCTTCGTGGGCGACTGCTTAGAGATCGTCCCACTCCTCACCAAGCAGGTCCGCTCCCTCCGTGGGGAACTCGTGGCCGCTGCGAAATGACCGGCGTGGCGCCTCGCGCTTGACCCTAGCCCGCATTACTTATGAGAAGCACGGCTCCAACACACAGTGTTTTCTTCCCAGGCGAATAAATTCACGGCGACAAAGACACATAGTGTCCCTTCGGACACTATATCTACAGTCGGCGCAGGCCGACTTCGTGCAGTTGTTGCCGCTGGTTTTCCCGCACTGCGGGATCTCCCGCCCGGTGCGGGATCCCGTTCGGCGCCCCAGAAGCACGACTGTCGCGGGGGAGACGTTAGAGGCCATTCCAAAGATGCCGCCACAGCCTCGGCGACGGAGTCGCCGAGGCATCGAACGGGGTCGCCGAGGCATCGAAGGCATCGAGCATCGCATATTCCTCACACCTCGACAGACGTCTGGTTAAGGTCTCGGAGCTTTGAAATACGCTTTAGACTCTGGAAGGCACCGGGGTGGTCAGGGTCGAACGCCTAACGTGTACTCGTCCCCGTCAAGGGCGGCTTCCGCGCCATTATGCCAGATTCCTCGACGTGAGGCGCAGGCATGGGTTGAGACGAACGAATCACTCCACCACCGACACCCTGAGGACCGCTATGTCATCGCGCAATTCGCCCCGACAGAACTCAACTATGCGCGCCACCAGTTCGGACGCTGAGTCCACTCCGGAGCGTTTCAACTCCGCGTATATCTCCAGCAGACCCTCGATCTCCAGGAAGCCCGGGCCGCACTGAACCTCAAACAAGCCGTCTGTGCCCAGCAGAAGCTCGTCCCCTCGCTGCAGCTCAATCGTCCGCTCTTGATACGTCACGCCGCTTGCGATCCCCACGAGAGGCCCCGTGGGGCCGAGCAGCACGGGCTGGCGGTCGGCTGCTTTCCAGAATATCGCAGGCGAGTGACCACCGTTTGCATAGGTCAGGGTCTTGCCCGTGCAGTCAAGAACGCCGGCGAATATGGTTACGAAGCCCTCGATGTCCATGTCCCGCACCAGCGCCTTGTTCACCTGCTCCATTATGATCGAGGGCTTGTCGCAGTCGTAGGCCCGTCCTCTAAGGGAATACTTCGCCATCGCTACCTGGACTGCTGCGCTCAGGCCTTTTCCGGACACGTCGCCCACCACGATCCCGATCTTGTCCTCGCTTATCTGGAAGACGTCGTAGAAATCGCCGCCGACGCGGGCTTCCTCCAGAGCGGCGCGATACACGGTCTCGAACTCGAAGCTGTTGATCCGCGTGGGAACCGCGCCCAGCAGGCTGGTCTGGAGGGTCTCAGCAATTCGATGCTCTCGCTCGTAACTGCGCTCGAGCTCCCGGCGCGTCTTCAACTGCTCGGTGGTCTCGATCACAACTACGCCCACGCCGATGATCTCACCCTCGGAGGTCCGGACGGGCAGGTACTCGACGTCGAAGTACCGCTCGCCGTCAAGGACGGTCGCGAAGTCACGCCATTGCACAGGTTCACCGGTCGCGAACACCTTCTGCACGGCTGTTTCCGTGTCGGCGGCCAGAGCGGCAGGCAGGAACTCGCGGGGATGTCTGCCGATCATTCTTTCCAGCGGGACCCTGTTTATCTCCGCAAGGGCCCGGTTAGCGATGACGTAGTGCACGTCGCGGTCAACGAAAGTGAGCCCGACCGGTACGTTCTGGGTGAAGGTCTCCAACAGCGTCCTCTGCCGTTCCAACTCTTCCTGGAGGCGTCTCTGGGGAGTGATATTCCTGGCGATCAGAACCGCGCCGGTGATCCCGCCGCCGGGCTCCCGAATCGGCGCCGTGCTCGCACTCACGACGGTATCCGGACCACTCTCTCCGTCAATGAGCACCAGCTTCTCCGGCACGGTTTCTCCCTTCAACGCCCTTAACAGGGGATGATCGTCGACGTTTATCGGCGTGCCGTCCAGTTCTCGTATGTTCGCGGCCCGGATCCAGACCTCCACCGGCTGGCCGATCTCCCGCCGTGTGCGAACCATCCTGGCAGCGCCCGGATTCGCGTACACCGCCCTTCGGTCGGTGTCTATCACTACCACTCCGCCAATCATGCTGGAGAGTATAGTCTCGAGCTCCGCCCGGCGGTGCTCGGCAAGTCGCTTTGACTCGTCAAGTTGGTCTGCAAGCCGCTGGATGCGATGCCTCGACCTCCGCATAAGGAGCGCGGCAAACCCGACAATGAACGAACTCGCGACGAATCCCACCAGGTGTGACCAACCATCAATAGTCTGCGCGTGAGGCAAAAGTGTCTCGGGCGGCTCGCCGAAGTAATAGTCGAAGGCAAGCAGCGCCAGAACAAAGGTGACTGCCACCGGCCCTTCGCCGAATAGGTAAGCCACCACCATGATTACCGCGAGGTAGGGCATTGGATGGTCGCCGAGGGGAAACACGGGGAACAGTGCGTACAGCCCGAGAGTGAGCAGCGCCACGGCGAGAACCGAGACGCCGTAGGCAGCCCATCTCTGCCACCGGATTCGCAGCCGAAATCCACCGTTCGCAGCTTCGTTATCATTCATACTGCCGTCTCCCGCGCGCGGGTTCCAACGTAACTAACTATCTGCGATGCTCTGAGAAGGCAGATGCGACAGGCCCCAGCTTTCGGGTGATGTTCCCAAAGATTCAGAGTTTGCCGACACGAAACTCCAACAACTATTCGGCATGACCCGTGGTCAGGCGTCGTTGTCCGAAACGAACCAGCCGCTCGGAAGGCCGCCAAGAGGCGCCCATGTGTAGATGCGCGGTTTCATGTTGAGAGTATACCGCAAAACGCACCGGTTTAGCCAGTCTGAACAAAAAAAGTGACCGAACGATCGTTCACATGACGCACGTTTGGCATAAGGGCCACGGAAGACGCGCCTCTGCCAAGCACCACGCGACGTCCGCCGCGCGGGCCTCGACGAGCAAGACGCGGCAGCCGACAAGGCAGCAAATCTTCTTCCCGCTCCGGAGGCAGAACGCATTGTCGAGCGGATTTGTGCATCGGGGAGTGAGATTCCAGGATCGAGGGCGAGGCCGCGTGTCTCTACCGCACCTTCCTCGAGGCGCCGGACTTGTCACCACCGTCGGGCCGGTGGGATTCCTCCTGCCCGCGCTTTTCCTCCCGCTCCAGCTCGCGGATCTTCTCCTCGGGAACCTTGATCTTGCCAGCGAGCAGATCGGCTACATATTGCCTCTCGAACTGGTACATCCCTGCCGTCGCGCGCTCAATCTGCCACGGGAACGCTCCCATTGTGAGCTTCATGCCTCCAGAGACCAGAAGCGCCCACAGCGCCAGAAAGATCACCGCCCCGCCGTAGACTCCCGCGAGCCGCCGCAGCACCTCTCGCTTGTCCTGAGCCGGGGCGCCTCGCCAGAATCTCGGATTCTCCTGCCCGCGCACCTGTCCTTCATGCAGGTAGGCCTTTTTGTATAGACGATTCGACAGCCAGAGGAGCACTATACTCGGCAGCACAGCCACAACACCGACCATGACCCCGAGCCCCAAGAATCCACTGGAGAAGTTGAACCAAGTGAATACGGCCGCCGCTATGCCCAGAGGAAGGAATATCAGCGCATACAGCTTGAACAACCTCCCGATCGGGAACGCTCGGCTCGTCGCGTTGAAGTGAAGTTCCGAGGCTGATTTCTTCCTGGTTCGAAGCGCGAATCCGGCCCACAGCACCAGGACAGCGACGGTGAGCCAGACCTGAAGAAAACCCGATGCGACGGGCTCAAGGGGTGCGCTGCGTCGCGCAATGCGGCGCATACGCTCTTCCATTATGTCGAAGTACCCATGTGCCCCAGCCCTCAGATATCTCAGCTTACCATTGTCTTCTTCGATTCGAGCGAGTCCGGACTCGGACCCGATGTCTGTGTACATCTGCGTCTCGTACTTCTGGGAGGCTTTGATCAGAGCGACTCCCATAAACACGTCCATGGCTATCGCCTCTTCGCTCTGCATCAACTTCCAGGCGATTTGTTTCACGTCAGCAATTACTGCGAGGGCCTCGTCCGTCCGGCCGGCTGCGTGGAGTTCCTCCGCATGTTTGCCGACATCACGGGCAAGCTGCCTAAGTGGGGAATGAAGGGAAATTCTTGCAGTCGAGTTCGCTGTGTGAACAAACGACTCCATGAAGAGGTCATCTTTGCATGTGTCGTAGGGCAGAGGAAACCAGTCCATCCGGCTGCGGCGATGTCCCTGTGCGAACAGGTCGGCAGCTTGGTTCCAGGATCCCTCGGATGCAGCCCTGGATGCGAGCAGGTAGAGCGGGAACGCGTTATCCGGGTCAAGCTCAGATGTCCGCTTGAGTGCTTGGGATCGCTGCTGCTCCCCACCGAGCGTGCCCAGTCGGAAATGGAGTCGTGCGCTGTCGGGGTGTTTCTTGATCGCTCGACTCAGCGCCTGCAGGTCGGGACCAGTGCCCGGTTCCCATGGCCGCAGTATCTCGATATCCGCCCGCACATCGGTGTCCGGCATAACTTGCAGAAGGGCCGCACGGGCCCCTTCCGGATCCGCCGGCGGGCCTCAGCCTCCGCCTATCGGCCGGTAGCATATCTGGCCGATCACTGCCACAAGCGCGATGATTCCACCCACAACGGCAAGGATGTCCAGTCTGCGTGTCGCCTTCAATTCGCACCCTCCTCCCAGGAACGCAACCATTCATAATAGTAACTTATCAGCAGGAAAAGTTGCAAATTTGCAGGGCAGAGCTGCGTTGAACGAACCTCCTGGAAGCCAAATCCAGCCCCCGCGCAGCACGGGCAAAACGCGGGCAGGCTGATACGGACATGGTGAAGCTTGTGAACACACATCTATGAAGCTCGCGGCCGTCGGGGCAGGTTTGCGTCCCCGCGTGAATTGGGAAACTCCATAGCAGCCCGAACCGAACGGGAGAGACCAAGGAGCCGAATCGTGCAGGATATACTGCGGAAGGTGGAATCGTACTCGGAAGAGAAACGCGGAGAGTTCACAGCCGCGCTGATGTTTCCCACCACGAAGGAACAGATCGTGGCGCGGCTCAAACAGCAGGGCGCGCCGGACACCGTGATCGAGCGGGCTGAGAAGCTCCCCGATAAGAAGTACGAGAACATCGGGGAGCTCGTCAAGGCAGCCGGAAAGTAGCTCGTCCAGTGGAGTTCCTTGTGATCGGCTGCCGCGTCTGCCCACGACGAAGCTACACCCTCTCCCGCCTGCAGGAGAGAGCCGGGGTGAGGGGACTTCTCACGTGCCGTAAGACAGAAAATCAATTCCGCAGCCTTGCACGGTCAACCTTTGGGAGCGCAGGGCCATGACAGAAGAACAACGAGAAGAGCAAGAGGGCTGGCGCGTCGTCGAAGGCCCGGGGACGGAAACAACCGACGAAGACGTCGGCCCCCGGGGCCGTGATCTGGGCAAGGAACCGGTAGTCGGCGCCGGCTACGGCGCAAGTACAGGCGGAGTGGAAGGCGAGCCGGGGACGCCCGGCCCCGCACCGGGCGAGATTCCGGAACATACGGGTCCTCTGGCCGTCGAGGGGATAAAACTACCTGTCCGCGCCGATGAGGAAGAGGGCGCGGAGGAGGACTGTCACGACAGGCCGTAGATAGATCGTGAAAGAATCTCCCTAAGTTGCCTGCCCGGAGTCGAAAACACCTGGGTTCGCCTGGCGGGCAAAGTCCCTTGGGACTATTGTGTTCCCAGCCCGGAGGGCTTCGCTCACCGCCAGCCCAGGAATTCATTCCTGGGCATAAGCCGTGTTGGGGGAATTCATTCCTGGGCATAAGCCGTGTTGGGGAGGGAGTTAGACTCCCTCCCCTCCCCAAAGAGACGAGGGCGGCCCTTAGAAGTAACAGCAATCTCGGAGCGCTTTCTGTATCCTTGCCCTGCCCACAAAGGCTCTTCCACTAGCGATTCCCTAAGATCTCCAGGTACTTCTTCACCATCTCCGCGACCGATGAGAGCGCCGCCCTGGACTCTTCTTTCGATATCGCGCGATTGGCCGGGTTGTGAGGCGGAGTAGGATCCGCGGCCAGGTGCGTGTCCACCATCTCGTTGAAGCTGTAGAAGCCGAAGCCCTTCGCGAGAGCAGCAGCCTGGGTCGGATACACTTCCATCTCCCGCGGCGTCAGCTTTCCATCAAGTGAATCTCTGCCCCATTGCCAATACGTCCGGTAGGCCATGATCGTCTTTATGCCGACGCGCTCCTTAAATGACAGGTGGGCCTTCTGCTCGGCCCGTGAAAGCGGGCCCGTCGCACGTATCACAAGGATGTCCGCGTGCTCGGCGGACGAGGCATTCGCGCCGTACCCCACTCGGTAGCCGACCGCATGCGGGTGCTCCGACTCCAGTTGATACGGTAACTCAGTCACCACCAGCAGGTCGGGATGGTCCTTTTTCACACGCTCCCGGACGGCGGCGAGGGAAGCATTGATCACCTGTGCGCGGAACTCGACGTGATCCTCCACCGCCTTCGGATGCTTCGCCGCACCCTTGACGTGCCCGGCCAGATCGAAGATCGAGGCATCGCACATGTCTATCTTGTTGAAATCGCCGAAGGTCGTTCCCCAGGCCTTGTTCAGAGCGCCTATATTCCGCCCGTAGCGCTCCTTCAGCCAGAGCCGGAACATCAACTGAGTGGCCTCGTCGCAGCTGCCACTCCACGCCAGCTCGACGGTCAAAGCCGCCGCCGGGCGGGTCTTCCCATCCCAGTTCAGGTGGAGCAGCGCGCCGTCCTTCGCGTATCGGTCGAGGTACTGCTTAGTGTACGACGCTCCGGCGATGATCGTCGCCTCGTCGTAGGGGATGACAATGCCGTTATCCTTCCCGTCCGAACCGGTACCGGTGCGCAAAGTGACGCCGTACTGCTGCTTGATGAGTCGGCGTCTCCCCGGGCTGCCCATGTCCCCCCAGACTTTCAGGCTCAGCCAGGGGAGTATCTGCATCCCCGCCTCCTTCGCCAGGCGGTGCCCTCGGTCGAGAAGCCGCCAGTTCCCGTCAATCATCTGGGACCACTCGTGGTCGAGGAAGATGGTGTTGAATCCCATGGACCTCAGTCGCTTCAGGTCGTCAAGGATCGCCTCGTCGGAGCTCTTCCACGGCTCCCACCAGTGGGTGAAGAAGTAGATCCCGACGAGCGGCTCGCCGTTCGACAGCCGAATAGGCTCCTTCGGAGACGCATGCCCCGTCATCGAGAACATGGCGACGCCACACAGCAGAATGGACAACGTGTCCAACCTCATCACTGCCTCCCGATAAAGCAGGTTCCGCGGTCATTGTACCAGATTGACTGCCGCCAGGTAAATTTACCGGTTTTTTCTCTTAGTACTTGACAATTAGCTTTAATTGCGAGAAAATAGGCTGGCGGCGTGGGCACGCGCGTCTGCGCAAGGTAAACATCAGCGGCCCATGATAATCGCTAGTCGAAAAGCGTTCCCCGACTTCCGAAAACCGGCCGCGGAACTCTCGCTCTATACGGTTAGTGCACCAGCTAAGCCGGGGGTACACAGCCCAGCGTTCTGTGTGCGAGCCTCAGCTCGGACCATACAGAAGGAGAGAAGAGATGAAAAAGATCCTCGCAATCCCCTGCGTACTCGCACTTATCCTCATCACGTCCAGCGTAACCCTTGCCGCAGAGGACAACTGGCGCATCGGTCTCAAGGGAGATAACGGCGCCGGCATGGGATCCGGCGGTACAATGCATATCGGCGTCAGTCCGGACGGCACAGGCAGCATGGTTCCAAACCTCGGCGTGGATATCAGCCAGACCACCATATGGGTCCTGGGAGACCGGGGTGACGGTAAGCTTTACATCACAGATATCAAGCTCGGTGACACCTCGCTGCCAAAGGTTTGGAGCCTGGTGGTCGCTGCGCTGCCGCTGTCACCATACACCCAGATCCGCCTGCAGTTCCTGACCATCGCCCCGACGGTTCTGCAGCCGGCGTCACTAGGCGGCGTGCCCGTGAGGTACAGCCTTACTATGGTAAACAACAGAGGGGTTCCAGGCGCACCAGCCAATGGCACGGTGTGGGACGTGCCGATAATGACGGCACACCCGACTACCTACATCGTGCCGGACTTGCTGCCAATGCTGAGCATAAGCGCACCGACACACGCGGCGTTCCTCTCCGAAGCTTACCGGCTGGAGTTCCGACAGGAAGCCGTCCCCGAGGCGAGCAGCCTGCTGGCGCTGGGTACAGGCATCCTCGGGATTGCTGGACTTGCCCGTAGGCGAAGGCGCTTGTAGCCTGAAATCTCGACCGACTGTATATGCCGAACACCGGCCTCCGGATGGGAATCCATCCGGGGGCTTTTTGTTCGCGCATGTGCCATCAGAAGCTGTCTGTTTCTTCCGTGCCGCGTTGGGCGAGGCCCGCTTTCGCGCCGGGCAACTGGGTAAGTGCAATCAACTAAACGCCTTGTTAACAAGTGTTAGATCGGCGAGATTCGGGTATACTCTCTTGGAAGCACGGACGGATTTCTTGAAAAATGAGGTATTCCGTATGGCAAAAGCTATGAGGAAAGTAATCAGAATTGATGAGGAACTGTGCGACGGATGCGGCTTGTGCGTGCCGGCGTGTGCGGAGGGCGCGATCCAGATAATCGACGGCAAGGCGAAGCTCGTATCAGATCGCTACTGCGACGGTCTCGGCGAATGCCTGGGGGAGTGCCCGCAGGGAGCGATCTCATTCGAGGAGCGCGAGGCCGAAGAATTCGACGAACAGGCGGTTGGCGCCCATCTGGCGACCCTGGGACGCTCGCTGGAAGACCACAAGCAGAAGCACGAAGCGCGCGAGCCGGAGCCGGCGGGTACTGCGGCACCGCCGAGCGGCTGCCCGTCATCCAGAATGTTCGATTTTCGGGATGAGTCCGCGGACGAAGAACAGGCCGATCTCCCTAAGCTGAAGAGCGAGCTGAGGCAGTGGCCTGTGAAACTGAATCTGGTGAGCCCGGCCGCGCCCTACTTCCAGGGCGCGGAGCTCGTGCTCGCCGCGGACTGCACTGCCTTCGCCTACGCCTCTTTCCACCCCGACTATATGAAGGGAAAAGCACTCGCGATCGGCTGCCCGAAATTCGACGACCTGGAGTTCTATCGGGAGAAGCTGAAGGCGATCATCGAACAGGGCGGGATCAAAGGTATCACCGTGATCCACATGGAAGTTCCGTGCTGCCTGGGACTCCTGCTCGCCGCTCAGCAGGCGATCGAAGCGTCGGGGAGGGCTATCCCGCTTAACACGGTCGTGATAAGCATCCGCGGCGAGGTCAAGCCGTCGTCGACGTTCGCAGGGGCATAGACACAGAACGGGGGAGGGGACGATGCGGAGAGCCGTGAGTCACCTGTTCTCTCGCTCTTCTACAGCCCCTGCACGCCTGCCTCAATCTCCACCCTGTGTTCGCCCGGACTGAGTTTCAGCGTGAGAGTGTGGGCTTCATAGTCGAACGCGAATTCCGGCTGAGAAAGCCGCCTGCCATCTACCTTCACGGTCCCGCGGAAGAGACGCGCGTCCCGCATGTCATCCGTAGTCGGGGACCTTCCATGCTTGCCCAGCGTCACGCCCAGCAGAGCCTTTGGGCGGGCCTCCGGTACGTTTAGTCGAAGCTCGGCCGCCTGTGCGCACTTGACGACGAGCGAGCGTCTACCGTTCGACGATTCCATGGCGAGCGTTACCGGAGAACTGGCGCTGAGGAGTTCATCACCGCCGACACCGAAAAACGTGCCGTCCAGCATGAACACGGCGTCCAGCTTGCCGCCGGTCTCCCGCAGGGCAGCGATATGGGCATCCGATTTGATTCGGAGCCCCGCCAGCGGGGATTCGAACTTGTTCAACACGACGATATGCCCGGATTCCCC
>Ga0114930_10002777_pt1 | contig 15656 bp, 11 predicted proteins | sample AnhtaG_FD_87300 | JGI IMG/M metagenome (GOLD analysis project Ga0114930, IMG submission 87300) | Deep subsurface microbial communities from Anholt, Denmark to uncover new lineages of life (NeLLi) - Anholt_01485 metaG | ecosystem: Environmental > Aquatic > Marine > Oceanic > Sediment | place... | reverse complement strand
CTATGCTCAAGGGCGCTGCCAGCTGTGGAAATGTGGATAACTTTCGCCTCATGTTGCCACCCAAACCAGCGGTTGGTTCCAGTTCGACTACGAAAACCGTGCACAGATTCTTAGGAGGAGCCAGTTTTCTTGGTAAGGGGCGGCATGGTCTGGTCTTACGTATGAGAGCGTGCTGAGAACTTTGGCGCAAGTGGCTGCCAATCATCCAAAGTCTCGGACGGCTGTGGAGGCGTGGATCGATGGTCTCCGGTGGAGTCTACCTAGTCCTGGCGGCCACGTGTGTGGTCCTGTGCGCCCTACTCTTCGTACAGCGCAAAAGACATCGGCGGGCGGAGGCGTCAAATCGTCGGCTCTCGGACGCAATAGACAGCCTCACGGAGAAGCTTGCCGAAACGCAGCGCCACGTGCAACAGGCCAGTAAGCTCGCAACAATCGGCAAGTTTGCTGCGGGCATTGCGCATGAGATCAACAATCCTCTGGACGGCGTCTTGAGCTGCGTGGCGAGATTGGAACGCGACCCTGCGAATCTGACCCAGAACATGGAATACCTGAAACTGATGCACGACGCGCTCGATAGGATGTCGATGACCGTCCAACACCTGCTCGAGTATTCGCAAGAGCACGAGTTGGACCTCGAGGCCATCGATATTCATAAGGTGATTGAGAACGTTGTCGCGCAAATCAGGACGTCTGCCAGGCAGAATGGCATAGACATCGCGTTCGACTTTGGCGATACCGTTCCACTGCTTATGGGTGACACGTACCATCTGGAGCAAGCCTTCTTGAACCTGGCGTTGAATGCCATGGCGGCCACGCCGGAAGGCGGCAGCTTGACGTTTTGCACGCGGCTGAATGGGGCTGTGGACGGGGTGGGACGTTTGATCGAAGTGGGTGTAGTCGACACCGGGGTTGGTGTTGATCCGGCCCACCTGGGCAAAGTATTCGATCCGTTCTTCACCACCAAAGAGCCTGGCAAGGGCACGGGGCTGGGCCTGACTATCGTGAAGAGCATCGTCGAAGACCATCACGGCACGATCACCGTCGACTCCACCCCAGGCGTCGGCACAACGGTCAGCGTCTTCCTGCCGGTTGACGGTGAGGACGGCCCGTTGACCCAGGTTGGCGAGGAGGTGCCTGGACGGTGAGAGTGCTTCTGGTAGACGACGAGAAAATCAAGCGCACCGCCCTGTGCGATGACCTGAGCGAAGCGGGGTACGAGACGCATACGGCTGCATCTGCTGACGAAGGCATGAGGATGTTGCGGGTACGAGGCTTCGACGTCGTGGTTACGGACTTGCGGATGAAAGGCATGGACGGCACGACGTTTCTGGCGCGGATTAAGGAGAAATGGCCTGACATAGAAGTCATTATGATAACGGCCTACGCCACCGTTGACAATGCCGTGCAAGCGATGAAGCTCGGGGCTTTCGACTACATCACCAAGCCCTTTGACAGCGCCAAGCTTATCATCGTGCTGGACAAGATCTCGAAGATACGCGAGTTGACCGATGAGAACGCAAACCTCAGGGCGGAGCTGGCCAAAGCCACGCGGCACGGCGATATAGTCGGGCAGAGCCCGGGCATGATCGATGCGCTCGAATCCCTGTACCTTGCGATATCGTCGGACGTGCCCGTCTTGCTCTGCGGTGAAACCGGGACGGGCAAAGAGCTGTTTGCCACGGCTATTCACCAGTTGGGGCCCAGACAAGACCATCCCTTCATCAGGGTGAGCTGCGCGGCCCTGTCGCCCCAACTCATGGAAAGCGAGCTGTTTGGCCATGAGAAAGGGGCCTTCACTGGCGCCGTGGAGACCAAACCAGGGCGCTTCGAGCTTGCCGACAAAGGGACCTTGTTGTTGGACGAGATAGACGACGTTCCTTTAGATCTTCAAGTCAAGCTGCTGCGGGTGCTCGAGGGGTTCCCTTTCGAGCGAGTGGGCGGGATTCAGTCCATAACTTCGGATGTGCGGTTGATCGCTGCGTCCAAGGTCGATCTGCAAGAAGAAGTGGCCCATGGCGCGTTCCGTGAGGACCTCTATTACCGATTGAGCGTGTTGCCGATATGGATACCGCCGTTGCGGGAACGGCGCGAGGACATCCCGCTTCTTGTGAACCACTTCCTGCGCCTATACGCTGACTCCCAAGGGCCGCCGAAAGTGGACGAAGAGGTAATGGCCATTCTTTGGGACTGTGACTGGCCCGGCAATGTCCGGGAACTCCAGAACGTAATCCGCCGGATTCTCTTGGCTATCGGGGACCGCCGGAGCGTAACGCGCAGTGATGTCCCGGCGGAGGTGCGTCTTGCCGCGTTGCGAGGATCACACCGCATCAGCAAACCGAAATCGTTTCGGGAAGCCATTGAAAGCAGCGAGAAGAGCCTGCTGGCCAAAGCGCTGGACGCCGCGGGCGGCAATCAGAGCAAGGCCGCCGCAACCCTTGACATGAAGCTGTCAACCTTCCGGGACAAGCTGGCGAAGTATGGGATTCAGATGCGGTCGGGCAGGCGCAACAGCGCCGCAGAAGGCGATCGAGAGTAGCCTGCGGGCAGCCCTGTAGTGTTGGGAATCCCCGGGCCCGCTACCCGATCTGGGCAAGAATCGCATCGAGGATGGCGCGGATCTCGCTCGCCTGAGGCTCCCGCCCGGTGAAGGGAGAACGCCCCTCGAGGTCAGCTTGGCCAATGCCCGCGTCAAGTGACACGACACCCAACAACGGCAATCCCTCAAGACGGGACGTGAGCGGGGTCAAGTCCATCTCTGGGGGGACCTTGTTGATAACCACGCCGAGACGGGGAATGCGTATCTCACTTGCCAGCCGCCGCACCGTCTGCGCCGTCTGCACGCTTCGCATACCAGGCTCGACCACGATGATCATCATCGACACAGCCTGCGCGGTCGCACGACCAAGGTGCTCGACGCCCGCTTCCATGTCTAGGAATACGACTTCGCCGGGCCGGAGCAGCAGATGGGTGACCAGGGCCTTCAGCAGGGCGCTTTCCGGGCAGATACAGCCGCCTCCCCCGCTGGCGACGCCGCCCAGGGTAAGCAGACGCACGCCGTGCACCACGCGGCTGAGTTTCTCGGGCAGGTCTCGGACATCGGGGTTGATCTTGAAATACGCGCCGTAGCCGCCCTTGGAACCGGTTCGCTCCTGAATCAGCTCGCGCATCTGGCTGATGGGTTCAGGGACCTCTTCGGGCGAAAGACCCAATGCGGAAGCCAGATTGGCGTCAGGGTCCGCATCCACAGCGATGACCGGCCGGCCGCTATCGGCCAGTGTCCGGGCGAGCAAGGCGACCAAGGTCGTCTTTCCGGTACCGCCCTTCCCAGAAACCGCAATTTTCATAGAATTCTTCGCTTGTTGCATCCTCTAACCGTCTTTCTGACTCGCACAAGCACGAGCAAAGGCGCGCAAGCACCATAATACGCTTTGAGAAGGCGCGAAGCAAATTGAAGAAGTCTGCGACATTCCGTGCGCCAGATGCCGAGATCTCGTAGAAGGCCGGCCGTTACGCTGTCAGGCAGGCCGGTGTTTGCTTGAGCGTTGAAGCGCACAGGGGGTGGGAGAACAGGCACCGTGCGTTTGTATGTACTTGTTTTCAAGAGACTTATGTGCCATACGGGGTATCCCCGGACGAAGTTAGTCCAGGTGTACCCGACATTGGGCACGTGAGTTGCTGTTCCCTATTTTATGAAAAGGGGGACGTGTGTCTTGGAAAGGGCAAAATGATCCGTTTGCGCTGAGCAGGCGACGGGTAGATAGTAGCGCTAGGCCAAGCGACAATAGGAGATCGGGAAATGGCTGATTCGAAGCCGCGAAGTGTGGATCCTGCGGCGTGCCAGATGTTTGACTTTGCTTGCGAGCAAGGGCAAGAGGTGGTGTACGACCGTTTCGAGGCGATGCAGCCACAATGTGGGTTCGGCCAGCTGGGGATTTGTTGCCGGAACTGTGTCATGGGCCCGTGCCGCATGGACCCGTTCGGCGAGGGGCCGCAGGAGGGCATTTGTGGTGCGACTGCGGACACGATCGCGGCGCGTAACCTTGTGCGGAGTACGGCGGTGGGTGCATCTGCTCACTCCGATCACGGCCGGGACATTGCCCACGCGTTTCTTGCCACGGCCCGCGGAGAAGCCCAAGGGTATAGCATCAAAGGCATTACCAAGCTCAAGGCCTTGGCTCAGGAATTGGGTATCGAAGTGGACGGGGCCAGTCCGGAAGAGATCGCCGAGAAGGTTGGCGAAGCCGCGCTCGATGAGTTCGGCCGACAGGAAGGTGAGCTGCGCTTTGCCAAGCGGGCGCCTGAGAGGCTCCAGGCGCGTTGGAAGAAGATGGATGTGACGCCCAGAGGCGTGGACCGTGAGGTCGTAACCGCGCTCCACAGGACCCACATTGGCGTTTCCAACGAGTGGAAGCACCTGATCAAGACCTGCGTTCAGACGTCCCTTTCGGATGGGTGGGGCGGTTCGATGATCGCTACGGACCTCAGCGACATCTTGTTCGGCGAGCCCATACCCCGCACTTCCGAGGCCAACCTGGGTGTTCTTAGGGAGGGTGAGGTCAACATCATCATTCACGGCCACGAGCCGACCCTGTCCGACGCGATCGTGGCCGCGGCCCAACTCGACGAGATCCAGGCCGAATGTGAGAAGGTGGGCGCCAAGGGTCTGAATCTCGGGGGCATTTGCTGCACGGCAAACGAGGTCCTTATGCGCCACGGTATCCCGTTGGTCGGCAATTTCCTCCAGCAGGAGCTTGCCCTGCTCACCGGCGCGGTCGAACTGATGATCGTCGACGTCCAATGCATTATGCCCGCCCTCAAGAAAATCGTCGGCGACAAGTGCCACACGAAGCTGATAAGCACGTCGCCCAACGCCATGTTTGAGGGCTTCGAGCATATCCAGTTCGATGAGAATAAGGCGATGGATAGCGCCAAAGAGCTACTCTTGACAGGGATTCGCAACTTTGCCAACCGCGACCCCGCCAAGGTCATCATCCCTGACGAGAAGTCGCCGCTCGTGGCTGGCTTCACCACGGAGAATATCTTCGACCATCTTGGCGGCCGCTACCGCCCATCGTATCGGCCTCTGAACAACGGGATCATTGATGGCCGGCTTCGGGGCGTAGCCGGTGTAGTCGGCTGCAACAACGTGAAGATTACGCACGATCACGGCCACCTCGAGATGGTCAAGGAATTGCTGCGGCACGACGTCGCGGTCGTCCTGACGGGTTGTTCGGCTATTGCCTGCGCCAAGGCGGGTCTGCTCGATCCGGAAGCGGCTGAGCTCTATGCCGGCCGCGGCCTCAAACAGATATGCGACGCGGTAGGCATCCCGCCCTGCCTGCACGTCGGGTCATGCGTGGACAATTCCCGGATCCTCACGGCCTGCACGGAGATGGTTCGCGAGGGAGGTTTGGGCGAGGACATCGCGGACCTGCCCGTGGCAGGGGCGGCCCCGGAATGGATGAGCGAAAAGGCGATCTCGATCGGGTTCTATGTGGTCACCTCGGGCATTTTCACGGTCATTGCCGAGCCGCTGCCGGTCTTGGGCAGCGCGAAGGTCACTGAATACCTCACGGACGGCATGGAAGAGGACTACGGCGGGAAGTTTGCGTTCGAGAAAGACCCGATCAAGGGCGCCCATCTCATCATCGAGCATTTGGACCGCAAGCGCGAAGCGCTTCATCTGGCGCCCATGATGTTTGAACCACGTCCTGTCGACACTGTTGGGCGGGCTTGGGACCTCGAGCCCGCCGCGGTCTCGGCCGGGTAAGCCAAGTAGCAGCGGTTGTCAGGCCGGGAAAACGATGGGGTTGGAATAGTGAAGAGTATGCTCGTAGTCAAAGTGGATAGATGCCTCGGATGCAAGTCGTGCGAGTTGGCGTGCGCGGTCGAGCACTCGGCGTCGCGTGATTTGTACGAGGCCATTCACGAAACGCCCGGACCGAGGGCCCGCGTGCGCGTGAGTCAAGGGACGACTTTCGCGATCCCGTTGCAGTGTCGGCAATGCGAAGATGCGCCCTGTGTGGCGATTTGCCCCACCAACGCCCTCCATCGCGCGGATGAGGACAGTCCCGTCTTCATTGACCACGACCGATGCATTGGGTGCACGTGGTGCGTGCTGGCCTGCCCGTTCGGGGTCATCACACTGGACGCCAAGGGCCGTACGATTATCAAGTGCGACCAGTGCTTCGAGCGGGTCGAACACGGCGAACTGCCTGCCTGTGTGTCGGCGTGTCCCACGGGGGCGCTTCAGTTCAAGCCCCTCGAGGACGTGGTTGCGGAGAAGCGCGAGGCTTGTTTGCTCCAGATTGAACGTTCCCTGAGCGGAGATGCGAAGTGAGTTCCGTAGCCGAACTTGAAATCGATGGCGTGGTAGATGAAGTACTGGGACGGTACAGCCCGGACCCGTCGTCGCTGATCTCGGTCCTGGAAGACCTGCAGGAGGAGATGCACTATCTGCCGCGAGAGGCCCTGGACCAGGTGTCCACGGCCCTAGGCGTTCCGCGTAGCCAGTCCTATCACGTGGCTACCTTCTACAGGGCCTTCAGCCTTAAACCGCGTGGCCAGCACACGATCAGCATATGCCGGGGAACGGCGTGCCATGTCAAAGGCGCTGACAAGATCGCTGACATCCTCAAGATGGAGTTGAACGTTTCCGAGGATGAAACGACTGAGGATGGAATGTTCACGGTGCAAAGCGTGAGATGCCTAGGGTGTTGCTCGCTTGCTCCGGCTATCATGATAGATAGGCACGTTTTCGGTGAGGTAACCTCTCTCAGCTTGTTGCGGGAAATTCTCAGAAGTTACAGAGAGGACCGGACAAGAGACACAGATGCGCCAACACAAGATTGAAACCCGCGAACACTTGGCGGAAGTCCGTGATTCCGCTCGCAGGGCCCTCCTGGATGGCAAGCCCAAGGTCTTGGTGGGTATGGCTACGTGCGGACTGGCCACCGGCGCGCAAGAGGTGTTTGATGCCCTATGTGACGAGGTGCGCAAGTCGAAGTTGGACGTACGGATCGTTGAAACCGGCTGCAACGGCGGGTGTTTTCTCGAGCCGGTGGTGGACGTGGTCTTGCCGGGACAGGCGCGGATTACGTACGCACACGTAGAACCCTCGGACGCGCCCAGTCTCATCGAATCGACAGGCGATGGCAAGGTCTACGAGAAGCTCGCCATAGGACGTATTGACGCCGAGCCGTTCTTGCTTGAGGACCTGCGCAAGAACTATCGGCGTGGGAAACTGGCCCCCGACGTCAAGAAGGTCCCGCCGTACTCGAGGGTGCCGTTTTTCCGTGGCCAAATGCATATTGCCATGCGCAATTGTGGCTTCATTGACCCTTCGTCGGTTGAAGAATACATCGCGAAGGGGGGCTACGCGGCCGCGGCCAAAGCCCTGACGGAAATGACCCCGGAACAGATCATCGACGAGATCAAGACATCCGGACTGCGCGGTCGCGGCGGGGGCGGTTTTTCCACGGGTCGGAAATGGGATACGTGTCGAAACGCGCACGTAGAGCCGAAGTACGTGATCTGTAATGCGGACGAGGGGGATCCTGGCGCCTATATGGACCGGTCGATCATCGAGGGCGACCCCCACAGCATCATCGAAGGCATGATTATTGGGTCGTACGCCATCGGGGCGCACATGGGATACATCTACGTGCGTGAAGAGTATCCCTTGGCGGTCAAACGCGTGCGACTGGCCTTGAGACAGGCCGAAGAATTCGGCTTTCTAGGCAAGAATATCTTCGGTTCCGGACATGATTTCACGGTCCGGATCAACCGGGGTGCAGGGGCATTCGTCTGCGGCGAATCGACCGCACTGATGGCCTCGCTCGAGGGGCGCGTCGGGGAGCCCCGGGCCAAGTACATTCACACCGTGGAAAGCGGTTTGTGGAGTAGACCCAGTTGTTTGAATAACGTCGAGACCTGGAACAACGTCCCGGTAGTCATCGCCCGAGGCGCGCAATGGTTTTCGGGCATCGGCACCGAGGGGAGCAAAGGCACCAAAGTCTTCTCGCTCGTTGGCAAAGTGAAGCACGTTGGCTTGGTGGAAGTGCCGATGGGGCTGACGTTGCGCCAGGTCATTGAGGATATCGGGGGCGGTATCCCGGATGGGGGCGCGTTCAAAGCGGTTCAGACCGGCGGCCCGTCGGGAGGATGCATTCCGGCCGAGTACCTCGACACGCCCGTAGATTTTGATCGTCTCACCGAGTTGGGCTCCATGATGGGCTCGGGCGGGATGATCGTGATGGACAACCATACGTGTATGGTGGACATCGCCCGCTATTTTCTCGCATTTCTCAAGGACGAATCTTGCGGCAAGTGTGTGCCGTGCCGTGAGGGTACCGCGCGAATGCTCGATATCCTCACGGACATCTGTGAAGGTCGCGGACAACCTGGCGATATCGAACTGCTTGGTGACCTTGCCGCGGTCATGGTCGACGGGTCTCTATGCGCCTTGGGCGGCTCGGCGCCCAATCCTGTCCTGACCACGTTGAAGTACTTCAGCGCCGAGTACCGCGCTCACATCGAGGAGCGGCGATGTCCTGCAAAAGTCTGCAGAGCGCTGATCACCCACAAGATAAACCCGGAGAAGTGCACGGGGTGCACGCTTTGTGCCAATATCTGTCCTATGAAAGCCATCTCAGGCGAAAAGAAGGAGCCGCATGAGATCGACGAATCAAAGTGCATCCGGTGCGGTCTCTGTGTGGATTCTTGTCGCTTCGAGGCGATAGAGGTGTCTGAAGGAATGGGCCAAGAATGACGGAACAGAAGGACGTCCAATTCACGATAGATGGTCAGTCCGTTCGCGCCAAGCCCGGCGAAACGGTGTTGAGTGTGGCAAGACGCCACGGGATCGACATTCCAGCGCTATGTCATCATGAATCGGTGTCGGCCTACGGCGCCTGCCGCCTTTGTGTGGTCGAGGTGTTTTGGGGCAAACGCTCGAAACTGGTCACCTCGTGCATCTATACGCCCTACGAAAACGACCGGGTCGAGACCAACAACGAGCGGGTGCGGCGAACGCGCCGGATGATCCTCGAGCTCCTGCTGGCGCGGTGTCCCAAGGTTGAGGTGATCCGTGACCTGGCGCGCGAGTACGGCGTGGACGAACCGAGGTTCCGTACCAACGGCGCCGCACGGGAGGGCAAGGCCCCGCCCGAACCGACACGGTGTATCCTTTGCGGTCTGTGCGTTCGCGTATGCGGTGAAGTGGTGGGCCAACATGCTATCAGCTACGCGAATCGGGGCATGGAGCGAGTCATTACGACACCGTTTGCCGACCAGGCCGAGGAGTGCGTTGGCTGTGGGGCCTGCGTCTTCGTATGTCCGACCGATGCGCTGCATTACGAGGACATAGACGGCCAGCGGATCATGAAGGAGTTGAAGACCACGCTGCCGCTTCTGAAGTGTCGTGTCTGCGGACGTCCTTTTGCGACGGAGAAACAGGTTGCAAGGATCCGGGAAGGGCTGAATCTGCCCGATGAACTTGCCGAAACCTGCCCGTCTTGCCGGGGTAGCGAGTTCAGGGGCATTATGGAGCAAACGTTAGGACTGGTGCAGTCAACAACATCGCAACAAGATTAACGAAACAAGACGAAGTGAGGGGTAACTATGAGTCGACAAGTGATGGCTGCTGCGATACGAGGTGCAACCGCTTTCGTGAAGGAGGCGGACGAGGCGCTCAGCGCCGCTATCGAGGCTAAGGGCGCGGACCAGGAAGCAGCCTTCCCGGGAACGGCCTTCTACCTGCCCATGGCGTACTCGCTGATGGGCCTGGAAGCCAAGACCCTGGGCGATCTCAGGACCATAGTGGATCACTGCAAGACGCTGATCAGTCCCGAGCCGCCCGACAAGCTCTGGGTGCCTTACCTAGGCCGGGGGCTAGACAGCGGCGCCGCGACGCTTTTCGCGCAAGAGGTCATCTGCGCCGTCCGGTACGTCAATGGCGAGCCCATCGAGGACAACCACGAAGGATTTATCACGGACACGATCCTGCGCGAGCTAGGGATTCAACTCGTTGATGGTCGCATGCCGGGCTTTGCGGCCATTCTGGGTCCTGCGCCGACCAATGAGATTGCCGTGAACATCGTCAGGCAGCTGCAGCAGCGGAATATTCTTACTTTTTTGATATGCAACCGCGATGGGAAGTCCATGTACGACCAGTTTGTCGAAGAAGGTGTCGAGATGGGCTGGAACACGTACATCGTGCCCGTGGGCCGCGACACCGCTTCAGCGATTCACGTGCTGAACTGGGCAGTGCGCGGCGCCCTCACGTTCGGCGGACACAAGAAAGGCGATTGGCGGAGCTGTCTGGACTATACCCGCGCGCGGATTTTTGCCTTTGGGCTCACCTTCGGCCCCATTCCGGATGACTGGTACGCCGTGGGTCTGGCAGCCGTGCTGATGGGTTTCCCGGTCATTTCGGATCACGCCTCGACGCCCGAAGTGCTCCCGACGGGGGTGACCACGTATGAGGCGCTGGTCCGGGAGCTGGATCCGGCCCAGATGGTCCCGCGGGCCATCCAGGTCCGGGGCGTGAAAGTCAAGATTGAGGAGGTCGACATTCCGGTTCCATTCGCGGCGGCCCTCGAGGGCGAACGAGTACGACGGGACGACCTGCATGTCCAATTCGGTGGGAAGTACTCGAAGGGCATCGAGTTTCTCAAGATGAAGGACCTGGACGAGGTCGAGGACGGAAAGATCGAGCTGATTGGTCCTGACATCGATACGGCCGAGGAGGGCTCGGCCATGGACTTCGGGATCCTCGTCGAGGTGGCCGGGCGCAAGATGAAGCCCGACTTCGAGGGGATCCTGGAGCGGCAGATCCACCTGTACCTGAACCACGCGATGGGCGTGATGCACATGGCGCAGCGCAACATGCTGTGGCTGAGGATCAGCAAGGACACGCTTAAGGCCGGATTCAGACTCAAGCACTTGGGCACGATCCTCCACGCCAAGTACCATGATGAATATGGGAACATTGTTGACAAGGCGCAGATAACGATCTACACGGATCCCGCAAAGGTGGACGAGCTTTTGGCTGAGGCGAACCCGGTTTTCGACGCCCGGGACGAACGCGTCTTGGGCATGACGGATGAATCGGTTGACACGTTCTACTCGTGTACCTTGTGCCAATCTTTCGCGCCCAATCACGTGTGCATGATCACCCCCGAGCGGCTCGGACTGTGCGGTGCGTATAGCTGGATTGACGGGCAGGCGAACTATGAGATCAATCCGACCGGGGCCAACCAGCCCGTTAAGAAGGGGCGAGTGATCGACGAGAGCCGGGGAGAGTGGGAAGAGGTGAATAAGTTCGTCTACACGCACACCAACCGTACGGTTGAGCGTTTTTCGGCCTACTCGCTCATGGACAACCCGATGACTTCGTGCGGCTGTTTCGAGTGCATTGTGGCCATCGTCCCGGAGTGCAACGGTGTGATGGCCGTGAACCGGGAGTACTTGGGCGATACGCCCATTGGTATGCCGTTCAGCACCCTGGCCGGCTCCGTGGGCGGCGGGGCGGTGACGCCTGGCTTTGTCGGCGTCGGTCGGCTGTACTTGAGCTCGAAGAAGTTCATCTCTCATGAAGGGGGTCTGCCTCGGCTGGTTTGGGTGCCCAAGGAGCTGAAAGAAGCCGTGCGGCCTCGGCTCGAGGCGCGGGCCGAGCAAATGGGCCTGACGGATTTTGTGGACAAGATTGGCGATGAGACCATTGCTACCGACGCCGAGACCTTAGTGGCGCACCTCGAGAAGGTGCAGCACCCAGTGTTGACATTGGACCCGCTGTTCTAGTTGCTGGTGGTCAGTTGCCGGCTACGGACAACTGGCCACGGGCAAGAGGAGAGTCATCTCATGGCGCTATCCGGACTTGACATTTACAAACATCTGCCGAAAACGAACTGCAAGGAATGTGGTCTGGCCACGTGTCTTGCCTTCGCCATGAAGGTGGCGTCGGGTCAAGCGGCGTTGGAGGAATGCCCACAGCTCAGTGACGAGGGCAAGAGTGCGTTGGGAGAGGCAAGCGCGCCTCCGCAGCAGTTGGTGAAGATCGGCGCAGGTGACAAGACCATCGAGTTGGGCCAGGAGACGGTATTGTTCCGGCACGAAGAGCGCTTCCACCACCCGACGGCGCTGGCGGTGCGCGTGAGCGACGAGTTGGATGATGCGGCGGTCGAGGAACGGTGCAAGGAAGTGGCCGCGCTGCAGTTCGAGCGGGTGGGGACGACGACGATGGTGGACATGTTGGCCGTCTACAACGCCTCGGGGGACGCGGCGCGGTTTGCGGCGGTGGCCCAACTGGCAAGCAAGGTCTCAGGCAAAGCGCTGGCTTTGATGAGCGCCAATGCCGAGAGCCTGCGTGCCGCGGGCCAAGCCCTGGCAACGGAACGTCCTTTGCTTTGGGCGTTGGACGGAAGCGCCGAGGACGGGGCGGCAATCGAAGTGGCCAAAGAACTCTCTTTGCCATTGTGCCTCGAGGCGACGGGCTTTGACGCGATTGTGGCGCTCGCGGAAAAGGCGCGAGAAGCCGGCCTGAAAGAACTCATGCTCTCACCAGGCAAAGTGGACGCCCCTGCAGGCATCGAGTTCCTGACACAAAGCCGGCGGGCAGCTATCATGAAGAAGTTCCGCCCGTTGGGCTATCCCATCGCGATGCAGGCACTGGCCGACGATCCTATGCAGGCCGTGGTGGACGCCTGCTGGTACGTGGTCAAGTACGCGGGGGTGGTTGTGGTCGACATCACGCGACCGGAGCAGATCCTCGCTATCCTCTGTACGCGGCAGGACATCTATACCAATCCGCAGGTGCCTGTCCAGGTTGAAGCGGGCGTACACGTCATTGGCGAGCCAGGGCCGGATGCGCCCGTGCTAGTGACGACGAATTTTGCCCTTTCCTACTACTCGGTGGAATCGGAAGTGGAAGCCTCAAGGGTCCCGGGGTATATCCTGGCCATTGACACGGAGGGCACCAGCGTGTTGACCGCATGGGCGGCGGATAAGTTGACCGACCAAAGCATTGCTCAGGCGCTTGCCAAGAGCGATCTCGAGGCCAAGGTCGATCACAAGAAACTGGTCCTTCCAGGGCTTGTGGCCGTGCTCAGCGGAGGGGTCAAGGAGGAATCCGGGTGGGACGTACAAGTGGGACCCAAGGAGGCCTCGGGGCTGGTTTCGTTTCTTAAGACCCAGTGGAAACCATGAGCAGGGAACCCAAAGAGAAGAAGTGTGCGGTTCAATTCGCTCCGGCAGGGGTGGCGGTTGAAGTGCCCGCAGGCGTCACTATCCTGGACGCGGCGCGGAAGGCCAGGGTTCATATCGAGAGCCTGTGCGGCGGCGACGGCGTGTGTGGGAAGTGCCGGGTGATTGTACGCCGTGGCATTGTGAACGGGGGCACAACCGACTTACTGACGCGGGAAGAGATCCGGGAGGGGTATATCCTTGCCTGCGAGGCGCGGGTGGCCGGCGACCTGCTTGTCGAGGTCCCGCCGGAGTCCCAGTTGCGCGGCCGCGTCAGGGAAGTGGACATCGCGGAGCAGCGGCTTAGCGAAATCGCGATGCTCGAGCGGCAGCCCACCAAGCTAGACCCACTGGTGAGGAAGTACTGCTTTGTGGTACCGGTGCCAACGCTTGAGAACAATGGGGCAGACCTGGAACGTCTCGAACGGCAGCTACGTAAGCTCGACGGGTCCCTCGAGTACCAGATGGGTTTGAAGGTGACGCGCAGACTCCCGCAAGCCGTCAGGGAGGCCGGGGGCACAGTCACAGCCACCACCGCGTATCGGGGCGCTTTGACTGAGATCACAGAGGTCGTCAGCGGCGATGCGAGCAGGCCGAACCTGGCGGTGGCCGTAGACGTCGGCACGACGTCCGTCGTGGTCCACCTGATAGACTTGTCGACGGGACAGACGCTCGGGACTGCGGCCAAGTACAACTCGCAGGCGGTGTACGGCGCAGACGTCATACGCCGCATTATTTGGTGCACCGAGCAGCCCGATGGGCTGACGCAGTTGCACAATATGATCATCGATGACATCAATCTCCTCATTCAGGAGCTTCAGAGCAAGTTCCGTCTGAGCCGAAATTACATCACCCTCGTAACGGCGGCAGGCAACACGACGATCATGCACATCCTGGGGGGGCTCAACCCCGAGTGGATCCGACGTGAGCCCTACGTCGGGGTCACCTATCGGCCGCCGCCGTTCCGCGCTGCGGAAATTGGGTTGACCATAAATCCCAGAGGCCTGCTCTATAGCTTGCCGTGCGTCAGCTCCTTTGTGGGTGCGGACATCACGGCGGGTGTCCTGGCAGTGGGCATGCACGAAACGGATGAGCCGCGCATGCTCATAGACATTGGGACAAACGGTGAGATTGTCATCGGCAATAAGGACTGGATGGTTTGCGCGAGTTGCTCGGCGGGGCCGGCCTTCGAAGGTACGGGCACCCGCGACGGCATGAGGGCCATGCGCGGCGCCATCGACCACGTGCGCGGTTGGCGCACCGGCCAGGACCTCAGCTTCTCGACAATCGGGGATGAAGCCCCGAACGGTCTGTGCGGCACGGCCTACGTGGACGTCCTGGCGCAACTGCTGCGCCTCGGCGTGATGGATAAGACCGGTAGGCTGAACATGAGCAACGGCTGGAAGCGTTTACGTGAAGGGTCGGACGGAACCCTCGAGTTTGTCTTGGTTGAAGCGGGCGAGAAAGGCGCCGTACGTGATTTGGTCATTGCACAGAATGACATAACCAATCTCCTGCGCGCCAAAGGCGCGGTCTACGCGGCCTCGAAAGTACTGTTGAACTCGCTGGGCTTGACCTTTGCTGACATTAAGGAAATCCTTGTGGCCGGGGCCTTCGGCAATTACCTCGACCTTGAGAACGCTGTTTTCATCGGCCTGTTGCCCGATATTGCCCCGGAGAATCTCCGCTTTGTGGGCAACACGAGCATCATTGGCGCGAAACTGGCGGCCCTCAGCCGGCAACGCTATATCGAGGCCGGCCAAATCGCCGACGGTATGACTTATTTCGAGCTGAGCACCGATCCCAAGTTCATGGAGGAGTTCATCTCGGCCTGTTTTTTCCCACACACAGACATCGAGGAATTCCCCTCGGTCATGGCGGCTGCATCGGGCACCAGATAGGCTATCCATGAGTTACTTGGTGGCAGTGACGGGCAAAGGCGGCACGGGTAAAACCACCGTGGCGGCTTTCTTGGTGCGACTGCTTCTGGACAAGGGAATCCGGCCGGTGCTGGCCGTGGACGCGGACCCGAACAGTTCGCTGGCGCCGCTGGTCGGGGTCGCTCCGGGGCCGACGATCAGTGATATGCGCGAGGAAGTCCTCGAAGAAAAGGGAAACGTGACCGAGATCCCGAAGGGCAGGATCCTCGAAATGAAGTTGGAGGAGAGCATCGTCGAGGCCAATGGGTTTGATCTGCTGACGATGGGCCGACCCGAGGGCGCGGCCTGCTACTGCTACGTCAACAACCTGCTCCGCGGTGCGCTCTCAAGGCTCAAGTCGAACTACCGGGTCACGGTGGTCGACAATGAGGCCGGCATGGAACACCTGTCCAGGCGTACGACCAACCGGGTTGACCTGCTTCTTGTCGTAACCCATCCCATGCCAGCCGGTATCGCCGCTGTCGAGCGTATTAT
>Ga0114930_10002775_pt1 | contig 15657 bp, 18 predicted proteins | sample AnhtaG_FD_87300 | JGI IMG/M metagenome (GOLD analysis project Ga0114930, IMG submission 87300) | Deep subsurface microbial communities from Anholt, Denmark to uncover new lineages of life (NeLLi) - Anholt_01485 metaG | ecosystem: Environmental > Aquatic > Marine > Oceanic > Sediment | place... | reverse complement strand
TTTTGAAACCAGATAAGTATAGCATAAACTTCACTTTAATTGTTTGTGGGTGATGCTTGCTTCCTCCAAATTTTCCTTGATTTGGTTCCTCTTTTCATTTATCATTTTCATTCAAAGTAGCCTTTTAGTCAGGGCTACTTTCCTACCCCTGAAAATCTTTAAGTCCCCAAGCCTCAGAATAAGCGACAGTAAGCCCATTGCGGTAACTTATCGGTTACTGGGAAATGGGCTAATGAGCGTCTGATGACAGGAGAAATTTAGACGCTGAGGGAGTGAGGAGAAATCCTTGCTCCCCTTTTTTTTGGATAGAAAATGACCAATATCGACCCTGAAGAAAAAACGGGAAAATTACCCCTGGAAAACACCCGCCAGAGAGCGCTCAGAGGGGTAGTTCGGGAGTCAAGGGTACATAGGGCCTTAGTAAATGAGGCTGTTTTAACCTGAAAAGGAGAGAAAAAGGGAGAAGATTTGCTAACCTGATAAAAAGCAGGCTGTGCGTCAATCTTTCTCTTTTTAAGGAGTATAAAGATGTCAAATTTTAATCTTAAGAAATTCACTGCCAAACTTCTCCTATATACAGACGATGGCAGAAATTTCGTTTGTGTCAACCAATTTTACATCCAAGACCTAGAAAAAGCTTGTAATGTGGATGGAGCACCGTTGCAAGGAAAACGGTTTAGACTCGTGGAGGAGGAGGCAGATGAACAAGAAAGAGAATGAAGAAAACAAAACGAATAAGAGAAAGCCTAACATAGAAGACATACTAAAAAAACAAGACGAAAGAGAGCTGAAGTCTTTTGGCAGCCGAGACCTCATTGTCAGTTCTGAGAGTAAAGAGGCAGCTGGGAGAGATGTTAAAATGTTAGAGATTCCTCCCAGATATAAAAGGGCAATTCTAACTGGCTATATGAAAAAACCAAAGGAAGGCGAGATAACATATGACCGTGACCATGTCCACAGAACAGCTCTGCAAATTAGCTGCGCTTTAATTAGAGCAAGTTATCGTTATGAAACTATTTTTCACATATTTTTCAACAGACACCTAACTTGTGGGTTTTGGTTTATAGACAAAGGCGAAGAGGATCTCAAAAAAGATGTGCTAGAGGCTTTTAAAATTGTGAGAATAGAATATCTCTGTGACGACGAGAAGAAAAGGTCTATAAAAGCCATCAAAGGTACACCAAAAATAAATGCTGAAGAAAAGCTGAGAAGAATATCATTGTTTATAGAAGATGACCTATTTGGAGACCGAGACCCTGCTGGCAAAGGATTCTATAATAAAGATAGGCTAATTTTTTACTTTTTCGATGAGGAAGATAAATTGCTTATGGATATAGATGGAATTGACTTTTATTGTTATGTGCGTAATCGTTTTGGCATACCCGACAAAGATTTCAAAGAAATAAAAGAAACTATCAGAACTCATATATGGGACTCTAAAAAAAGTATTGAAGCTCATATGTTTGCCTACTTTGATAAGAATAAATATGTTCTTTATGTCAGCGACCATGATAATGGTATCTATCGTCTAGACGGCAAGAAAATAGAGCATGTGGATAATGGCACCGACAGAATATATTTTGAATTCAATTCAGATTTTATTCCTTTCGAGATAGAATTAGAGAATTTGAAAGCCACCAATTATTTTGAAAGAGAAATTCCTGAAGGTAAAGCCATTCTTAAAAATGGAATGGAGATAAAACTGCCCAGAAAAAAGGGACTTGGTTTGGATTATTCTAGGTTTGATAGAGAAAATAGCCTTTTATGTCGTTACTTGCTAGATATAACCAGCTTTGCTGAGACTGAGAAAAATTTAACCGTAACAGACCAGCAATTTCTGTTACTCGTTTATTTCTACAGCCTGTTTTTTGAGAGTCTAGTGACCGAGAAGCCAATAATCTGCTTTGTCGGACTCAAGGATAGTGGTAAAAGCACCATATGTGCTCTTATGGGTAAAATCCTCTTTGGCGATAAGTTTCAGTGTCGTCATTTTCCAGAAGATATAAGAGACCTGAAAACAATTATAGGTGAGAATTACTTTATGGTGTTTGATAATGTTGACCACTATGTGGATGCTGAAAGAATGAATGCTCTTTGTGTGGCAGCTACTGGCGGAACTATAGAAAAACGCAAACTTTATACCGACCGAGATATTGTAAAAATTAGACCCAATATCTTTCTCGGAATTACCACCAGAATGGCTAAGTTCAAGAGAGATGACCTTATAAGCCGACTAATTCTGTTCAATACTCAAAAGATAACTGAACGAATACAGAAAGAGAAATTTTATAGGGACATAGAGGAAAATAGGAACAAAATAATGGAAGAGGTTTTGGTGAATCTAAATCCTATTATAACTCTGCTGAAGCGCCAGAAAGATTATAGTCCTACTTGCACTTTTAGAGTGGCTGACTGGGAGACATTTGGGAGAAAGATTTGCTTGGGATTTCCTTGGGGACTCTATTTCAAACTTATTATGGATGTTATGAATGAAGAGAAAGATAAGTTTGCTTTGGAAGATGACCCTCTTTGTATTCTTTTAGAAGATATAGTTATTGCTGGTGGAGAGTATATAGAGGACTTATCATCCAGCGAGCTTTATATAAAATTAGAGAAACGTGCTGAAACTCTGAAAATGAAAGATTTTACTAAAAGATACAAAAGTCCTCGCTCAATGGGTATGAGGATTAGAAATGTCGAAGATGAATTGGGAAGAATATTTGAAGTTGAAATTCGCCCAGTTAGAGCTAATGTGAAGCTTTATAGCTTCAGTCCTTTGGAAGGATTAACAGAAAAAGAGCCTGAGAAAGAAGATGCAAGAGAGAAAGTATCAAAAATAAGAGCCAAGTATCAACCACCATCTGAAAATGAAGAGGAAGAGAAAGAATAAGCTTTACCTAGATTATTGGGGATAGTATATAATTCCTGTAAGGAATATAAACTTACAAGGAGAATGAATAGGTGGATGAAGGGACAAAAGAAATCCTTGAGGAAATTAATTAAATTTGAAGAAACTTTTCCCTCCCTTGTATTCTAAGACATTTAATTAAAAATGAGCGTAATTTTGTGTTCTCATACTCTCCATACTCCCTCATACTCGCCATACTTAGGACACTCCTCCATAGTCTTCACAGTGCTCAAAATCGGGGAAAATGGGGCGAAATGAGGTGAAAAGTCAAAGCTGAAGGAAAACCTACCTCGAGAGGGGTTAAACTGGTTAAACTGGAAGGACTTTCCCTATAAACTTTTTTTTATCGCATTTGAGTTAAAAATAGTAAAAATACAATTTTAAAAGGTTTATAGGAAAAAACGATTTAGTTTAACCAGTTTAACTGTTAGGAGAGGAGAGTGAAAATGAAAGAAACAAGGGAATTAAAATTAGTATGTTTTGAAACAAATGTCCAAGAGCCAGAGAGAAAGAAAAGATGGGGTTGAGAATGATAGAGAGAGGGGGAGAGAGATAACTCTTCCCAATTCATTTTCTTATCGTTCTCTATAAGAGAGACACTAAGTCTTTTAGAGCAATAGAGGCTAGTGTTCCTCAGTCTTTTTCATTTATATATAGACATACAAAATTCTAAATACAGCTCTATCTGAGGATGCAAGATTTTGAATATGGTGGATTTGATGATGAAATGTGGCTCATTATCAGCAATAAGGGGACAATGAGCATTATGGTAATCCCCATAGTGGACTCATAGTGATTCATATAGTGATTCATAGTGTAGAACAGGACTAGGGAGAAAAGCTTTTTATGCCTGAAAGAGAGCTAAAATAGCCTAATATAAAATGTCGTCCCAGCAGGGGGTAAATTTTGGTCACAGGGTAGATGTGGAATTGGAATCTGTTTATTTCGGCATTATAATGGATTCTGGTAATGTGAGCCAATAAACCTAAATGTCCTATCATCGCCCCGTTGGGTGTGGCAAATGTTCTCGCCCTGCGATGCTCCCCATGTTTCCCAACAAGGCCAACAGGGGCAACGTTGTCATTCTATTTTCCAGTAAAATAGCTTTTGCCCCTAGAGGAGCTGTCACCAGATGCGGATGAGTAACCAGATGATGGGAGATATGGGGATAACTTCAGCTTATCCTATAGCCTTTGTATAGCCTTACACTTCAAGCCTTGGAGAAGGGGGATGAGGGCTATGTGAAGGTGGATTTGCCTCTAGGTTGAGACATTTTGGACGGAGTGGAATGTGTGTAGGATTTGCTTAGAGATGTTGTTTCAGAAAAGGGTATCGGGTTAAAAATTTTTTGTCGAATCATAGTCCCATAGTGTCGCCACAGGGGCACATGAGGGAGATGATAATGCTCCTCCACAGTGAGCAATGAGGACTATGAGGACATTCCCATATTGCCACACAGGGGGACACACCGGGAAGCATATTAGGAGTCCCTATTCCTCGACAGAGACTATGAGTCCATTGCTTCACAGATACCAGAGGTAGAGCATCGCTCCCCAGAGGTCAAAAATGGACACCATGACGCAACAGATGAAATATGCTATACTGGGAACAAGAAGGGAGGTAAATGATGCCAGAAAAACCAAGTCATAAAAGAGCTAAAAGAAAAGCTGGAAGAGGAGGACGAACCGAAGTCCCTCTATCAAGGCGCAGGCGCTTGGATGCAAAGAGAAAAGTTGGAAGGGCATATAGAGCTGAAGAGATTCAACGGACAGGTTCAGGGAAAGTCTTTCTTGATGCCGCCAGAAGGCTTAGAGATAGTGGGTCAAAGATAAAGATTCTCCGCACAAGACAGGAAAATATGGACAAGGCAGAAGAGGCTATGCGTAAAGCTAGAGTGAAAGGACAGGTTCAAAATATGGGCGGAACAAAACGCAAGTATGTAAAATAAAGGCAAAGAGAAAGCCGAAGAAATAGCTACTAACCAAGTTGGATGTGAAAATTTTTTGATTTTTAATAAAATTTAGAACAAAAAGTTGTTTTTTTGGGGCTTTCAGTGAAAAAATTCTCTCTATGGAGAAGTATGAGAGCGCTTTATAAATTGTTTTAAAATAGCGAGGAAGGACTTGAAATTGACGCTTTTGTTAATTTAGGTTGACTATAACAAAAATCCAGAAGAATGTAATTCCCACTACAAATGTTATCCATTGGATTATGGCAGGAGCTGTGGTTTGAGGTGCAAATGGTTCATATATGTCATTCTTTAATAGGTTAACAAGGCTAGACAAGGTAAATATACCAGCGACTATGGATAGGGTAATCAATATCCAAGATACGAAAATTAGAAATTCAGAAGTAGGATAATCTCCGACAATATTATGCAAGAAAGTTGCGCTTAAAGTAAGAACCCCAGTTGCCAATGTTATTAACAGTTTAGTTATATCCTGGACTAATTTTACTGAATCCTTTCGTCCTTCTTTCATTTCTCCAGAATTTGGTTTCACATTTTTGTCTTAAAAATCTAACAAAATGGCCAATATGTAGGGCATATTATTGGAAAGACTGCTTTTATATCAGAATAGATAATAGTTGTGCGCTCGTCCTTTTTAGCCAACGCTGAAGCTTCAGCGATTAATTTTCTAACACCCTCGTTCAGGTCGGTATAAGTTTTCTCTTCTGTAATTAAAGATTTTTCTACTGCTTCCTTATTGCGTACAAGTTCACCTTCTATCTCCTTGAGGGAAAGAGAAGATATTGTGAATCCAAGCCTTTTAGCCTCATTTTCAGCAGCTTGCTTTGCCTCTCTTACTGTGTCTTCAATAGCCATATTCTCCCCCTTTAAAGTTTATGTCTAAACTTCATCTTAACATAATGAAAAAGAAAGAATTTGTCAAATTTTATTTGAATAGAGCTAACAGCCATTGAGCCTTTCCTTGCTTTTTCAGATGGCCTAAATTAAAATCGTTTCTAGATGGGAATAAATATTTTTTCCAAAAAGAATATATGGAAATTCGTCTCTTTTGTCTTACTTATAATTTTCGGGAATATAGATTTTTTTATAATTAGGTCTGGGGTCGCAAAGGGGATAGTAAATGCTTTTAAGTGGCTATTCAATTTTATGAATCATGGAGTACCTAATTTTGTTACAAACCTTCTGTTAGTGGTTGCGCTGGGATGCTTGGTTTTCCTTAGCATTAAGACAAGAGCGTTGTTAAGAGCTGGCAGCAGAGGTTTAAGAGAAGACAGCGAGGGTTCCAAGGAAGACACAGGAAATTTAAGGGATGATTTTGAGGAGCACAAAGAAGTATTCAAAAAAGTTACTAGCGATATGGATAAAAACATTAGAGGTATTCGACAAGATTTAAGTGGAATTTATGATAAAGCCAAAAGATACGAAAAGATTGAGACTAAAGAAGAGATTATGTTTATTCTTAAGACAATTGGAGCCAGGCGCAACAAAATAATAGATGAAGCCCAAATGTTTGCTTTTTATATAAAAAGATTTAAATTCACCACTACGGAAGAAGCCAAATTAGGTTTTAATATGAATATAAATTGGCTTGATAGAAATGATTATATTAAACAGTTTATACCAGATTATGATGATGATGATGGGATTGTGGAGCTTTTACAAATAACAGACAAGGGCTTTGAATATCTTCGAATATCCGAAATGAAAATTGAAGAGAAGAAGGGGAATTCTCAATGAAGTATAATAATCAGCTAGCGAAGGATCGCCTCATTACAAAGACGGTTTAATAGGAGAATAATTCTAAGAAGGGGGATAAATGCCAAATAAAAATAAAAGTCCCAAATCTAAAGAAAAAATTCCAATGCATTTTCATGCTAGATTTGGCATTAAGCTGGAAATGAAGGAAGCTAAGAAAAGATTTATGAATAGAATTGATAATTATATATTTGATAATTTTTTCTGTACTGTACTCGATGAGCACACAAGAGGTGAAGTCCTCTGGCAGAGTGCAAATGCATTGGGAGAACCTTATTCTGACCTTGATAATATTAGTGATTATGTTGGTAGAGATTTTTATAAATATATTCAAACAGTTGAAGTAATTTATAATGTTATGAAGTACCTAAATATGAAAGAGAAATTAAATAATCTTATCAATTTAATTTTAGAACAGAGCGAAATGGACTTAGGTATTAAGTGGGAAAATGGTCAGTTTATCCGTAAGGGAGCAAGGCTGTTAGACCAAGAATTAGTAAATGAACCTTTACGATGGTTAGAAAAACCAGAATATGAAAATGTATATAATCCTTTTGCTAAAGGTCTTTCTCATTTTATTAAAGCCGAGAAAGACCTAAAATTACTTCATGACGTTATTACAGATATGTATGAAGCGTTAGAAGGGTTATCGAAAATTATTACAGGTAAGCACGACAAAGACCTTTCTGCAAATGCTGAGCTATTTATCAGTAAAATAAAGGTCTCTCAAAACTATAAGAAAATACTGAAAGAATATATTTCTTATGCTAATGAGTTTCGTCATGCACCTAAAAAAGAACAGAAAAGACCTAAGCTATCAATAAATGAGGTGGAATCATTCGTGTACCTTACTGGATTATTTATTAGGCTTGCTATTGAGGGTACTGAGAAATAATGAAAAATAAGAAAACAAAAAAATCTCTTACTAATAGCTTATTTTTGGTTATAGTTGGAACAACGATAAGTTCAATATTAGCTGAAGTATTTACTAATTTTAAAATATTAACTGCAATTTTTAAATTTTTTATCTGGTTAAAAAACACAATTGCCAAATTTTTCTCTGCTTCTATTTCAATTCCACTATGGATTTTTATATTACTTCTAATCCCTGCAATTATTTTCGTTATAAGAATTATTGGCTTATTAATAGGTAAAAAGAAAAGTTTTCCTTATTTTTCAAGTTATACAAGGGATGAAGTTGAGGGTGTTGTGTGGAAATGGAATTGGGAGTATAAAGAATTAAGTAAAAAATATGATATTGAAGATTTATTTCCTTTTTGTCCAAAATGTGACTGTCAGTTAAAAAGTACAACTCTCAGCGGATATAAATGTCCAAATTGTGATTTTAGGATATTTCCTTATCCAAAATCAGATGTTGATGTTATGATGATTATTAAACAGCGAATCAGAAGAATGCTTTCTCAAAATCAGAATAAGGGATAAAAGAATTTTAGAAGCCAAAATCCCCTAAAGCCTTGGCTTCCCTGGATTGAAAAAGACAGCAGAGCGAATTAGCGCCTCATAAGATAAACGATTAAGATAAAAAGATTTTCTCACAAAGGGGAAATTAAGCTCCTGAGCCACTTCTTGTTTTCCCAGATTCGTGTAGTGTAAAATAAATTCAAATGTCAAGAAAGGGTAAGCAATTAATCAGGTCAGACTTAGATCCTTGGTTTAATGCTTGTCTGAATTTTACTCATGACCAATTAGGATTATATGCAAGCGGCTACCTACATGCAGCTGAAATATTGAACAGACATGTTTTGGAAAGTCGGGGGAAAGGTTCTGATACTTTAGTCTATCCAATAATCTTTTTATACAGGCAATATATAGAACTTCAATTAAAGAGTCTTATCAAACATGGAAGTATTGTTCTTTATTCTCCTGAAAAATACTTAAAGACTCATGATATTAAGCAATTGTGGAAACAATGCAGAAAGATATTAGAAGAGATATGGCCAGAAGATTCGGAATCTTTAGATGAGATTGAAGAAAGTATTTATCAGCTATCAGAAATAGACCCAAGTTCAGAGGCATTTCGATACCCTGTTGATAAGAAAGGCAAAAAAACTCTACAAGGAATAACTCATATTAATCTAAAAAATATTTACGAAATTATGACAAGAGTTTGTTCATTGCTTGAGGGAGCAGATACGGGAATTTCTGAATATTTGAGCAATCTTGGGGAAGGTTAATAAATGAAGTTATCTCTTACAAAAACTCAAGCTTTGAATGAACTCGGTTAAACAAACTAAGCTTAAATGTCTATTAGAGATTTGTTTCTGAATTTATCTTAATCTTCTAAAGGGCAATGTGTGAATTGATTTATAAGTTCGGAAGCGGATGTTATTGTTGAACCTTAACTTTTACTTTTCCTTCTTCTATTAATCTTTTCATATCATCCTCTATTGCTTTGTCATGAACTCCATACTTTGTTCTTGCGTCTTGATAAGCAAAAGCGTAGGCATAGGAGCTTAAATAATATTTTTTCTCACTATTAATACATTTATGATTTTCTTCTTTTTGGGCTAAAGGAAAAAGCATTCCGTTTGGTGGCAGTTGTATTAAATTGAATGGTGTTTTACAACAACTACAATATGGATTTTTATCAAATGCTTTTGTTTTTAAGTTTATTTTCCAGTTAGCATTGTTTGAAAAGAGGTATGCAATGTTAGGTTTGGCCACTTGCTCAGGAATATTATTACTTAAAGACTCTTTAATTGCAGTTTTTAGTTTTCTTGTTCTTATATAAAGGAAAAAAATAACTACAGCAAAAATAAGGAAGATTACATAAATATGAAAGTGCTCATATTTGACGACTGAACGTAGAACACCGATAAATAGTTTCCAATTTTTTACTGCAAGACCTATAAGAAGTCCCAAAAGAATTCCAACTAATCCGTAAAAGATAGCTTTAACGGTATGTTCTTTTAGAAATTTTATGATTTTGCTGACTGTAATCATGTATTAAAAACGGAAAATTCCTTTCTTCTGTTGATTCATAATATAGAGATAATGAGTGAGGTTGTCAAGGAAACACAGCTTGGGCGCATTTGCTAAGTATAAGACATTAACGAATTTTCTCACGAGGGAAATTAAGCTTCTAAGTCGCTCGTTGCTTTTTCAGGTGCTATAGATTAAAATCGTCTCGTGATGGGAATTAAAAAGCTCTCCTGGAAAGAAATTGTAGGTATTGCCCTCAGTTTTATTTTTGTTCTAAGTGCAATAATTACTATTGTTAAAGGTTGGGATGTAGTATTAAATTGTCTGAGATATTTGGGAAATTTAATTTTAGAAATATTTAAGTTTTCAATTAGTACTACTGGCAGAGATGTTCTTCTATTTATCTTAATAGTTGGTATTCTAATTATGGTAAGTAGAAGGCTTAAAAAATTACAAGTGGCCTTTGAAGAGCTAAAAAAACCCGTTCCAGAACGAGAGAAAAAAGAGGATAAAGAGTTTGAGTGGACTGACGAGCATGAATTACTTCTTAGGTTTATTGTGGAAGACGGTGGAGAGATTATATCAGAAGAACTGCTTGGAATTTATTTAGAAAAATTTCCAATTGATTCAAGATTAGACTTTGACCTTTGTTTTGATGACCTTGAGGAAATTAATCTAATACAATGTACAGGTGAAGCTGGAGGTAGTAGATTGTATGTGGCAACGAAGGAAGGTCGTAGATATCTTAAGAAAAAAATTAGAGAAAAAGTTAAGAAAAAAGGAAAAGGGATAAAGCCTACTAGAGAACATTTTTATGTTCTTGGAAGTATAGCAAATGCTCCTACTTCTATAGGCCAAACAGCTTTATTTGAACCTTATGAGAAGAGATTTCCGAATTCTATTATGGTAGACTTGAGATCTATTATTAATGACCTTATGAAAATGGGTTTTATCTATCAGGCAGGCAGTAAGGGGGAAGAGTTGCTTTATAAAGCAACTGATAAAGGAGTAATACTTATCAGGATGAAATTGGAAAAAGTAAGAAATAAAGAGAAGTCTTCATAAGTATAAATTAATTTCTGTCGGCAAGGAGGTGTACTATGACGGAATATAACCTAAATTGTCCAAAAGGCTATGGAAATGTCAAATTTATTGTAATTGGAGATGCTGCTCACTGTCCTATAAGCAATAGGAATCATTGTGTGGAGTGCGATATTGTTCCATACCATAAAATAGCTGAAAGTGATGACTGGCAAGTAAAAAGAGAAGAAAAGTAATTAAGCGATATTAGGAAAAATAGAGGAAGATTATGCATGAGTTTTCAGGTCTTTACAAAAGGATGTGTGAAAAGGCAGTAGAGATACAAAGCCTCTGGAGAGATAAGATACAAACTTAGGATGAGTATTGTGAAAAGGGAGATTATGAAGACGGGTTTGGAAAAACAGTTAATCTAAAAGGAATGAAGCAAGAAGAGATAGGACAATTGATAGAGGACAACGTATGGCTTCTCAGTTAGCAACCTCATCATCTTCTTCTTGTTTCTCTTCTTTCTCTTCTCCTTTTGGGGCCTCTTCTTGTGCTCGTGCTTGTGCCTGCTCTTTCAATTTCTTTCTCAGCTCCTCTCGTTCTTCCGCACTACCAAAAGCCTTAATTTTGGCCACTTCATAATCAACTTTTGGATAAAGATTCTCGGGCAAAAGTTCGGTAGCTTGTTCCAACCACTTTTTGGCATCTCTTGCTTTGATAACACTGACAGCATCAAATTGGAGTTTGTACATATGTTGAGGATGCGCTTTGGGATTGTACATAATAATTATGTCCCTGCCTTCAAGGGGACTTTCCTCAGTACCTACAGCGTTGTTAAATTTGCTTTTGCCATCAACAATTCCAATAATAAACAGCCATACTGCTACTGGTGGTGCCTCCCAAATTTTCACTCCTCCTTCCAGATTCGTGTAATCAACAATATTAAACGCACCAAAAACTCCTGGCTTATAGACTCCAGCTGTCTTCTCTCCCTCTTTCAACAACTTATCCCACCTCTCACACGCTGGACAAGGCTCTTGATAAGTCTCACGGTTACAGATAAACATCTCTGTCCTTCCATCTTCATCGTGCCTGATAAAATGTTTTCCCGCTTTGAGATGATAAGTGGCCTTCCCTACTCCTGGGAGAATACGGATAAGATTTTCGTCTCCTGAATTTGGCTTCCAAAATATTTCGCTCCAATCGGTGCGACCTCGGCCTTGAGCATCTTCCATAATCTTTCTGTCTTTCTCCTTACTAATTCCTGGGCCACGAAATTCCATAGATTTACCTCCTATGAATTAAAATTTGATTTCTAAACTTTTATTTCTTAAATGTTTATATTTTTCAGCCAATTTTTCAACCAACTCTTGAATATCTTTTTCATGAAATACTTCAAATTCAACAAGACATCGTTCTGTGCAATATTTCATTATTTCTTTTTTTAATTTATCATTCCTTACAACCTTTTCCACCAATTGATGATACATTTTATCGTGTAGCTCACCCACCCACGCTGCTTTACTATACGTTTTGAGCTTGAAGCACGCATCCCTGAGACCGAAGAGCATCCACAACCTAAAGGTGAAGAAAGAAAGGATTTTCAAGAGCCGCTTTACTCTAGTGACAGACATTATCTCACTCAGCTCAATTTTTATAAGGATTATCAAGGAAAAGGTGGAGTTAGATTCAAAGAAAAAGATAAAGCCTAAAAATCAGCAAAAGGGATAGAACTCTCTCTCAAAACCCGTACACTATGGGTTAGGTCCTAAGCGATCGTTTAATGCAGAGCGTCTGCAAGCGTCTCCCCTGTAGAATCAAGCAAGCTTTCACGAAAGGTTTAGTATTATAGTGAGAGAGTAAATCGATGGAATGCTCAAAAGTGAAATCAATTTGGCAGGCAGAAAGCTGCATTTCTACCAACATTCCATTGGTTACTCTCAATGCAGCCTTGGTCTGTGTTTTGTCCTCATGTCCTGGGTCTAGCATCACGCAACCACTGCCTGCCATTCACATATTTAAGGAGCTATGAATGACAATAAAAAATAAGTTAAATGAAGCATGGCAAAATGACAAAATGACAAACGCTGTCTTTGAATTTCGGGCAACGGTGGAGAACGCTTTCAATGTGCTTCAAGAGGCAGTTAGTCGCATTGATGAGATTGCTGGCAGTGCTAATTTTGCTGATGTTGATGAGGAGATTAAACAGACAGGTGTGGCTATAAGAAATATTCTAAATCAGGCGAAAGAGGCCCTTGATTCTCATAATGAATTTATCACTTGGAGACAGCCAGAAGAATAGGATTAACTGATGGCTAAAATATTCTCATATAATCCCACTGGTGCTGGTTATTACAATAGGGTCGAGATGTCTGGAGGCACTGAGAGCGATCCTATTACTTTTGATGACCTTGTAGCTGCTGATAGAGCTGGGACGCTGAAACTCTTAGATGGATTGATAGATGCTGACCCTGATACTTTTAGTCTTGACTTTCAAGTCCAGCCAGTAGAGCTAAGAGCCTTACAGCTCACCATAGCTTGTACAGCTAGAGCAGGTGCTACCGCTGATATAGCAGGTAAGGATGCTTGGGGCAACGCAATAACAGAAAATGGAATAGACATCTCCAGTGGTTCTGCTACAACAACGGAATATTTCTCTGAAGTAGATGCTAATGGCATAACTGTAAATGGACTTCAAAATGGTGATGAGTTTGATATAGAGCAAAATCAATGGGGAGTTATATGGAATTATTCTGGAGATGATACTTATCTTTCGGATGTTTCGCTTTGGATAGGAGACAGCACCACTCCTACCTATTTTAAAGATATAAATAAGAACATAGTTTTCAGAGATGGTATTGGAACTATGACAATTATTAGTGTGAAAAATCTTGCGATATTTCAATTAGGAGAAGTAGATGACGAAGCAACGAAAGCAACTAAGAATGGTTGTACGATTCATATTATGAATGTTTATTCTTCTGCTTCGATAATTTGTTCTCATTATTTTGGTTCAGCTCTTTTATTCTATGATTGTTTTATAAGCTCACCTCATTTGAAGACAACTATTTCTTTGTATAATGGCAGGATGTGGAATTGCCAATTGTCTAGAAAAGTGCCTATTATGGTTTGGCTTTTGGGAGAAGATTCTGCTGTAGATATTTCTAGATTGACTTCAAACAGAGGCGAAGACGCTACTCTTCTTAAGTTGATAGGAACTCCTATTGTTAACGATGCTAAACTTGATGGTGGTGATTATGGAATAGATATGAGTAATTATGATGCCACTGCTAGAAACTTGTATATAGCAAGACAATATTATGCAGCTATTTATATTCATGTTGGGGTTGGCGGTTATACTAAAAGCTTGAAATTGATTGATACTTTTATAGATGTTTGGAAAATTCAAGGGATGAAAAGTTGTCCAGGAGAAGTACTGAGACAATATTCCTGTAACATTCGTGTGGCTGACAAGAATGGAGTGGATTTATCAGGAGCAACTGTGACTTGTAAAGATAAGGATGACAATACTGTTTTCTCAGTCCAAACTGATGTAGAGGGCAATATCGCAGAGCAAATTATTACTTACCAGCGATGGAATGACCCTGAAGGAAATTATCCCACTTATTATGCTTATGAAGAGGACGCTGAATGCTCATCGCCTCATAAATTCATAATGTCAAAAACTGGCTATGAGACTCTTGAGTTAGAAGAAATCGTTGTTGACAATTCTATCAATTGGCATTTCGAACTCCAAGACCCAGTTGTTGAGTGTGATTATCCTTCAGAGGATGACGTGGAGAAGGATGTCAACTATGATTCAGGAAATAAAATTGGTAATTTTGAAGCACCTCAAGAAAATGAAGTTAAAAAGAATGTTGGATATGGTGCTCAAGGTGTCGAATTTACAGGCACTCTTGAGGCTGGAGCCATTCTAATTGGTAACAACTTAAAGGCTCAACTTCAGAAAGAGGCAAATCTCGTTGGGACTCTTCAAAAGAAAACTAACATGACAGCAGTGTTTCAAAAGGAAGCCAGCATGACTGGCAAATTGGTGAAAAAAGTAAATATAGCAGGTACTCTCAGGAAAACAACGAATCTTGAGGGAGAGTTAAAATAAAATAGGAGATTAAAATGAGTGAATGGGTTGTGAAAAAAGGGAACACTGCGATTCAGACAATACCTATCACCGACGAGAATGGGGATGCAGTTAAGGACATGGGCGATGCTACAGCGATAAAATTTCAAGTGAAAGAAGGCAAAAGGGACGAGACAGCTAAGATTGCCAAAACAAAAGATGATGGAATAGAGGTTTTGACGGGAGACGACCTTGGGAAACTTAAAATAACACTGAAGCCAGCAGATAATAATATTGATGTGAAAAGTTATTTTATGGGATTGCAGATTGAATGGTCTGCTGATAAGCAATATGAAGTAGACATAACAGTTGACGGGAAAGAGACAGATGTTTTCCGAATTGAGCAAGATGTAATTCAATAATAATGAGGCTTGTCTCAAGACAAAAGAAGATAAAAATTTGAAAAAAAATAATTTAATTTAGTGCTTTACTTTTGAATTTTCCTCAAGTAAGATTGATGTGTAAGTTGATTAAACGATGACGCACCTGATAAATCAAAGGCAAAAATCTATATTTTGGCAGGTAACGGCTGCTGTTATTCTCTGGAGAACCGCAATCAAGTTCTCTCTATGAGATACAATCCATTCTTTCATCGTTTAGGATTGGCTTACACCAGTGGCTGTCCTGCCTTTTTCTCTTTACAAAGCATATGAATATCATTTCATATAAATCATTTTTCCAGGAATCGCATCATATCGGGCGACTGTCCATTGGCGTGGACTGCGAAAGCAGGAGAGCTGAATGGAAAAGCTTTTGCCCGAAAATCTACTCACGATAAAGGAGGTGGCTAAAATTTTGTTAAGAGGCGTGATATTTTACGAGTGAATCGGCGTATACATTTACGAGTTAGCGCCGATGAATGTTCATATATTTTTGAGAAAGATATTTTAAGGGTCTCAAGTGAAAATAGGCTGAATG
>Ga0114930_10002772_pt1 | contig 15670 bp, 14 predicted proteins | sample AnhtaG_FD_87300 | JGI IMG/M metagenome (GOLD analysis project Ga0114930, IMG submission 87300) | Deep subsurface microbial communities from Anholt, Denmark to uncover new lineages of life (NeLLi) - Anholt_01485 metaG | ecosystem: Environmental > Aquatic > Marine > Oceanic > Sediment | place... | reverse complement strand
CTTTCTAAAAATATAGTCCTTTCTCCCCTTCTCCCTTTTTTAAGATCATATTCCAAAGAAGAATAGTTTTTACTTACCTCGGTGATATGTTTTAAAATATTTTCGCCTATAGGTGCCCGACCTAAATTAGTATGGATTATCACCCCGGTCCCATTTATTACCGGCTTTAAAGTCTCAGAAGCTAAAGCCTCCAGCTCTTCTAAAATTGCAGTGATAATTTTTTCTTTAGAAAAACTGAAGCTCTTTTCCCTTATCTTTTTTCTTATCTCATCTACAATTTTTCTGCTGATTTGAGTTACCAGAGGCCTGGAAAGTAAAAAGATAAACTCCTGCAGTTTCTCAGATTGCAAAATCTCCTCAATGCTGGGAATCTGTCTGAGCTTTTTACTTTTTACCACTCTACTTTTATGCGGCATCTTTTATCTTTGATAATCTCGCCCACAAAGGCAGAAATTTTAACCCCTCTTTTTCGCAAAGAATTTAGAAGCTTTTGAGCTTTATTCCTTGATACACTGATCAATAACCCTCCAGAGGTCTGGGCATCGCAGAGGACCAATTTAGCTTCCTCACAGATATCTTTTCCCCAGAAAACTTTACCTTCCATAAAATTCCGGTTAGAGATGGTCCCTCCAGGAACGAGTTTCTGTTCAGCCAACTTCCAGGCATACTCAAGAATTGGTATCTGGGATAAATAAACCTTAGCACCCATTTTAGAAGCAGTGGTCATCTCGTAAAGATGACCTAAAAACCCATATCCGGTGATGTCGGTGCAGGCTTTTACTTCAAATCTGAGCATAACCTCAGATGCGGCTTTATTCAGTTCACTCATTACTTTTATAACCTCTCTGACCACTTTTTGAGGAACCTTACCCAGTTTTATAGCTGTGGTGATAATCCCACTGCCTAAGGGTTTAGTTAGAATAAGCAGATCTCCAGGCTTTGCCCCGGCATTACTTACTATCTTCTTTGGATGAATTGTCCCATTTACTGCAAGCCCATAGATAGGCTCCTTAGTTTTCAGAGTATGTCCTCCGATGATAGACACTCCAGCTTCTTTGGCTTTATCTGCTCCGCCTTTTAAAATCTCCTCTAAAGTAGATAAAGGCATAAGCTTTTTGGGATATCCTACAATATTCAAAGCAGAGAGCGGTTTTCCTCCCATAGCATAGATATCGCTTAAGGCATTGGCTGCGGCTATGGAGCCAAAGTCATATGGGTCGTCCACCACCGGAGGGAAGAAATCCACGGTCTGCACCAGGGCTAAATCTTTACTCAGCTTATATACTCCAGCATCATCTATGCTGTTATAACCGATCAGCACCTTGCTATTTTGTATCTTGGGCAGATGACGCAGCACCTGCGTCAGGTCCTGAGGACTGCACTTTGCCGCTCACCCGAAACTTGATGCCAGAGCAGTCAGTCTGATTTTTGGTTTAGTCTCCATAATTTTTTAAAACTAAAAATTGTCCTAATGGATCCATTCTGGAGCGGAAGGGGTGGGGATCGAACCCACCACCCCGATTTTTTAGTCGGGGACGACGGATTTGAAGTCCGCGAGGACCACCAGATCCCATCCTCTTCCGTCTGAAAACTAATATAAAAACCAAAGATTCGATTTGCAAGGAATTTATATTAAGAAAAAAACGTCGGGCATAAAGGCTAACGCTACAATTTTATTCCCTCTCCTTTCCAAGGAGAGAGTTGGGGAAAGGTTTTCGTAGGGCGACCCTTTCAGGGTCGCAAAAAAAATCCCTTCAATCTCTCCAGACTAAGCGTAAGGACAGAACACTGTTCTGTCCCTACAAATCTTTTTTTTAGTTCCGCCTGGAGGCGAACAGGTCCGAAATCTGGATGTTTAAAACGAAGCTCCACAATTGCCTCCTCCACTATAGGAGGAATCTTTCTGGGTCTATGGTGAGGAGCACGACTACGATCTTTTAAACCTATAACTCCTTCAGCTGCAAAGCGATGCTTGAACTTATAGAAGGTCTTGCGAGAAACTCCAAACTCTCTTGATATCCTGGTTACAGGAGCTTTCTCTTTGAAGAATTTTTGTAACATGAGCCACCTCTGTTCAAATATGCTTTTATTATCCCATGGCATGTTTACCTCCTGATTCTTAACCAAGAATATAACATGCCTAAAGGTGTTACCCATGTAAATTGATACTTCTGTTACCGATGTAGGTTGATAATACACCTCAAGGCTTGCCCTACAAAAATCTTAACTACAAATCCAAGTAGAGACGCATTGCAATGCGTCTCTACGAATTTTCGAGGCAACCCTGAAAGGTCCGCGCTATGATTTTCTAAATTTCTCGGAGCGTCCAAAAACGAACAGAAACATCGCATGCTTATTTCTCCCTCTCCTTTTTAAGGAGAGGGACAAAGGGTGAGGTTTAAGGAAAAAAACGTCAGGGATAAACCCTGACGCTACGAAAAATATTACTATTCCCTTTTTTAATCTTAAATCGTAGTCTCAGCAATAACCTCTTCTATAGTAGTTATCCCATTTTTAAGTTTTTCCAATGCAGCATCTCTTAAGGTCAGCATACCCTCAGAAAGGGCATACTCTTTTATCTCCTGGCTGGGTTTACCTTCTAGGATCATTCTCTCAAGAGCTGGGGTGATCGGCATAATCTCAAACAGACCGGTCCTGCCTGAAAAACCGGTGTTGTTACATTCCTGACAACCTCTTCCCTGATAAACCTTGAAATCTTTGATCTCCTTTTCCGGAACACCTAATCTTTCCAGGGTCTCTGGACTTACTTTAACTTCTTCTTTGCAATAATTGCAGATCTTCCTTACCATCCTCTGAGCCATAATCAACTTCACTGCTGAAGCCACCAGATAATTTGGCACCTCCATATCTACCAGCCTATTAATAGTGCTGGCCGCATCATTAGTATGCACAGTGGAGAAGACTAAATGCCCGGTTAGAGCAGCTCGAATAGCTATCTCAGCTGTCTCCCCATCTCTTATCTCTCCCACCATGATAACATCCGGATCCTGACGCAGAAAAGACCTCAGGCTGGCGGCAAAGGTTAAACCGATATCACTCTTTATCTGCACCTGATTTATGCCATCAAAATTAAACTCCACTGGATCTTCAGCTGTAATGATATTTATATCCGGGTCATTGATCTGTTTTAAAGCTGAATACAGGGTAGTGGTCTTACCGCTGCCGGTAGGACCAGTTACCAGAATCATTCCATAGGGCAACCTGATCGTCTGAGAGAACTGTTCTAACCCCTTTTCTGGAAACCCCAATTTAGTAAGATCCACCTTCAAGCTTCGGGGATCCAGGATACGCATAACCACCTTTTCTCCGAAGATAGTGGGCAGGACTGAAACCCTAATATCAACCGCCCGATCTCGCACTTTGACCTTGATCCTGCCGTCCTGAGGAAGCCTTCTCTCCGAGATATCCAAGTCTGCCATAATTTTCACCCTGGAGACTATAGCCGCCCGATATTTGAAGGGTAAGGGGGACATCTCCTGCAGGTTACCGTCCAGCCGGTATCTTACCCTGATCCTTTTCTCATAGCTCTCAATATGAATATCTGAAGCTCCTCTTTTAATAGCATCAGAAATAATTCCATCTACTAATTTGACTAAAGGCTTATCCTGAACTGCTGAGCGAAGGTCCTGCTCTGTGGGAACCTCTTCTGAGGCCTCGATGACCTCCAATTCCTCATCTTTCAGTCCTTTTAGGATCTCGTCAATTCCAGAGCTTTCCTTATAGTGGGTCTCAATAGCTTTCTGGATAGCTCTTTCCGGACTGATGACTGGCTGAATACTTAAGCCGGTGATGAATTTTATTGCATCTAATACATAGATATTATTAGGGTCTGAGATGGCTACTATCAAGGTGCGACCTAATTTGCTTACCGCAATGACATTAAATTTCCTGGCTATATCTGCAGGTATAAGCCTGATCACCTCAGGATTGAGTTCGATATCCGAAAGCCTTAGAGCACCTATGTTAAGCTGCCTTCCCACAAATTCAGACAGCTCCTCTTCATCCTGGATAGCACCCATCTTCACCAGGATCTGCCCTAACTTGTCTTCCCCTTTTTTCTGTAGCTCTAAAGCTTTCTCAAACTGTTCCTGGCTGATCTTGCCAGCCCTGACCAGCATCTCCCCTAATTCCACAAACATAGTTCTTACCCTGTCCTACGGATCCGTTTCCTCGAATTTGAGTCTTGAGATCGGAAAATGGCAAAGCTAAGGCTAATCAGTTCTCATCTTTAAAGATATCATTAAGCCTGTCCTCAGCTGATGCGGTGAAGTCAGAATCAATTGCTGGTTCGCTTTTCTTTTTCCCTTGAAGAGCCTGTACTAAAATAGAAGCTAACTCTTCACCGCACTCCTTGGCATAGAGCCTTACCATACCTATGGTAGTACGATCGTCGAAGATGATCACCAAGATCGACCTTTCCCCTACCAGGGAGATATGAATATGGTCCCTTTTCCCCTGATGAAAAAGAACTGAAAATTCTGGTTCTCCAACCAGGCGAGCGATCTCCCGGGTAGAGGCAAAGCTACCTGCCAGAAGTACTGCCAGAGCAGTTGTGTCCAGGGAGTGGGTAAAGCCCTGACGGGTTATCAGATGACCGTCTTTATCTACCAGGAGGGCACATTTAGCCTCAGCCCCTTTGATCAGCTTGATCAAAGCTCGATCGATCTTCTCAATCTCATCCTCATAGATAATCAAGTTATCCTCCTGCAATTTTTACCTCCTGCCTGCTATTTTTTCTATCCACCTCCACAAGAATCCGCCCCAGGCGGACTTAGTTTTCTTTTGTTTTAACATTGGAGAAGTGATAATTTTCTCCTGTAAAAAATGTTTGGTTTTTTCAGTTGTGGCTACCTCCGCTGGTTGCTCCAGAATCTCTTTCTCCAGAGCTTTTTTGGCTTCAAGCGTCTCCCTTTTGATCTCGGATTGACTTTGGATCAGAGTCTTTTCCTTCAACTTCTCAACTTCCTCTATTTTCTCTTCTCTCTCTACTCTCTCCGCTTCCTCCATTTTCTCTATTTTCTCAACCTTCTCTGCTTTCTCTATTGGTTTTATTTGTTCCACTTGTTCTACTTCCTCCACTTTATCTACTGATTCAGCCTTCTCCAACTCCTTTTCCGCTCTTTCTTCTAAAACCTCCGACTCAGAGACTTTTTCGGGAACAGATTTTAGCTCCAGTTCTTCCTTTCTGGCTGAAGGCGGAACAAAAACCTTAGGCTGAGCAACAACTGAGACCAACTCTTTCTTTTCCTCTGGCTCAGATTTACCCCTGGCTTTTTCTAACACCAGCTTGCTGACACATTTAAGGGTATCGAAAATACCTACACCTTTTACTGCTACAGCCTCAAAATAAAGTAGCCCTCTGGGGTTCAAAACTCTCTCCAGTTCCTCAATACTGGAGACCTCTTCTAAGTCTCTTTTATTATATTGCATAATCATAGGAAGCTCTTCTAAAACATAACCGTATTCCTCCAAGTTCTCCATCAGATTATGCATACTTTCGATATTCTCCTCTAACTTGGCTGCCTGCGAATCAGCCACAAAAACTAAGCCATCCACTCCTCTTAAAACCAGCTTACGGGTAGCATTGTAATAGACCTGACCTGGCACTGTATATAACTGAAATTTGGTCGAAAACCCCTGGACCTGTCCAATGTCTAAAGGCAGAAAATCAAAATAAAGCGTTCGGTCCGCATCCGTAGCTAAAGAGATCAACTCCCCTTTGGTCTGAGAAGGGGCTTTCTTATGTATATAAATGAGGTTGGTGGTCTTACCACTCAACCCCGGTCCATAATAAACTATCTTACAGCAGATCTCTCTGAAAGCATAGTTGATCGAGACCATCTTTTGCTATTTTTTTAGAAATTCCGTTCTTTAATCTTGGAAGCGGCGTTCCTGATCTCCAGCCGGATTAACCCCACATTCACATTTGGCTCAGTGGTAACCACTAATATCCCAAAGCCAACATCTGTCAAAAAGAGCTTCCCCTGTTCGGCTTCAATGGTCATCTGCTTTAAAGGGGAGGTCTTCAATTTCTCTAAGGATTTCTGGACCGTGCTGATGATTGAAGCCGCCATAGCTCCTACCGCCTCATCCTGAAACCGGGTGTCTAAATCTGCGGCGATAATTATCCCATCATTTCCCACCAGCATGCTTCCGCTGATACCACTGGTCTTATTTAGCTCCTCTAAGATCTGATACATTTTTTCCCTCCTCTGCTCTCAGGAGTTTTCCATATCTTTCTTTTAAGAATTTTTTAAGCATCTCAGCTGATTTTATTATTCGAATATTTAACAGTTCATCTGTATTCCGGCTGGCTATTGTCACCAGGGTGAAATCTAAAACCCGGTTCAAATTTATCCATCTTTTGGGAGTGAAGAGCTGAATCCTATCTGCTCCGGATTCTCCCAATTTCCTCAAAAAATAAGAGTTCATCTCCTCCAGGCTTAAAGCCAAAGGGGCAATCTTTTCCCCTTCTAATCCTTCCTCACTTTCTTCTCCCACAACTAACCCCTCAGAGTCTACTAAAAATGCTCCCTCCACCCCGGAATACTCCTTAAGGTAACTCAGCGCATTTTCTAAATTACTCTCTTTTGCCTCTGCCTTAGGATGAAGCGGAATCGATTCCTCCTTCACCTCAGGCAAGGGTTTGGACCTCTCTATCCTTTTTTCCCTCTCCAGTCTGAAGATTTTTTCCCCAAAGGAGAACTTGAAAACTAAAGGCAGTAAAGCTATCTGAAAAAGAATCGAGGGAAGATAGACTACTATTCCCAACTTCAGAGCTAAAAGTAAATTATATGAGAACATAAAAGAAATTAGCATTCCAAAGAACAAGCTGATTAAGATTCTTAAGAAGAGGCTGAAAAAAGAATACAGAAGGCTCAGAGAAAAGGAGAGAAAAGGAAAAAGTAAGAAGTAAGTCAAAATGTACCAGACGAATTCTCCTGAAAAAAGAAAAAGTGGTTTGATCTCTACCCCTATATTCTTGGGAAAAAAGAGAAGCGGGAAAACTGCCAGGAAGGCAGAAAGTATAAGAAGTTGCCTGTATTCTTTAAGATTATTTTTTTTATCCATTTTTTGCCCCTTTAAAATTTCATTCTTCAGCCAGCCGTTCTAAGATCTGGTCAACCCTTATTTTTAAATACCCTAAATTGGCTTCGTTCCTGCATACCAGTAACAAGATATACCTTTTCAGTTTAATCATCCATAAACTGAGATCTCCTGTCTCCAGCAAGAACTGTTGAAGGTTTCCGAAGTCGATCTTGGGCAGTCCTGCTTTTATCTCTCTGAAAAGTTCTGCAATTGCCGCTCCCAAGTTTTCCTGGTCTAAATCGATTTTCAATCTGTTTTCTCTAACCAGGCCGTCCTCGCCTACCACCAATGCGGCCATAAGATTTGGCAGGGAAGTCAAAGAAAAAAGAGCTTCTGAATAGGGTAGGTCTTTCTCAATTTTTGCTGGCTTCTCTTCTTTCTGTGAAACTACCTCTACTGGCTTTAAAATTATCCCTCTTTTCCTTTCCTCCTTCAAGCCTTTCTTAACTTCTTCCAAAAGCGATTTGAGGGTTGAGTTTCTCTTGTCAGTTGAGATAAGTTTCTCCAGGATACTTTTTGCCTCTTTAAACTCACCCTTTTTTATCATTACTCGGGCAAAGAGCTGTTCTGTTACCCGAGTTCTGCCATCCAGTTTTATAGCTAAAAGAAGCTCTTTCTCTGCTTCTGAATACATTTCCCTGTCAAAATTTATCTTAGCCATAATCAGATGGCCTGCTCCATAATCGGGATGGTTTTTTAGACCGTTCCGACAGGCCTCAAACGCCTTATCCAGCTCTCCTTTTTTCCTGTAAGCCTCTGCCAGAGCAGCAAATATCTGAGAGTCCGGATGTTCAGAAAGGATTTTTCGACACTTTTCTATTCTTTCTTCTAACTCCAGCAATTCTGCCATAATCTTTTCTCTCTAAAAAAGATACACCATAAAAATTATCGACAGTTTAAAGGGATAACTTTACTTCAAAAAGAAAGGGTTGTTTAAGAAGGATGCTCTTGTTCAACTGAGTTTCTTCTTTAAAATGACCAATCCAAAAACCAGAAGAAAAAACCCCAAAAGCTGGAAAAGAAGAACTAAAGTGGGCAGGTTATTTATTACACCTAAATTGCTCAGAAATTCCATAAAAGTGGAGACAAACAAAATTGATAAGGCTAAGCCTGAGAAAATCCAGGCTGAGGAAAGTTCCCCGCCTTTAAGCAGGGAATGGATCTTGAGAGAAAAAAAGATTCCGCCGCTTAACACTAAAAGTATAAAGAAGGTAAGCAAAGTTCCCAAAAAAGAAGCCTCAATTTTGCTTTCCTCTTGTGCCAGACAATCTCTCCAGGGTGAAAAGACCAAAAGCCCGATTATTAATCCAAAGTGCAGCTTTGACTTAAGTCTCAACAAAATATCCCTCCTAAACTATCTCCTCCCCTTTTAAAACCAGCTTAAGAGTTCTATACAGATCATCCTCTAAATCATATTTCTTTACAATTTCCCTCTCCTTTAAAAGATAAGGAGCTGTGCTTTTTTTAATCTCGATGATCATTTTTCGGGTGATATCCTCCCCTAAGAAATGATAAGCCAGACTTAAATAACCTAAAAGCAAACCCTGTAATCCCTGAGCAATCTGATGAAATTTTACCTCCGGCGGAATCTTATTCAAGCTCAAAACTAATTCTCTGGGTTGAAGCAGGGTTCCATTTTTCATCAGAAGATTTAAAACCGGGAATGCAGATCTCTTTTGATTTAGAGCACGGGCCCAGAGCCTCTCCTGAACTTTGCCTAACTTCTGCACCAGGATTTTATCCACGATTGAATAGCTGGTAGAGAAAACCTGAAGCAATATCTCCAGCAAAACTGCTTCTTCTCTTTTTTTATCTTTTTTGGTCCGTGTTTTTTCTCCCGGGGTCACTATCCCCTGGTTCAATAGCCTCAGCAAAGTTCTGGAAGTATTATACTCTCCTAATGGGCTTTCCTCTAAAATATCTGGATAGGTCTTATCCCCATCCACCATAATCAGGGTCTTGAATTCGTCTAAACTTAAATTTATTGAAGCGCCTCCAATTTTGGGATTAGGATTTACTCTCAGAGCCACATCATCTTTGGGAAGACTTTTCTGCATCTCTAACATCTCATCGATTTTCCTGGTCCCCTCCATAATAACATTTATGGTATTCAGGTTGGTGATTATCTGTCCCTCTGCTGGTCCTTTACTCTCTTGAAAGGTAAAATCGCCCTCTTTCCAGCTAAAAAGATTATAGACGATCTCTTCGATCTGCAGTTTCAAGCAGGTAACAAGCTCCTCTTTTTTTAAAAAACCCATCTCCACAATTGTTACCCCTATCATTCTGCCTGTAGTGCGGTGAACCTTCAAGACCTCCTCTAACTCTATCTGGGAGATCTTGCCTAACCTCAGAAGAAGGTTACCTAAGAGCTCCTCCTCTGCGTTAGAGGAGGTAGCATAGATTATATTCCCATCCTGGAAATAGATTTCCTTTCTCTGAGTCTGGCGCATAAGGGTAAGCATACCGGTTTTTTTACTGGAGCTGATCAATTGTAATAGATCTGGAAAGGAGACCGTATTTAGATTGCCCGTTAAACTCATTTTAAAAATTATGGATTAATCTTCTTTTCCCCAGGAATGCTCTGATCTGAAACCTTTTTCTGTCTATCTCAATTGTTACCGCACCCAGTCTGGAAGTCTGGAAAATCTTTTTCCACTTATTAGTCCTGAAAAATTTGAGCTTCTTATAGCCTGATATTATAAATCCAGCAGTCTGTTGTTCACCTGAAATAAAGCGATTTATCCTATCTAAATTTTCTTCCTGTGGATTAAAACTTACAATATCAGGTTTAAGTTCAAGCACTAAGCTTTCTGACAAAGAATTTTCAGCCAGTAGAAGCTTAAATTTCCCATAACTTAGCATCAAAAAGGGGCCCTTTTCAACAGTCCCCCTTTCAGATTTTTTATCGGGATAAATCGAGAAAATCTTAACCTTTGACCAGAACTGGTTAAACTCCTCTAAATCTTTGATCTGCACCTTAGATCCATAGAGTTCTTTTAAACTTGAGCCCCTTTCCCTATTCACCCAGATCTCTTTCACTTTTACCTCTCTGAGAAGCTCCGAAAGTTTTCCTTCTAACTCCCTTTCATCTGTAAGGATCAAAACGTCGAGCTTGGTTATCCCTTTTTTATAAAGAAAAGGAAGGATAATCCTTTCTACCTCCCAAGGTTTTTCTGCCAAATTTATCAAAATCTTTTTGCCCTGAGGAACCTCTACAAAAACTGCCTCAGCTGCAGCTGAAAGATAGGTAATTCTCAACTCAGATGACTTATGGCTTGGCAAATTAAAGATCAAGGAGAGGCTTATCAAGAATAAAACTGAAAGAAGTGTAATTATCCCGAATCGTTTCAGGTTTTTTTGAAAAACGATGACGAAAAGAGAAAGATAAAAAGCTGAGATAAAAAGATATGAAGGTGAGGGAATTTTTAAAACTGCAAAAGGAAGAGAGGAGAAAAAAGATAAGATTTTTATTATAAGCTCCAAGCCCAGCCAGTTGAAGGAAGTAAATAAGAGAGAAAGCTCGAAACTTAAAAGACCTGCCAGAAGCGAAATTACCCCTACCATAACTACTAAACCGGTAAGCGGCACAATTAAAAGATTAGCCAAAAGTGAATAAAAAGGGATGGCATTAAAATAATAGGCTATAATAGGATAGGTAAAAAGCTGGGCTGAGAGGGAAACAAAAAAAGGAAGTGCTATATAATATCTAAAAAACCGATTCTTGAACCTGTAGAGGAGAAGCTTCTCCAATTTGGGAACCCAGACGATCAAACCCAGGGTAGCGGCAAAAGATAGTTGAAAACCAACATCGAAAAGAGCTGAAGGAATCACAAAAAGTATTACCAGAGCAGCTAAGGCCCAGATATTGACAAGGTCTCTTTCCCGTTCCACCAAGAGGGAAATAAGGAAAAAAGATGTCATAATAGAGGCTCTAACCACTGAGGGCTGATTAGCGGTCACGAAAGAGAAAATTAAGATCAGCGGAAAAATCAAAAACAACGAAATCCGGAATGGTATCCTCAACAGTCTGAAAAGCGCGAAAAAGATAATAACCACCAAAGCCACATTTGAGCCGGAGATAGCTAAAAGATGAAGGGTGCCGGTATCGGTGAAAAGCTTATAGATCTCCTTAGGTATACCCCTCCTCTCCCCTAAGACAAAACCACAAAGAATCGCCTGGTGAGACCCGCTCAGGTTTCTTTTAAAGAAGCTGAGAATATGATGTCTTACCGGAAGAATTATCTTTGAGATAAAAAAACTACCCTCCCCTCTATCCAAAATCTTAACCTCAGAATCGCTCTGCAAATTCATGCATCCGAAGATCTCCTTAGAGCTAAGGTACTTTTTATAGTCAAAAGCTCCTGGATTTTTTGGAGGGAAGGGGGAATAGAGATAACCCTTCAGATGAATCAAATCTCCATAGTTGAAAAGGTTGGTCGGATGTTTGATTTTCAAAAGGATTTTGCCTGTGGTTTTAATCTTTTTCTGATTAAAAGACAGTTCCCTGGTATCTACCTCCAAAAAGGTTTTATCCTCCCTGATATCCGGGTCTTTGGAGATAACTCCGCTCAACTCTACTTTCCCATATAGTTTAGTGAAATTAGATATGTGGTTTAAGGGTAAATCACTGGTCTTTAACTCGTATCTCCAGAACCCGGTTAAGGCTAAGAGAAAAGTTATAAGAATAACCACAAATTTTTTTTCTTGTTGATAGAAAAAGGTCAGAAAAAATAAACTCAAGATCAGAAAAAGTAAGATCAGGGTAGATAAGTTCAGATAATTCCCCAGGAGAATTCCAGAAACATAAGCCAATAATGCTAAAAGGGCCGGTCTGCGTCTCAATCTTTTATCCCTTGAATCTAAAGATTCCTAATACTCGCTTGACTTCCTTTATTCTCAAAAGACTGGCAATTAAAGCATAGCTAACCAGAGAGACTATAACCATCAGAACTACCAAGACCAACTTCTGGATTAAATTACCATTATCTAAGTCCACCTGATATAAGAAAAGAAAAATCTGCAATAAGACCCCCATACATGAGGAAGCCAAAACGATTTTTAAAAAAGAATTGCTCAAATCCTTTTTATCAAAAGGCCCAATCCTTTTATTAAGCACAGTGAAAAGGATAGTCATATTCAGTATAGCTGAAAGAGAGGTAGCTAAAGCCAGACCCCGAAAGCTTAGAGGATGCATGAGGATTAAATTCAAGCCGATGTTAACCACAACTGAGACAGCACTGCTTATCACCGGGACCTTAGCTTCACCTAAGGTATAGAAAACCGGGGCTAAAACCCGAACCGAGGCATAGGCGAAAAGACCGATAGCATAGAGGATCAGTGCCTGTGAGGTGGCTTGCGTATCTACATAGCTAAATTTTCCGTGTTGATATAAAAGGGAGATTATCGGTTTGGAGCCGACCGCTAAAAAAATTGCTGAAGGTATTGTCAGGAAGAAGATAAGTTTCAGAGAGGAGCTACAGATGGAGACAAGTTCACCAAAGTTTTTTTGAGCTGCCTTTTCTGCTAAAAGCGGAAAAGTTACTGTGGCAACTGCTACCCCGAAAACCCCTAAGGGAAAATGCATCAATCTAAAACTGTAATTCAAATAAGAAACACTTCCCTGAGGCAAGAGAGAGGCTATCAAAGTATTAACGAAGATATTTACCTGAGTGGAAGCTAAGCCCAAAACAGCCGGTGTCAAAAGCAAAAGGATTTTTCTTACTCCTGGGTCTTTCCAATCTAAGATCGGTTTATATTTATATCCCAGCCTGAACAGTATCGGTAGCTGTAAGGCTAATTGCCCTGCACCTCCTAAAATCACACCGATAGCCATCCCCATAATCGGAGTTTTCAAAAATGGGGAGATGAAAAACCCAGCCAAGATCATCCCTAAATTCAGCATAGTAGGAGCTAAAGCAGGTGCACCAAATCTTCCGAAGGAGTTTAAAATCCCCATGCACAAAGCTGCCAAAGAGACCAGGAGTAGAAAGGGGAACATAATCCGGGTTAAAAGGTTAGTCAGCTCTATCTTACCTTCGATTTTATTAAAGCCCGGGGCTATCAGATTAACTATAGCCGGTGAAAATATTATCCCTAAGATTATAATACCAAACAAAACAATAAGAAGCAGATTAACTACTAAATTAGCTAAACGAAAAGCCTCCTCTTTCCCCTGAAGAGTTAGCTTTTCAGTGAAGACCGGTATAAAGGCGCTGGAAAGTGCCCCCTCAGCCAAAAGGTCCCTCAAAAGATTGGGGATGCGGAAAGCAGCTATAAAGGCATCAGTAGCCAAGCCTGCTCCGAAAAGATAGGCAAAAACCTGCTCCCTTATAAGTCCAAAGACCCTGGACAAAAAGGTAGCTGAGCTAACCAATCCAGTGGATTTAGCTATCTTATCTCTTGCCGCCTGTGTCTGCATTCTTTTTGCTTAATTTTTTTTCAGCTATCCAATCTGATCTTTGGCAAATCAATAACAATTAACTCTTTTTAAATTGACAAATGAAGATTTTTCTTTATATTTAACTTTGAAAATAAAAAGGAGGAATTTTTGGCTATCCATAAAGATGTAAAAAAGAGATTAAAGACCAGCTTGAAAGCAAGAGAGCATAACCGGCAGATCAAAGCCCAGCTGAAAAGTCTGATTAAGAAAGTGGAGACCAGCCCGGATCCAGAGAATCTCAAAAAGGTATTTTCCCATCTGGATAAAGCCTCCCGCAAAAAAGTCATCCCTAAAAACAAAGCTTCCCGGATTAAGTCCAAACTTTCTGAACTTTTAAACAAAGCAATCACACCAGGTGCCGGACCAAAAGCAGAAGTTTAGGATTTGACTTAAGGATAGTCTTCAAAACCTCTAAGGGATTAAGCTCAGTTAGCTCTTTTTGCTTCAGATAGAGTTTTAAAAAGTCTATCACTTCCTCGAAATCCTCATCTTTCATTTTAAGGTAAATCTGCCTGCAGAAAGAGTAAAACCTCAACTCTCTCCCTTTTATTTTCAAAAACTCTTCCTTATATTTCTTTAAGTAGGTAAGAGGAGCTCCTCCATTCTTCAAATACTCTGAGGCAACCAGACCAGCAATCTTCCCGGATAAAAGTGCATTGGCAATCCCTGCGCCGGAAAGAGAGTCTACCACTCTGGCAGCATCTCCAACGAAAAGTAGGTTATCTTTAACTAACTGACTTTTGCGGCTGAAAGCTGGTATCCCTCCACTCACCCAACCCATCACCGAAAAATTTCTAAACCTCTTCATTACAAAAAAATCCAATAGCTCCTTAGCCTTCTCCGCCTTAGGCGGATTGGCAAAAGCCGGGGGCACAGCTAAGCCCACATTGGCTAAGTTTTTCCCCTTGGGAAAGACCCAGGCATACCCCCCTGGAGCTAATTTGGTGCTAAGATGAAATTCAATACGATCTTCCTCTATACCGTCACCTTTCAGAAGATACTGATAAGCAGAATCTACCTCATCTAATTTCAGGCTATTATCTAATCCCGCCCATCTGCCTACTAAAGATTCTATCCCATCTGCGGCTATAATCACCTTAGCCTGATATTCTAACTCTTTACCATTTTCTTTCACTCTTATTCCACAAACTTCTCCTTTATTATTATTCATCAAGCCTACTGCTTGTGTATTGACCTTCAACTCAGCCCCTAAGGATTGGGCTTTTAAAGCTAATTCCTTATCGAACAACTTGCGATTAAGAATCAAACCTGCATTCGGATAGGAGAATTTCAATTCTTTACCCGAAGGACTGACCAGAAGAATTTTATGAATTACAGAACTTATCCAGGCAGGCTTAACTTCTCCACAAATTGATATTCCTTTTGGGCTGATAGCTTCTGCACAGCACAAAGGTTGCCCCACCTCTTTATGTTTCTCTATCAAGAGGACATTGTGCTTATTCTTAGCCAGAATTAAGGCCGCCATTGAGCCGGCAGGCCCGGCCCCAATTATTATACAGTCATATCTATCTTTCATCAGTTATCTCCAGTGCTCCGGAAGGGCAGAAGATAACGCAATCATTGCACAGAATGCAGAGTTTTTCTTTTATCCTCAAACCCTGACCTTCCAACTCCAAAGCTTCAAAAGCACAAACCGCAACACATCCACCACATTCTCCACACAGTTCTGGCTTTAATCTCAATTTATTCATCTCTTAGCATAAAAAAATGCTGGAGTAATTTAACCCTAACTTTAAAAAAATTCAAGGATTTTTTGAAACTTAGCTGTTCGCGATTAGCCCACTTGGGTTCGATAAAATCGAACCCCTACCCCCAACATTTGTAGGGGTTTGATTCAACAAATGTTGCAATTTTCTTAGGCTGTCATTGCGAGCCAAAGGCGAAGCAATCTGTTTAATTTGTGGAGATTGCTTCGTCGCTTAGGCTCCTCGCAATGACAGACCGTAGGGGCGGGTTTGAAACCCGCCCCTACAAAAAATTATCGCAACAAAACCATCTTTTTAGTGGAGGTGTAATCTTTAGTTTTCAACTGATAGAAATATATCCCGCTTGCCACTTCTTTGCCTGAGTTATTCTTCCCATCCCAGATCACTTTATAAT
>Ga0114930_10002770_pt1 | contig 15673 bp, 13 predicted proteins | sample AnhtaG_FD_87300 | JGI IMG/M metagenome (GOLD analysis project Ga0114930, IMG submission 87300) | Deep subsurface microbial communities from Anholt, Denmark to uncover new lineages of life (NeLLi) - Anholt_01485 metaG | ecosystem: Environmental > Aquatic > Marine > Oceanic > Sediment | place... | reverse complement strand
TTCTCGACAATTGTAGAGCAAGTTGGGTCCGCCAAAAGGAGGCGGATCTGCGATATTGGCCATTTGCTATTTGCCATTTTCGTGTTTGCTATTGTGATCTTGGCCTATTAGTTAGATATATATTATACAGAGCCAATAGTTGTCTGTCAAGTAAAATCTTAACCACAGATTGCACTGATTAACACTGATTTACACGGATTTTTTGGGGCAGAGAGGCTGCATCCCTGCTGCCTCGCCCCTAAGGGGCAAGCTCCGCGGGCAAAACGCGGGGCCAGCCTTGAAAGCGGGGTTTTTCCTTGACTTCCGATAAAACTGCTTTTACAATAAGATTGAGGCGTGAGTTAATTCTGTTGGGCTTTTTTGGAGGTATGGAGTGATGAAAAGGACAATTTTACTTTCAGCCATTGTGATTGCATTTCTTTGGCCGGCCTGCGCGCAGGCAAAAATCGTCTATCAGGTCGTCGACCTGGGCACACTCGGCGGCGATGCAAGTCGGGCCCTGGCCATTAACGACGCCGGCCAGATCGTGGGATGGGCAGTCACCCCAGGCCAAGTGGGTCGGGTGCCTTACCGTGCGACCCTCTTTGACGCTACCGGGGCAGGCAACAATATCGACCTGGGCACTCTCGGAGGTCGTGAAAGCTGGGCCTACTCCATCAATGATTCCGGCCAGATCGTAGGACAGGCGATCAACAGCGAAGGTAACTACGGGGCCACCTTGTTTGACCCCACAGGGCCAGCCAACAATATCGACCTGGGCACTCTCGGAGGTGATTGGAGTCGTGCTTACTGCATGAACGACGCCGGCCAGATCGTAGGACGGGCGGTCAACAGCGAAGGTAACTACCGGGCCACTTTGTTTGACCCCACAGGGGCAGCCAACAATATCGACTTAGGCACACTCGGAGGCCTTTCGAGCTGGGCCTACTCCATCAATAACGCCGGCCAGATTGTAGGATCGGCACCCACCACACGGACTCGGCCGTCTCCGCATGCCACCTTGTTTGACCCCACAGGGGCAGCCAATAATATCGACCTCGGCACTCTCGGAGGCCTTTCGAGCGAGGCCTACTCCATAAATGATTCCGGCCAGATCGTAGGACAGGCGACCAACGACTACCGGGCCACCTTATTTGACGCGACCGGGCCAGGCAACAATATCGATTTGGGCACACTGGGCGGCGGTTGGAGTTCGGCCCGCTCCATCAACGACAGCGGCCGGATCGTAGGACAGGCGAAAAACAGCGAGGGTAACTACCGGGCCACCTTATTTGACCCCACAGGGGCCGGCAGTAACATCGACCTCAATACTCTCATAGACCCTGCCAGCGGCTGGATCTTGATTGATGCCTACGATATAAACAACTCCGGCTGGATAGTAGGACAGGGCCTAAACCCCGAGCGAGAAGAGCATGCGTTTCTTTTGGTCCCGGAGCCGGCCACGTTTGGCCTGCTCGGCCTGGGAATACTGTACCTTAGAAAACGCGGCAAACCCTGTTAGGCGCTGGCGAGGCTGCTTACGATCGTCACTTAGCGACTTGTCGTGGCAGTCTTGACAGTTGAGTTTTGGTGGGCTTTTTTGGAGGTATGGAGTGATGAAAAGGCAAATTTTACTTTCAGCCATTGTAATTGCATTTCTTTGGCCGGCCTGCACGCAGGCAAAAATCGTCTACGAGGTCGTCGACTTAGGCACACTCGGAGGCGATGAGAGTGTGGCCTACTCCATCAATAACGTCGGCCAGGTCGTAGGACTGGCGTTGAACAGCCAAGGTGACCCTCGTGCCTGTTTATTCGATCCCACAGGCGGCGGCAACAACATAGAGCTGGGCACACTGGGAGGAAATGAAGGTGAGGCCCTTTGCATCAATGATGCCGGCCAAGTCGTAGGGTGGGCGGAAAACAGCCAGGGCTGGGAGCGGGCCACTTTATTTGACCCCACCGGGGGAGGCAACAATCTCGACCTGGGCACACTGGGAGGCGATGATAGTTGGGCCGGGTCCATCAACGACGCCGGCCAGAGCGTAGGATGCGCGGAAAACAGCGAATATGATGTCTGGGCCACTTTATTTGACCCCACCGGAGCAGGCAACAATCTCGACTTAGGCACACTGGGAGGCGATTGGAGCCTGGCCGGGTCCATCAATGACGCCGGCCAGATCGTAGGATGGGCGCAAAACAGCGAAAATGATGTCCGGGCCACTTTATTTGACCCCACGGGGGCAGGCAACAATCTCGACCTGGGCACACTCGGAGGCGATGATAGTTGGGCCGGATCCATCAACGAAGCTGGCAGGATCGTAGGAACGGCGAAAAACAGCCAGGGCTGGCCGCGTGCCACTTTATTTGACCACACAGGGGCTGGCAACAATATCTACCTGGGCACTCTGGGAGGCAATTGGAGTGAAGCCTACTCCATCAACGACGCCGGCCAGATCGTAGGAGAGGCGCAAAACAACCAAGGGCATGGGCGGGCCACTTTATTTGATCCCACAGGCGCAGGCAATAACATCGACCTCAATAGTCTCATAGACCCTGCCAGCGGCTGGATCTTGATCGAGGCCTGGGATATTAACAACTCCGGCTGGATAGTAGGAGAGGGAATCAATCCGGAAGGCGAATCGCACGCCTTTCTTTTGGTCCCTGAGCCGGCCACGTTCGGCCTGCTGGGCCTGGGGATACTGTGCTTTAGAAAACGCGGCAGGCGCTCTTAGCTTGACTTATTATAACTGCGAGCGAGAGGATTCGAACCTCCACGTCCATAATGGACACCAGGACCTAAACCTGGCGCGTCTGCCAATTCCGCCACGCTCGCAAGCATTGCTTGCCGAATAATACCGCATCAGAAGGGGATATCTTCCGGCTTTCGTTGCGTTTTCACTTCCGGCTCTTCTTGCGTTTCCGCCTCCGCCTCTGATATTTTCTCGATCCGCTTCTCAGCTTTTTGTAGTATTGTCCTGCAGTGCTTAATCAAGGCCATCCCTTTTTCATACTGCTGCAGGCTGTCCTGTAGAGCAATTTCCCCCTGCTCTATCCTTTGTACAATGCTGGTTAGTTCCTTGATCGCCTGTTCAAAGCTCAGCTTGCTAATATCGTTTTTTTGTTTCTTTTCTGCCATCTTTTCGACTTTCAATCATGCCTTTTTACTTTTTCGTAACCTTACTTTCAATCAAATTTTCGTTTGCAAGCTCGGTAACTAAATAATCCCCGATTCGAATATCCTCCCGAGTCTTTACTAACAAACCTGTCTCTCTGTTCGTGCTGATGCTGTATCCTCGCTTCAGAACCGCCCTCGGATTCAATCCCGCCAGCCGATTCTCCGCACCCGTAAGCCACATCAGCCGCTCGTTGAGAATTGCACGCACGCCCATATTCGTCCGGTTTATCAAATCAGTCAGTTCGACCATCCTCCGCCCGATCAGCCGGTGCGGCTCAATCCTCACAACCTGTTCGTTACTCACAGACAGCCGCCGGCGCCTCTCGACCAGGAACGCGTTCATGGTCTCCGCCAACCGATTCTCCGGACCGCTAACCTGCATCTGCCTGTCGTTGAGAATTGCACGTACTGCCACATTCGCCCGGTTCCTCAGATCATTCAGATCAATTGTCACCCTGCCTATGAGCCGATACGGCTCAATCTTGGCAATTTGTTTATGCCCTCTGTTGAGTATATCTGCAGCACCGCGCAGCAGTTCTTTCATTAAATCCGCCAGGCGTGAGGCCAATTCATCTAATTGTTGTTCTCTATTGCGAATCGTCAAAAGAGGTTTCTTAAATACTTCGCTTGCCAGAATAGTCTGCAGATTCTGTCCTGCCAGCTCGAGTTGTGCCCTGATACTGTTTTTCAATATGCTTGCTTTGTTGGCCAAATCGCTGAGAACTTCCTGGATGTCGGGCACTGCTACAACGCCCGCCTTTGTCGGCGTCGATGCTCTGGCGTCGGCCACCAGGTCCGCGACCGTGACATCAATCTCGTGGCCAACCGCGCTTATGATAGGTATCTGCGAATCGAAGATAGCTCGTGCCAGGACCTCTTCGTTAAAGGCCCAGAGATCCTCCAGCGACCCGCCACCCCGACCGACAATTAGAATATCGAGTTTGAGGTCTCTATTGCGCCTGTTTACGTCCCTGATAGCCGCAGCGATCTGCTCAGCCGCACCTTCACCCTGGACGGGCACTGGATACAGAAACAACTTCACACAGGGCCAGCGATTATGGATACTATCTTCTATGTCGTGCACGGCTGCGCCCGATTCGCTGGTCACTATCCCGATCCTCTCCGGATACGCTGGAATTGCTTTCTTATGAACATCATCAAAAAGCCCCTCGGCTCGGAGCTTTTTCACCATCTGCTCAAAAGCCAACTGCAGCGCACCGATACCGGCAGGCATCATCGACTCGACATAGAATTGATATTTGCCTTGTGGAGGATACACGTCGATATAGCCTTCAGCGATTACCGCAAGCCCATTTTCCGGCTTGAATTTGACCTTGGCGAAGTTGCTTTTCCACATGACGCAGGGCAGCACCGAGTTCTCATCCTTCAGCGAAAAATAGCAATGTCCGCTATGGTGCAGCTTCCAATCTGTTATCTCGCCCGTAATTGTCAGCCGCCCGGGCAGATTATTCTCCAGAACCTCCTTGATTAGCGAATTGACCTGGCTGACCGTATATATTTTCGTTGTCTTCTGCATCGTTCACACACAACCGGCAAACCGCTTACTATTTCTTACAACCGGCGATTATAAAGGCAAACCACCACTATTGAACAAAAACAGCCCAATAGGCCCGTGAGGGACACCTCAGCCTGAGCCGGCCCTCGGCCTCGATGCGTTTGGCATCTGGCCACCGACACTTCATTATATCCAGCCAGCGAATCGTGATTGGCTTCTTCATCGCGCTGATATCGAGCGTGACTTCGCCGCCATCTGGGAAGTAAATCCCGTATTCGGTGCCTGGGTTCGCCAGACAATACGCTTCATTCGGCTTTCTATCCGAGAGCAAATCATTGTGAGGTGCACACGTGAAGATATTCATCTTGTTGCCAAGCAGCCGCATACTTCGGATATTCGCCTGCGCCTTTTTGCCAAGTCCAAGGCCTGAATCTGGCCGATGAAATCGCGCCGATGCCATCCCGCCGAAGATATTGTGCCAGAACCGCTCCATACCATCTCTGTCATTGCCGAACCTGCCGGTGTCAGCCCCATATATCTTCACATTGTTTAGCGGGCGTACGTTGTTGGCTATCCGTCTTCGCTGTCGCTGGGCATTATCCCAGTGCTTCTGTCCCTTTTGATGGTTGTTCTGCGAAATGTCCACAAACGAATATGTCCGGGGATGGTCAAACGTTGCGCTGTGCATCCGATGCGCCAGGTCCCACGGGTCCCACATCTCCGTGGTATGGACCATGACGCCGGCCGCTCTTGCCCTGGCCTTGATATATTCCGACCAGTATTTCCCCCATTCCACCGTCACGGATGTCTCGTTGTCCATACAGTACAGAACATTGCCGAACCTCAGCGAATACGAAAGCATTTTGTCCACGAAGCGCTGTTGGTACTTCAGCACAGTTTTCTGGTTGCGTTCAGCCGGCACCGACCAAAAAAAGTTGTTCTCAGTGCGCGTGGGGTGACTATTGACCCGCTCGGGCAGCCCACTCTCTTTAGCCGTGTAGTTGACGTTGTTCTTTGGGTTGAATGCGTTGACTGCCCAGTTATCACGATAGTAGTCGAAAGTCGCCCAGACCTCTATCTGCACAATAATGTCCCGCTCTTGCGTCCATTTCAGCATGTTGTTGAAGCGCTTCCAATACTCATCGTTCCATTTTTCGAGATCGTACTTTCCGTTGGCCAGCTTCTTGAAAGGCTGAACCTCAAAGCCTTTGTCATTTCGCGAGCTCATCGTGTTTCGGATGTAGTTGCCGCCGGCAAACCTGAGCAAGTCCAGATGCTCTTTCAGACCGGGAATTTGGAAGAGACTGTCGTCCTTACTTCCGCCCAACAGTAGTATCGGCTTGCCGCCATACTGCCAGTACGCAGGATTCGCCCTGCTGATTTCTATCCTCTTATTCGTGCCGGCGACAGATTCGGCCGAGACACATACTGTTGCCAATATAGCAAGCACCACCAGCAACCATCCATATCGTGATTTCAAAACGCTCATGATAGACCTTTCCAACAAACAAGGTGATTTTGGTTTGCGCACCTATCCTGCTTATCATATGAGTTCTGCAATTTTGCAGAAGCCTTTGCTTATTATAAACCCAAATCCGGCAATTCTCAATCCCAGACCGCCCTGCGCAGCACTTGGAGAAAATGGGCCGCAAACTCACTGGTGGCCCTGACCTCCCAAATTGAGAACGCTGGCGGCAGACTTGCACCCCAATACCATATTTTTTTGCTACCTGTGACATAACGTTGTCACACCCCGAAGAAGAAGTTGGCGGAATTGTATGCGTTAATCAATACTTTCCCGTGATACAGAAAGAATCACGACGATAGCAATGGAGCCATAGAGCCCGGCGGGGCCACCGTGCGGGGGGCGGCCCTGCCGGGCCAACGTTTTGAGCCTTCCTACGCGTTCGCAAAGCAGCCGCCAAGTGGAGTCCGGCACCCGCGATTTCGATCTGCGCACGCACCGCACATCGTCTGTATTCTCGACGGTCCGAGTCACTCCTCAATAAATAGTGGTTCAACCCTCTTTAAGAACCACAAAAACCGCAAATTCGCCTTTCACAGGCACATGGATCGAATCCCCCTCGCACTTGGTTTGGATGATGCAAGGACCGAAAAAATCCTGTGGGTCTTTCAAGCTAAAGGTTTCTCCATTTTGCAGGAAGGGCTTGGCTGCAAGTTCAACCTCTTGCCTTTTGTCCCAATTATAGATTACCAGGTGCGCCCGGTTCCGGTCGTACCGGTTGGGCAAAAGGACCGCCTCGACTTCTTTTGGACGCTTTTGGCCCTTTCGAATGACCAGATTATCTTCCTGCAAGACATTCCTATATCGAGTGATGTTTAGATCGCCATTGACTATCACGTTATCACGAACCTCACAGTCTTCGTTGTATGGGGCAGCGTAGCCAATTCTCATGCTGACGTTATAGAGGTAGTTTCTGAACACGCGGATGTTGCGGCTTGGTCTTCCACCACCAATCAAAAATGGGCCTTTGTTGAAACAGATGTTGTCCTCGACAAGGAAATTATTCACATACGCACGTTCAGAGCCGTAGGCGTGCATGGTATACGTGCCGTCGAACCGGCAGCTCATTATGCAGTTTGAAATAACTTTGATGCCCTGGTCATTCTGGGTGTAAATGCAATGTCCATGGCCGCGATCAGTGCCGAGCCAGCCGTTATCGTAGATTATGCAGCCATATATCTCAGGATCGATTTCGCCCTTCCAGCAGCTGATACCCTGATTACAGTTATGGATAATCAGGTTTATGTACTTGCAGTTTTTTCCGCCGTGCATATGCAGGCCGCCCCATGGCCGATTGAGGTCCTGAGGATGCGACCCAGCGCTGACCGGCTCTTCCGGCAGCGGCTCCGACACAAATATCTCCAGATCGCGAATCCACACATGTGCGGACGGACTTTGCACTGACAAACCGCCGTCTATTCTCACCCGCTTGCCAGGTGTAGGCCTAATATGAATTGGCTTTTCCGCGGTACCCGTGAGCCGAACCTCAAACAGTTCTTTTGGCCGACGTCTGTAGGTGCCACCAAGCAGATAGACCGTGTCAGCAGGCGCAACTTTCTGCTTGCCCTCCAAAGCCGAAGCAATATCCCAGGGGTTCTCTCGTGTGCCGGCGTTCGTGGGCTTACCGTTAGGCCCAACGTACCACTGCCCCGCTGAACTAACCTGCACTGCAAACAATAGAAACCACAAGATCAAGACACTGTAAGATTTCATTATCAACACCTCCCATTAATTTGTCTCGAAACGCCTCTTCTGAAGTTCTTCCCTCTCTCTTTCAAACCTGAGTATCATTTTCTATTCAATACGCTTTCTATACAGGCGGGTCTGCAAAGCATTTTTCCACGCCGTCCAATTTGAATCGCTCAGCTCATTGTCAATCGCCGATGTTACCTGGTTGACCTTGGCATCCAAATCATCGATGTAGTAGACCATAAAGGCCTCGGGCGTCGCCGGCAGCTTTGGCGAGCCAAATTCGTATGCGCCGTGGTGCGACAGAATAATATGTCCGAGAGCATCCAATATCTGCTTATCAGTCTGCGTCCCCTTGGCCGCCAGCGCATCAGCTTTTTGATTTATCATAAGCAAGGTCTGTGTAATATGCCCGATTAGCTGCCCCGAATCGGTATACGAAAAGGCCATGTCGTACGAAAGCTCCATGGTCTTGCCCATATCGTGAAGAAAAATCCCAGCCAGCACCAAATCGGCCTGCACCTGCGGGTACAACGGAAGTATCGCAACAGCCACCCGCAGCATATTGTGCGTATGCTCCAGCAGTCCGCCGATACAATCATGGTGCAGCTTCATCCCACCCGGCGCCGTGCAGAACTTTTCCATCAGTTCGGCATCTGCCGAAAACACTCGAACCAGCGCCTTTAGTTGCGGATTCTTTATTCGCCCTACAATCTTTTTGACTTCCTCGAACATCTGTCCGGTGTCTTTGTCTGTTCGAGCCAAGAAATCTTCAATAGAGACTTTGCTTGCATCAATAACACTGACGTTGTTTATTATCATTTGCAGGTTGTTTTGATATAGCTCACTTCTTCCCTGGATGCGGACAAAGCCGGGCTTTGGCAGTGTCCTATAGATCGCCTCAGTGGCCTGCCACATCCGGCCGTTCAATTGCCCCGTCCGGTCACAAAGAAACATCGCTATATACAAATCGCCTCGCGTCGTGCTTCGCAGAATCGGCTCTTTGGCTATGTAAATTTCGTTGATTGTCTCTCCAGGCTCGATCTCATTGATAAATTTGTGCGCCATTGTCTGCTCCGTTGATTGGTAATTGCCTATTCTCTGCGGTTAATCATATACGTTCCCCAGAATCATATTACTTGGCCACGCTTTACGCAAGCAGCGATTTCCCACAAAGCCAAAAGGGTCAAGGCACGGCAGATTTTTCTGGCATTTCCACCAATCACGCAATACGATATGCACGATACACAATACGCGATACGAGGCACGAAACATGAGATACAGCCGGATGTTCATACCGACGGTCAAGGAAGTACCCGCCGATGCAGAGGTAACCAGTCACAGATTGATGATTCGGGCGGCCCTTATCCGCAAAGTCGCCAGCGGCACCTACACTTATCTGCCGCTCGGCTGGCGCAGCCTGCTCAAAATCATCGCTATCGTCCGCGAGGAAATGAATAGAGCCGGCGCACAGGAAATCCTGGTGCCTTCGATGCAACCCAAAGAGCTCTGGGACCGGACCGGCCGCAGCACCGACTACGGCCCGACAATGTTCTGCCTCGAAGACCGCCACGGCAGATGGAACGTCCTCGGCCCCACCGCCGAGGAGGTCTTTACCACGCTGGCCGCCGGCGAGATAAAGTCCTACAAACAGCTCCCGCTCAACCTGTATCAGATAAGCCCCAAGTTCCGCGACGAGTTCCGCCCGCGTTTCGGCCCAATCCGCTCCTGCTAATTCATAATGAAGGACGCCTACAGCTTCGACGCCACGCCCGAAACGCTCGAAAAAAGCTACCGCGCAATGTACGACGCCTACTGTCGCATCTTCACCCGCTGCGGCCTCGAATACGTCATCGTCGAGGCCGAGTCCGGCGAAATGGGCGGCTCCGGCTCACACCAATTCACCGTCCCGTGCCAATCCGGCGAAGATACAATTGTCTATACGCAGGACGGTTCCTATGCAGCGAACCTCGAAAGGGCCGCCGTCGACCCATTGCCAAGAGATGACAGACAATGTTTAGCCGGCACACCTGTGGTGCCGGTAGACAAGGGACGAGAAATTCCCCCGATGCAGGAAGTTCACACTCCAAATATCGGTTCCATCGAAGCCATCTGCGCCTTCCTGAAGACCCAGCCAAAGGATATGATTAAAACACTCATATACGCCGCTGGAGACAGCGCCGTCGCAGCATTAGTGCGAGGCGACCACGATCTGAACCAGGAAAAACTCACGCAAGCTCTCGGCGGCGGACACATGGAATTGGCTGACGAGCCCACTATCGAAAAAGTCACAGGTGCCAAAGTTGGCTTCGCAGGACCGATGGGAATAGCCGGCAAAGTCTCCAAAATTGTTGTTGACCATGCAGTTGCCGCAATGGCGGCTGGTGTCACCGGTGCCAACAAGACCGACTATCACACCCGGAATGTTGTGCCCGGCAGAGATTTCCCGCTCGAAGGCCAAAACATCGTGGTCACAGACATCCGATATGCCGGCGAAGGTGATACCTATAACGGCAAAAAGCTGCTCTTCAAAAAAGGTATCGAAGTCGGGCAGGTCTTCAAGCTCGGAACTAAGTACAGCGAAAAGCTCGGCGCAAAATTCCTCGATGAAAACGGCAACGAAAAACCTTGCATTATGGGCTGCTATGGCATAGGCATAAATCGGATACTTGCTTCGGCCATTGAGCTTGGCAACGACGATAATGGAATTATTTGGCCAATCAGTATCGCGCCGTTCGAGGTCTTGGTTACTTGCGTCAATCAGGACGATGAGAAGGTCGCAAACGTAGCTGAGAATCTGTACCAACAGTTGCTAAATGACGGCCTCGATGTACTCCTCGATGACCGCCCACTACGAGGCGGAGTAAAATTCAAAGATGCCGACTTAATCGGCATACCCATAAGAGCGACCGTCGGTGCAAGATCCGTCGCCGAAGGCAATGTTGAAATAAAGCTCCGCTCGCAATCCGAGAGCCAGAGAGTGAGCATTGAACAAGCGAGAGCCAAGATCAGCGAACTTGTCAACACATTGAAAGAACAATTGAACGCTTAGCGGTGTAGTAACAAGAGTTTTGCAAAAGTTCAGTAGTTAAGCAGAGGAAACAACCATGAGCAAAATAAGATCGACCGTCGTTGTGGCCCTTATCGTGCTGACGGGATGTGCGGGCTCTGCGACATACAAGTCACACGGCTATGAGCTGATAACCACGAACGCCAGCAGCGGCCGGATAGACAAAGCGCTGCACTTGACGTACGAGGCTATGGGCGACTGGGTCCAAAACCCCGACGGAAGTAGGACAAACCCCTCCTTTTCTCAGAGCGGAAAGTCCTTCAGCGGTAAGCAAGACAGGGGCGATACAGCGCGAGCGCAAACCGAGTTCAAATCAAAGGATGGCGTTCACTGCGTCATCGAAACCGTTAGTATGCCCGGAGGGCCGACAATTATTCTTCTATCTTCGGACAATGACAAAGCAACTATGCGACTGCACAATGAATTTGTGCGGTCCCTATACAAGCTGGGTGTGAAACCCAAGAACGAGTAGCCCAATAGCCCGCTTTATAACACGTGCAACAGATTGATTTTATTGAACCTTGCATTAGAAATGAAACACGCTGGGAACACCTGTCAACCGAGTGTCATTCCCGCGAAAGCGGGAATCCAGGCTTTTACTGGCGTTTCCTGGACCCCTGCTTGCGCAGGGGTGACATCGCCTGGAACCCATCATCGTTTCATTAGTCTTTCAAACATCAATAGAATTGGGCCAAAGCCTAAACACATTCAAATTCAGAAGGAGAAAAACCGATGAATCAAGACAAACTCTCAAGACGGACTTTCATACGCAATACGTCTATTTTGGCTGCAGGGACAATTGCCGGTGCGTTAGCCGGCAAAGGGCACGCAGCGGCCGAAGTCGAACGGATCGTCAAAAAGGACCGCATCAACCAATCGGTAAGCAAATGGTGCTATGGCAAGTTTTCGCTTGACGAGCTCTGTGCTATCGCCAAGAAGATGGGCTTAAAGGCAATTGACCTGCTTGGGCCGAGAGACTTTCCAACTGTCAAAAAGCATGGCCTGGTCTGCTCAATGATAAGTACGCACAGCCTCACAAAGGGCATGAACAACAAGGACAATCACGCTGAATGTATCTCCAGGATCCGCTCAGCCATCGACGCAGCCGCCGAATATAGCTTCCCGAATGTAATCAGTTTCTCCGGAAACAGAGGCGGTATTCCCGATGACGTCGGTATCGAAAACGCAGTCGAAGGCCTCAAACAAATTGTCGGATACGCCGAGAAGAAAAAGGTCAACATCTGCCTCGAATATCTCAACAGCAAGGTCAACCACAAAGGTTACATGTTTGACAAGACGGCGTGGGGCGTCGAGGTGTGCAAAAGAGTCGGCTCCGAACGCATTAAGATTCTATACGACATCTACCATGCCCAAATCATGGAAGGTGACATAATCCGCACGATTCGCGACAACAAGGAATACATCGGCCACTATCACACAGGCGGCAATCCCGGCCGAAACGAAATCGACGAAACGCAGGAGCTATACTATCCGGCCATTATGCGCGCCATTGCCGATACTAACTTCAAAGGCTATGTCGCGCATGAGTTTGTCCCGAAGCGCGACCCCCTCGAGTCTCTCGCTTATGCCGTGCGAATTTGCGATGTCTAATGTGAGTCGAAAAAGTGGCTCGTATCACTGGGAGGTGTTGGTAAATTAACCGGACGTAACTAAAAATTTGTCATTCCGACCAGTCCAAACAAATGTGGAAGCTACAAGACCCTAAGCCGGTAAAGCTCATAGTTGGCATTTTGGCTGCCGACCGCCAGTGTCTGCACGCCGCTGTGGAAGCAATAGAAGACAAGTTTGATAGAACCGATTTTGTAAGCGATGTTTGGCCGTTCGACCAGACCGATTACTATAAGGATGAGACCGGCCTGTATATCTTGAGGCAGTTTGTCAGCATCGAGCGGCTGATTGACCCGGGCGAACTGGCCAAAATCAAACACAAAACGAACAAGCTCGAACAAAAGTTGGCGGCAAGGTTGGGCCTGCCGCTGCCCAGGCCGGTAAATCTCGACCCCGGCATTATCGAGCCTTCCAAGCTCATCTTGGCCACAACAAAAAACTACTCGCATCGTATATATATCGGCCAAAAAATGTACGCCGAAGTGACACTTGTCTTCGATAAAGGCTCTTGGCGACCTCTGGCTTACACCTATCCGGATTACAAACAGCAGTGTTACTTTGAGTTCTTCGAGAAAGTAAGGACCCGGTTATTAGAGCAGTTAAAACTTAAAGCACCAGCGAACTGGAAGTCCCGACTTTTTGGGATACCGACTGCTTCGGAGTCGTAATGTTAATCATCTTAGCAGTAACCTTACTTGTCAGCTCATTCGCGCTATCTGTAGCTTTGACAGCCGTTGTAAGAAGCCTCTCCGGACGGGTCGGATTCATCGCACGTCCAGCCGTAGACAGATACCACCGAACCGTCATCCCGCTGGGAGGTGGGATCGCAATCTTCACTACGATGGCAGTTATCATCCTCGCCGGTATGGCAGTAGTGAGATTACTCGTCGCCCCCGGCCACCTTGACCAACTTGGCGAATCTGTTACTGTCCACGCACCTGGTTTCTTGAGCAAAATCGGCCAGCTCCTGATCGTCCTACTCTGCGTTTTTGTCTTGTTTGTAATCGGCCTATGGGATGACAAAAAGCATCTTGGCCCGTTTTTTAAACTCGCCATTCAGTTTGCGGTCGCAGTAGTGGCCGCCGCCTTTGCAGATATCAGAGTCGAGTTTTTTATTGAAAATAGAATAATTACCTCCGTGCTTTCAGCCGTTTGGATAGTCCTGATTATTAACGCCTTTAATTTTCTCGACAACATGGACGGCGCCGCTGCTGGTATCGCAGTCATAGCAAGCTGCATTTTATTTACCGCTGCCGCTATAAGCGGTCAAATCTTTGTGGGTGGTCTGGCAATCGTTTTCATAGGGACATTGTTAGGGTTTCTGGTATTCAACTTTCCCCCCGCCAAGATCTTTATGGGCGATGCCGGCTCGCTTGTCGTGGGCTTCCTCGTTGCACTCTTGACTCTGCGCACTACCTATTACCACGAGGCACAAAGCGGCCAATGGTATGCGGTTTTCGTGCCGCTGGTCGTCATGGCGGTCCCACTCTATGATTTCATAAGCGTGACTCTGCTCCGCATAAGCCAGGGCAAAAGCCCTTTCATCGGTGACACGCAACATTTCTCGCACCGGCTAAAAAGACGCGGACTAACCGACACACAGACAGTCCTGACACTGTATCTGGCTACGCTTTGCACCGGCCTTGGCGCAACATTTCTATCGCAGGTCAACCTGGCCGGCGCAATCCTGATTTTCATTCAGACAATTATGGTTTTAGCCATTATCGCCGTCTTCGAAACCACCGCAAATAATGACGAAACAGCCAACTAATTCAGACTTGCCCAAGAGTAAAAGCCAGGCAATCTTCGAGCACATTTTGTTGGCCGTTTGTCTTTGCGTCATCGCACTTCGCACCACGTTCACCGAAGGCCCAGCTGCACAGTCACCAACTTTGCCAGGCAACATCAGTGACGTTGTTTACAGCTTATCTGTGTCAGCCGTATTGATATTCTCTTTCATTTTCTGGCTCGTACGCGGTTTCTTTAGTAAAAGATTCGTATATCGTGTCACCGGCATTGAAATCGGCTTAGGGCTGTTTGTGATAGCCGCCATTGCAGCCGGCTTTACCGCCGCAAACAAGCGTGCCGCAATCAGCGACTTTGTCGTGCGCATCGGCCCAGTTCTTATGGCCGTGCTGCTCGTACAGATATTGGACTCACAATCCAAAATCAAGCTGGTCTTGGTCGTTATTGCTGCCCTCGGCGTGGTCTCTGCCTGTGAGTGCGCTAACCAGCTTTTCATTACCAACCAGGCAATGGTCGAACAGTACCAGGAGGACCCCCAGGTCCTGCTCAACCCACTCGGCATAGAGCCCGGCACATTCGCCCAATTTCTATTTGAGCATCGGCTTTATACAAGAGGCATTCGCGGCTTTTTCACAACGCGGAACTCCGCCGGCTCGTTTGCCTTGATCACATCCTTCGCAGCTATCGCGTTGTTCATAGACAAACTCAAAAATCGCAATGAAGAAGAACCCCACGTAAAACGTGGGGCTAAATATTTAGCCCCGCCTTTTAGGCGGGGTTATTCGAATCTGGCCTGCGGGTGCGCCACAGCAGTCGTCATTTTGGGGCTTGTCATCACACGCAGCAAAGGCGCAATCATCGGCTGGCTGTTCGCAGCAGCAATGTTCGTTGTGCTGCTTCGCTCTGGCAATTGGCTGCGTACCCACAGAAAAGCAATACTGGTTGCTTGCATACTGTTGGCCATTACAGGCACCTGCCTGGTCGCTTCATACGGATTGAAACACGGCCGACTGCCGGGCGGCAGTGGCATGTTGGTAAGATGGCAGTACTGGCATGCATCGGGAAAAATGTGTGCCGACCATCCCATAACAGGTGTTGGACCGGGCAACTTCTCCCACTTCTATACCCATTACAAACCGCCGGAAGCCTTGGAATCCGTTGCAGACCCACACAATTTCGCGCTCAGCATCCTGACCCAATATGGCCCGCTCGGGCTGGTGGGATTCTTGGCAATGATTCTCCTGCCATTGTCGAGAGTGCTCTCTTCAACGAGAATCGAGCATCGAGCATCAAGTATCGACCCCGGCGTTTCACCGAAAGCTGACTTGCGCGAACCGACTTTTA
>Ga0114930_10002769_pt1 | contig 15676 bp, 9 predicted proteins | sample AnhtaG_FD_87300 | JGI IMG/M metagenome (GOLD analysis project Ga0114930, IMG submission 87300) | Deep subsurface microbial communities from Anholt, Denmark to uncover new lineages of life (NeLLi) - Anholt_01485 metaG | ecosystem: Environmental > Aquatic > Marine > Oceanic > Sediment | place... | reverse complement strand
GCTGAACCAAGGAAGGGGAGCAAGGCAAATGGAAGGAAGCGACTGGGTGTGTAGGTGTAAAACGTAAGGCCCAGGCAAAGGCCGGCGATGACAAACCAGACCACTGTGAGGGTCGGCTTGGAAGGCCTGTGTTGACGAACTCCTGTCAGCTCATTCCACCCGCGCCACAAGAAGTAGAAGGACAAGGTGGCCAAGAGCGGCAAGAGGATACCGCGAAAACCCAGCCGGCTGAAATTGAGGTGCCAGTACGACGTTGCCAGCCAGAGGCTGGTCAGGCAGGCCACAAGGCGTGCGCTGAGACGGGTGGACACGAGCAGTTCTTTGACCAAAAGATAGGTGACGGGGATGGTAGCGGTTCCGACGATGGCTGCGACGACACGGATGGCGACTGGGTTTCTGCCCAGGAGGGCGACCGAGACTGCAACCAGATAGATGAACATGGGCTCCCGCGTCCCGAAGAAGACGCCGTGGAGGCCATCCAGTACGCGCAGCGCCTCAAGGCCGTTGGCCGCCTCGTCGCGCCACAGGCCTATCGGCACCTCCTGCAAGCGGTGGAATCGGAAGAAGGCGGCGAGGCAAACGAGGATCAAGACGGCGGCGATGTCTACCCTTGCTATCTTCCTCATCAACCTTCCCCGGGACCGGTCACCCTGTGGCGAGAGGCTTTCTGCACATCTCATTGCGCAGTCGACGAGACATGATTCTCGCACGGCGCGAGCCAGCGATTGGGCCTCTGTCGCCGTACTGTATGTGTGTCACGTGTTTCTCCGATTTCCCATGCTGGTGACTTGGAGAGTGGCGTTTCAGGGCAGGATGTCCACGGCAGTCAGAGGTATCCTGACTCCTTCGGGATTGCCGTTGTCATCCAGGACTTCTAGATTCCGCATCGTTTCCAATAGGTACGCCCCCGTCGCGAGGCGATAGGTCCCCGGTGCAACGTCGGGCGGTATCTGAATCTCGTGCCTGTCCCACACTATCTCGCCCGCTTCCCATCGAGTGGTGGGTGAGAAGTTGTAGACAGGCCAGCGATCGCTCTGAGCGATCAAGCGTGTCTCTCCCTCGTCCGTGAGATGGACGAAGACCTTGTAGTTCTCGTCCATCTCCTGCAAGGCTAGCCAGTAGAGGGTCACGTTGATTGTGTCACCGGCCCGGTAGGAGCTTTGGTCTATGTGGTAGCCCAGCAACTTGAACTGATCACCCAGGTTTGCCTCTAGGGGCACGGGGTGCTGAACGGAGGGGGAAGAATGGACATGCCACCATAGCAAGGGGATAAGGAGTATCAAGACACTCAAGGGTATGAGGAAGAGCTTCCTCTGCTGAACGAACAGGAGGGTCAAGACGACCAGAGTGCTCAAGCTGGCGAAGGAAACGACTGAACCCATCGATCGCGCAGGCGTGCTCTCGAAAGAGAGCAGCACTTCGTGTTCCCCGGGTTCCAAATCAGTTGTGACCAGGCCGAGTGGGCCTGAGGCAAACGTGTACAGCTCCTGACCTTTCGCAGAGAACTGCCAACCCGGGAAGTAGAAGATGTGGAAGGATAATCTCATTTCGGAGGTCGTGTCTATTTGTAGGGCCTTGCTGAGAGGAGCCTGCCTGCCCAAGACAACGTGCGGGATGTCATCTGGTGTCAATGCCTGGGGCGTGGTAGGAGGGCTTTGCAGCGGGAGGAAGAAGTCCTCCCTGGGTGCTTCTACCCAAGAGGGCAAGTATTCTAGCCCCCAAGTGAAGCCCCACAGCCGGACCATTGCGGCGATCAAGTAGTCAAACTCGAACGAGCCGGCGAGACTAACCCCTTCTTCGGTGAGGGGCTCGGTGCGCCCGGGCAAATAGGTTGGCTCGGCCGGCAGGTAGCCTAGGTTGGTGATCATCACGATCAGCACGATCGCCAATCCTGCGATGACTTGGAGGGGTCCGAGCCACGTCTTCTTGCTGGTGATGCGCCACTCACGATCGGGTGCTTCGAAGAGGAGTAACGCCGAACCGATCAATAGCGAGCTGGTCATCGCAACGAGAACCAGGAACCGCCTGGGATACTGTAAATAGGCGAGTAGGGTGACAACCCGCCAAACGAAGGAGGAATAGGAGAGCATCATAAACAAGGCAAGGAGGCTAGCCCCCACGAAAAAGAGCAGGTGATACCGTGTGGACACTTCGAGGGTACGCCACAGACGGACGAGTACAAGAACAGACAAGACAGCCAGGCCCAATTGGGTGAAAGTCAGGGGGTATCCCACCGCGTCTCCCTGGTCAGGATAGTAGCGATAGATGAAGAATGGGGAGACCAACTCTGACAGCGGGACCAATAGGTGCTCATAGTCCGTGCTCGTTGCTCCCACCTTTCCCAAGAGCACCCACGAGGACTCTTGGAAGCCAGGAAACCAGTAGAACGCAGTCAAGCCCAGGGCTATCAGAATCGCCAGCAAGGCGTACCCGAGAAACTTGACGTCTCGTGTCAAACTGAACAGAAGGCAAACGTAGGCCACGAGCAAAGGACTGAACAGGAGAGCCGACAAATTGTGCGTGAGGACAAGGGCGGCGTAGCTCACTGCCGCGAAGACCAAGTACTTTCTCTCTCTCCGCATGATCAATCTGTGGAAGGCCCAGAGGACGACAGGAAGGAAGACGAAAGCGAAGAACTCCGCCATCGCCCCTTTGACATAGCAATCGTCGAGATGGTAGGGTAGATAGACATAAGCTGCTCCAGCGACGACTGCAGGGCGGGCTCCGATGATGTCCCTAGCATAGAGATACATGGAGAGCGCTGAGAGGAAAAAGCCGCTGATGAAGATCAGCTTAATGGAAGCAACATATCCCGCTCCCAGAAGATGGAATAGCTCCGCAAGATAGTAGGTCAATGGGGCATAGTAGTTGAGCACCGGGTATCCGTACCCGAACCCGAGATTGGGCAGCCAACGAGGATAGAAAACGCCGCCACGGACGCAGAAATCCAGGTCCACGAGGCGGTAGAGATGATACATGCCATCGGTGGAGGCGAGGAAGGTTGGACCAACTAGAGGCCAGATAGCAGGTAGGCAAAGCACCGCGACGACTGCGTAGCCGACGTGGAACCCTGCTGCTTCGCCTAGCTTGGCGAGAGCCCTATTGACTTTCTCCTTCGCGGTTGATAGCCGTGTCACTTCTTTCACTCCTGATGGGCAGCGTACACCCTAGTCGGGAGTCAGACTACCGCTGGCTACATCTGTGTGCCGCACATGCCAGCACCCCGCACTGCGGCATGGACCTGCGGCATCGGCTTCTCCCGGCCTGCGCAGTCTCGACACCAATTGATGATTTCAAGGCGTCACGTCTATAGCCAGCAACCGCACCCTCGTGCCTTGTACCTTTGCGTTGTCATCCAGGACTTCTAGATTCCGCATCGTTTCCAATAGGTACGCCCCTGTCGCGAGGCGATAGGTCCCCGGTGCAACGTCGGGCGGTATCTGAATCTCGTGTCTGTCCCAGACCATCTCTCCCCGCTCCCAACGAGTGGTTGGCGAGAAGTTGTAGACTGGCCAACGATCGCTTTGAGAAATCAAGCGTGTTTCACCCTCATCGGTGAGATGGACGAAGACCTTGTAGTTCTCGTCCATCTCCTGCAAGGCTAGCCAGTAGAGGGTCACGTTGATTGTGTCACCGGCCCGGTAGGAGCTTTGGTCTACGTGGTAGCCCAGCAGCTTGATCTGGTCACCCAGATTGGCCTCCAGGTGTACGGGGTGTTGAACGGAGGGGGAGGAACGGACGTGCAACGTTGCCAGACTGCACACCAGCAGAACGCCGACCGCCGCAGCAAGAAGTGCCCTCCACTGCCGGGCGAGAAGTAGAATCGCCAGCACCGCCGAGAGGCTCACCAGAAAGAAGATGGTCCCTACCCGTTCCACAAGGGTGTCCTCAAACCGCACGAATAAGTGATGTTCCCCAGCGGGCAGATCCACGGAGAGCAACCCCAACCTCCCCGAGGGATAAGCCGTCTCGCTGCGCCCGTCCACGTAGGTTCGCCAATTCGGGAAATAGAAGCTGTGAAAGGAGAGCTTCATCGGCTGGGTCGTCCGTACCGTCAATTCTCTGGACAGGGGTCCTTGATAACCCAGGGTGATCTGAGGCACATCATCAGGTGGCAAGTCTTGAACCACAAGTGGAACCTCGTCCGACGGAAGGAAGATCTCTCCTCGATCCTCCTCGACCCACACGGGGAGGTATTCGAGAAGCCACGGGCCGCCCCACAACCTGGTCCATAGACCGGTCAAGTAGTCATACTCGGCCATGGTTGCGAAATTCACCGTTCCCTCCGTCAGTGGCTCCTCGTGTTCCGGGAGGTACATTGGTTCGATGGGCAATCCCGGCAGCGCCGTGATCATCAAGGCTACCACGATGATCACGACCCCCGGGACAGCCCATCCGGAGCGTCCTCGGAGAGACAGCGGTGCTGTGGCCTTGTCTTTGGCTCCATCGACTAGAAGGAGCGGGAGGGAGCCTATGGCGAAGGCGCTGGTGAAGGTGGTCAAGGTCAGGAAACGGAAGGGGTACTGGAGAAAAGGAAGCAAGGGTATGTGGTCCCAGAAGGGTCGGGAGTAGACGAAGAGCATGAAGAGCGAGACGAAGGCCGCGCATTGGAAGAAGATGATATGCCTGCGCATGGAAGCCCACGAAGGATGTCGTAGGCGGAGCGGAACGGCGAGAGAAAGACACAGCAGACCAAACTGAAGCCAACTCATGGGGTGTTCCAGTGAGACCCCGTGCTCGGGAAAATACCGATAGAGGAGGAAGGGTGAGAAGAAATCCGACATGGGTATCAGCCTTCGGACGTAGTCAGTCGCTTCGGGGCCGACCTGACCGAGCCGCACCCACTTCGCTTCTGCGAAACCGGGCAACCAGTAGAAGGCGGCCAGGCCGATAGCCAGAAGCAGGGCCAAGCTCACATAGCCCAGTGCTTTCGGATCCCTTTCTCTGAACCATACGAACCCGACGTACGCCACTAGGAGGGGGGCGAAGACCAGGGCCATTAGATTGTGGGTGAGGATAAGGCCGCCCAGGGAGAGGGCGCTCCACGCGACGTACTGTGGCCTCTTCAGGGTGACAAGCTTGTAGAAGCACCACAGAATTAGTGGAAAGAAGGGAAAGGAGAGGAATTCCGCCAGTGCTCCGCGCACGTATCCATCTGCCAGATGGTAGGGGAGGTAGACGTACACCAGGCCGGCGAGGATGGCAGGAATGCGGCCCATGTGCTCCTTCGCGAAGAGATACATGGCCAGTCCTGAACCGAGGAATCCAACAGCGTAGGTCAGCTTGATGGAAGCAATGTACCCAGCTCCGAGGATGTGGAACAGCTCCGCCACGTAGTAGCTCAGTGGAGCATAGTAGTTCAGAACGGGGTACCCGTAGCCAAATCCCAAGTTGGGCAGCCAACGGGGGTAGAGAATCCCACCGCGGATGCACCAGTCCAAATCCACCAACCGGAAGAGGTGGTGCAGGCCATCGTGGGAGCTCAGATAGCTTGGCCCGATCAGCGGCCAGAGCACGGGCAGTGAAAAGCCCAACACAATCAGATAGCCCCAGTCAAACTTGGGGGCTTTGAGGAACCTGCGCATTCTCTCCCCAGGCCCGGGGTGCAGGGCCGGTGTACGGGGCGAGCACCCCGCTTCATCGTCCGTCAGGGACGGCGGGGAGATTATAACACAGCTTTGGGGCGCCCACAAAAGGTGAGAGGGCTGCTGGGGTTGTGGAGATCCTGCCGGGCTCAACTGATGGTGGCAGAACTCAGTGCCTGACGGTGAAAGGTGCCAGCTTGGGCAGGAGGTCCGACAGACTGAGAGGGCTAGCCGGGAGTAGCCCTCTCATCGTATGATCACATGCTCTCATGCCCCTGACTGGACTCGAACCAGCACGCCCTCGCGGGCACAGGCCCTCAACCTGCCGCGTATTCCAATTCCGCCACAGGGGCTCTGGACATTAGTATATCCCCTAGGTAGCTACTTGTCAACCCGCGACATGCGGCGCGCTGCACCACGCGTTTGCGCGTGCACGTGTCATACAGGAATGGTCGACGCTTCTGTCACTCATCACGGCACTTGTCTCTGTATGAGGCATGGTCTCGCACGATTCCTGTACAAGGCTGGAGCGTGATCACGAATCGGTGATGTGAGCGCGGAGCAGAAAAGGCAGGTGGCTGGTCGCGGAATACGGCGGATGGCCGATGCGTGTGGGGGATTCCTGTCAGCCTCCGAGTCCAGAGGATGCGACTGCACAGGCTCAACTCACCCGCAAGCAGGACTTGGACAGTCCGAATCCTGTGGGCGCTGACAAAGCCAGTGAGGCAGCCCCAGAGAACCCAGGCAGGTCTTTGGTGAGGCTCTTCAGGGTCGACTACTTGACAAATCGGAGGGAATGCGCTATAATGAGTGGGAATGAGAAGTATTTGCAATAAGCGGAGAGGGCTAAAAAACTAGTGAACAGAGTGGACAGTTCAGGGGTGGAGCAGACTGGAGTTGTGTTGGTGGTTGCTGATGGGACAATGCCCAGAGGGAGCGAGCGCCGTGGCAAGAGGGGGAGACGTGCGGAGCCCCAGGGTGAGAAGGGCACTGCCGTTTCCGGTGAGCAGCAACTGGCGAAGCTGGTGAGGGAGCAAGGAAGATATGACATAGTCGAGGTGGGGTACCAGCGGTTTGGCGAACCATCGGTACGTGAGGCGGTAGACAAGGTGATCGCTCAGGGGGCAGGACGGGTGATCGTTGTGCCCACTGTATCTGCCAATTCTGACTTGAAGGAAGTGGTAGCCGCGCTGCAAGAGCAGCACCCCGGCGTGCAGATCATCGGGACGGACCAGCCTTTACACGCTGGGAAGTACGCGGACTATATCGTGAACAAGATAAGGGAGCACGACAGAGCGTATGTGGCATGGGAGGCGGAGTTGGGCCTCCTGCGCTTGAGCGCTCTCAAGCAAGGGGAGACAGGCATGGTCCACGATTTTGAGGCCGGGCACACCCTAGTGAGTCGCTTGTCGGCTTTGGGCTTCACGCCCAACACCCGTGTGACCATGATACAGAACTACGGGCATGGTCCCGTGATAGTCAGCGTCCGTGACACTCGGATCGCCCTCGGCCGAGGCGAGGCAGGCAAGATCTGGGTCAAGAGACCAGAAAACGAGTAACAACAACTTGAAAGGATCCAGGCTGTACGCATGACTGAGGAGAGGACTATTGCCGTCGCTTTGGCGGGCCAGCCCAACGTGGGCAAATCCACCGTGTTCAACCTGTTGACCGGGCTGAGTCAGCACGTGGGCAACTGGCCCGGCAAGACAGTAGAGCGGAAGGAAGGTGTCTATTCCCACAATGGTGTCAGAGTCAAGATCGTGGACTTGCCAGGGACCTACAGTCTGACTGCAAACTCCGCAGAGGAACTGATTGCGCGTGACCACATCATAAGAGAACGGCCTGACGTCGTGGTGGCTGTGATAGATGCGTCGGCCATGGAGCGCAATCTCTATCTGGTGGCTGAACTGCTGCCGCTGCCGTCACCCGTCATCGTAGCGCTCAACATGATGGATGTGGCAGAGCAGAACCTGATGGAAATTGAGCCCGATGTCCTTCAGGCAGCATTGGGCGTGCCAGTGGTCCCCATGATCGCTACCAAGAACCAGGGAATCCACGAATTGGTGGAGGCCATTGATCGTCTGGCTCGCGATGGAGCAGAGTATGAGCCCAAGAGGCCGGAGATCAGGGATGATCATCGCGCTGTGCTTCAGGAGATCAAGGGCCTCATTGCCTCCGACGTGCCGAAGCCCTATCCGGTAGATTGGGTGTCCCTCAAGCTTCTGGAGGGCGACGCCGAGATCATGCGCATGATGGAGGAGAGACTGCCGGAGGACATGTGGAAAAGGGTGTATGCTATTCTGATGGAGCACGAGGATGCCATAGTGGCCGTAGCCAGCGGGAGGTACGACTGGATCGGGCGGATGACCCGCGCCGCTCTGGTACGGCCTCGAGTGGGCCAGGTGACGCTCACGGAGAAGCTTGACCGCTGGGCTACGCATCCTTTGTGGGGGTTGATTGTCCTGGCCGGCATCCTGGGATTGGTGTTCGGGTTGACCTACTCCGTCGGAGCGCCGTTGCAGGGTCTGCTGGAAACGTACGTGGTTGAGGCCAGCGCGCGCTTCGTGACCGGAGCGCTCGCGGGCGCTCCCGCCTGGCTAGTGGGGCTGCTGGTGGACGGCATCATCGGTGGGGTAGGAACCGTGCTCACGTTCATACCCATCCTGCTGATCTTCTTTGCCTTCATGGGTCTGTTGGAAGACGTGGGGTACATGGCCCGAGCCGGATACGTGATGGACCGTTTCATGCACTTGATGGGTCTGCATGGGAAGAGCTTTCTGCCTTTGTTCCTTGGCTTCGGATGCAACGTGCCCGCCGTGATGGGCGCGCGAGTGATCGAGTCCCGTCAAGGACGACTCCTCACCATCATGCTGGCGCCTCTTATGCCCTGTACGGCCAGAATGATGATTCTGGCCTTCATGACACCTCTCTTTTTCGGCCCCGCTGCACCCCTTGTGGCTTGGAGCCTGGTGGGCCTGAGCCTGATCGTGTTGGTAGTGTCGGGGATAGTGATCAATAGGGTCGCGTTTGGGGGCGAGCGGTCTGCGTTCATCATGGAATTGCCTCTGTATCACGTGCCCAACTGGCGCACCATCGCCATGCTGGTATGGCAGCGTTCTCTCGCCTTCTTCAAGCGAGCTGGGACGGTTATCCTTGTCGTGTCAGTCGTGCTCTGGGCGCTGTCGGCCCTGCCCACTGGAGAGATACAGACCAGTTACCTGGCCAGGATGGGGCAACTTCTGGCGCCCGTGGGTGCGCTGATGGGCTTGAGCTGGCAGATGATGGTGGCCCTCTTCACGAGCTTCATCGCCAAAGAGAACGCCATCGCCTCTCTGGGTGTACTCTTCGGAGCGGGCGGAGAGGCAAGTCTGGCGGAGATGCTGCCTACTCTGATGACCTCGGCGGCCGCCTTGAGTTTCCTGGTAGTGCAGATGCTTTTCATCCCCTGCGTCGCAACTGTGGCCACAGTGCGGAGCGAAACAGACTCCTGGAAGTGGACGCTGTTCAATGTGCTCTTCTTGCTGGTGGTGTCTCTTGGGGCAGGGATCTTGGTCTACCAGTTGGCGGTAGTCCTTGGATGGGGATGAGGCCTCGGAGAGAAGGATGCTAGAGCTGCTATTACGAACGCTGGCCCAGGGTGGCACCTATAGTCACGGAGACCTGGCCAACACTCTGGGCGTGGGCGAGGAATTGCTGCAACAGATGATAGAAGATCTGGCCCGCATGGGATACCTGAGAGCGCTAGGGGATAGCTGTCAGGGAAAATGCGAAGCCTGCTCCGTGTCCGGAGTCTGCGCCATCGGCAGCCGGGGACAGGCTTGGAGCCTCACCGAGAAGGGCAGTCAGGCCGCTCAAAGGATGGAGTAATCTGGAGCCTCCGCGGTGGGCTGTGGCCTGATGTCGTGATGGGCCTTGGAGGTAGCAGGGGCGATGTGATGTCGACCTTGCGGCTGGGCCATTCCTGTCGCTGGGGTCGTGCGACCTGTCACGCTGCGGGCAGTCCGAGCATGGAATCAAGCGGCCATGTCCTTCAGAGTCCTCTCCAGTTCCGCTCTCCAGCCTTTCTCCCCCAGCGCGGTGGGCAGCAGGAGGCGATCGTCCACAGTCTCGACCCCGGTGGGTAAACGCCCCTCAGAGCGCCGCCGCTTCATCTCCCCCAGGCTGCCAAGCCCGATCGTTATCTTGTTTCGCTCGGTGGACACCGTTGCCACGTGAGCCTGAGTAGCGAGGACCTTCACGCCCAACAGGTAGATCAGATTCTCCGCCTCCTGAGGTAGAGGCCCAAAACGGTCTTCCAACTCCTGCCTCATCTGCTCCACCTGCTTGAGATTGGAGAGGGCCGCCATGCGCCGGTAAATGCCCAGGCGGAGGGTGTGCTCTTTCACGTACTCCTCCGGCAGGAGGGCATCCAAGGGCAGGGAAATGGTAGGACCTGTGGGATCTGGAGGTGGCGTGAGGGCAGGCGAGACCGCCTCCTCGTGATCGGAGCCTTCTGCCCGTTCGTGGTCTCTTGCCTCCTGAATCGCTCTGGCCAACAATCGGCAGTAGAGATCGAACCCCACTGCAGTGATGTGGCCGTGCTGACGGGTGCCGAGAACGTCGCCACCGCCCCTTGTCTCCAGGTCCCGCATCGCGATGCGAAAACCGGCACCGAGTTCACTGGCCTCCTTGATGGTTTGTAATCGCTTGCGCGCGTCTTCACGCAAGGGGGTGTCTCCATCATACAAGAAATAGGCGTAGGCCCGCAGTGTGCTCCGTCCTACTCGCCCGCGTAGCTGATACAGCTGGGCCAAGCCGAAGCGGTCCGCTCGATTGACGATGAGGGTGTTCGCGTTCGGGATGTCTATGCCGCTCTCGATGATCGAGGTGCAGAGGAGGACGTCGTGATTACCAGCGGCGAAATCGGTCATCACCTGAGCTAGATCAGCTTCGTCCATCTGCCCGTGCCCCACGGCGACATCTGCCTCTGGCACGAGCTTGTTCAAGCGTTTGGCCATCTGACGAATGCCTCGGACACGATTGTGCACGAAGAAGACCTGGCCCCCGCGGTCCAGTTCCCGCAATATGGCCCGCCGGATGAGCGCCTCGTCGTAGGCCGCAACTTGGGTCACGACGGGGAGGCGATACTCGGGCGGTGTGTCTATAGTGTTCATGTCCCGTGCCCCAGTCAGCGACAGGTACAGCGTCCGGGGGATGGGCGTCGCAGTGAGGGTCAGTACATCAACTTCGTGTCGCATTCGCTTCAGTTCTTCCTTGTGAGCCACACCAAACCGCTGCTCCTCGTCTATGACAAGCAGGCCCAGCTCGCTGAAGACCACATCCTTCTGGAGGAGCCGATGCGTGCCGATGATGATGTCTACCGTTCCTTGCCGCAGCCGTTCGAGGATTCTGTCCTGTTCGCTGCGGGTGCGGAAACGGGAGAGCATCTCGACCTCTACCGGGAAGGGTGCGAGGCGCTCCTTGAATGTCCGGTAGTGCTGCTGAGCCAGGACCGTAGTCGGGACGAGCACGGCGACCTGCTTGTTGTCCATCACCGCCTTGAAAGCTGCCCGCAGGGCCACCTCGGTCTTGCCATAGCCCACATCGCCGCACACGAGTCGGTCCATCGGTCTGGGTTTCTCCATGTCGCCCTTCACCTGGTTGATGGCGCGCAACTGGTCTTCCGTCTCGACGTACGGGAAGGAGGCATCTAGTTCGGTTTGCCACGGGGTGTCCGGGGCAAAGGCATGGCCTTCCATTACCTCTCTGATGGAGTACAGCTCCAAGAGATCTCTGGCCGTCTCTTCCACCGCCCGCTTGGCGCTGGCCTTGACTCGCGACCAGCTGGCAGTGCCCAAGCGATCGATTCGAGGTGGCTGGGATCTGATGCCCACGTAGCGGCTGAGCCGGTCACCTTGATATGTGGGGACGTAGAGCCTATCCCCGTCCGCGTAATCCACTTGGAGGTACTCCCTCTGTGCTTGCTCCACATCTAGGACGACCAGACCCTTGAACACCCCAATGCCGTGTTCTATGTGGACCACACAGTCGCCGGGAGCTATATCGGAGAAGAATAACTCGGGTGGCAGCGGCTTGGGGCGGTGTGGACGCCGGGGCTGTGGCTTCACCCAGCCGAAGATTTCACCATCGGTCAGTAGCACCGTCCTCCCTTGATCGGTGTCTCGCATCTGCCAGCCAGAGTCCAGGCTGCCATGCACGAGTGTGAGACTGCCCTTTGGAGGAGGACTGGTGATCTCCTTCACAGGCTTGACCACCACTCCTGACTCCTCGTACAGTTCGGCCACGCGCGGCGTCTGCCGTGACACCACTATCACGCGGGATCGCTGATCCAGCATCTCAACCGAGTCAGCGATCACGTCCTGTAGCCGCCCTCCGTAGGGAGTCCCCGCCGCAAAACCATCGCTCAACGAGAGGTTCGAACTCGAATCGTATCGCAACTCCAGAGTCAGGTGATACTCAGATCCTCGGCGCAGGCTCTTCCAGGTGAAATGAGGAGACAGTGCGCCCTGAGGCAGATCACCTTTCTGTATCAACTCCCTGCGCAACTCTGCGTTCTTTGCCTCCAGTCTCTTGGCGACGTCCTGTAGACCCAAGGGGTCGTCGAGGATCAGCAAGCTGTTCGGCGGCATGTAGTCTATGAGAGTTCCTGGCTCGTCGTAGACGTAGGGGAGGTAGAACTCAAGGGTATCGAACACCTGGTGACTTCTCAGGGCCTCGAGGTCCTCTTGGAACGCCTCTGCCGCTTCGGGGTGACAGGACGTCAGGTCCAGGCGGTCGGTCTCAGGTTCCTCTTCGACACTTGAAGGAGAGCCTTCCCTAGCTGGCGCTATGATTACAGATGAGACGATGTCTCTACTCCGCTGGGTTGAGGGGTCAAAAAGCCGCAGGGACTCTATCTCATCCCCGAGGAACTCTATTCTCACAGCCTGCTGGTCTTGAGGAGAGAAGACGTCAATCAGGCCACCCCTGTTGCTGAAACTGCCTGGACCCTCGACGACTGTCGCACGTTCGTAGCCAAGTCCACGCAGAGTCGAGAGGAGTCTCTTCATACCTATGGACTGGCCGACCTCCAGTCGTATGAGACTGGCTGCGAAACTCTGGTGTGGCACGGTCTTCTGGAGCAGTCCCCGTACCGAAGCCACCACGAGGAGCGGTGCCTGGTTCGGAGGCCCTCTGTTGCCAGTCACCAGGTAGGTCAAAGTCGCCAACCGATCCTGAGCAATGTCCCTGTCCCATGGAATCCTCTCGTAGCTCAAGACATCGGGTTCTGGAAACAGAAGGATACCCTCAGGAGATGGGGACCAGATTCTCAGTTGCTCATGGATCTCGCGGGCGCGGTCAAGCCGTGCTGTGACCACCAGCATCGGAATGCCAAGGTCCCTCCTCAAACCAGCCAACAGGTACGGCCTGGCTTCCTCCAGAACGCTGAGTGGCAGTGAGGTTGGCTTCTCAGGCAGTGCCCTGCTTATCGTTAAGAGGAGTTCATCGTATCCGCGTAGATCGCGGATCAGCGGCAACACACCAGATAATCTCAACTCCTGCCTCTAGTTGTACCTGTTCATTGCTGCGGCGATGCCCTCGGTCAGGAAACACTCTACCGCATCCGCCGCTTTGTCGAACGCCTTTTCCATGGTGATGCGCTCGTCCGGAGAGAAATCCTGGAGCACATATTTCTCGGCAGGCGCCCCTTCCGGCCTACCGATCCCAATACGGAGTCGGGGTAGACTCTGGGTCCCCAAGGAGGAGATGATTGAGCGCATCCCCTTGTGACCTCCGGCTCCGCCGCGGTCTCGAAGGCGGATGTTGCCCAGTGGCAGATCGAGGTCGTCGTGTATCAGCAGGAGATCCTCCAGACGTGTCGTGTATTGTGACACGGCAGGCTTCACAGCCAATCCGCTTTGATTCATGTAGGTCAGTGGTTTGAGTAGTATTACCTTCAAACCTGCCAGCTCCCCGCAAGCCATCGAAGCTTGAGATTCGATCCTGTCGAAAGAGAGATCATGTCGCTTGGCCAGGCTATCGAGGAGTTGGAAGCCAACGTTATGTCGGTTCGTTGCATGGTCCCTTCCAGGGTTTCCCAGACCCACGACGAGCTTTGCCGGGCCCGCCGGTTCTTCGGCACGCTTTGAGTGGAGCCATTTCAACATCTTGGACCTTGCTTTGGTGATCGTTCTCAAGAACCAGGGGCTGGTCAGGCCACCAGCCCCTGTGGGAATCCGGTACGGATGGGCACGATGCCAGCGCATCAGACAAGACGTCGAAGGAGAAAGACCACCCCCAGAAGAAGGAAGAGGACCGTGGTCACAAACGCTCCGAAGACAAACTGCCTCGCGAATGTGCCCAGGTCTGGAATGGAGACACCGCTGGCCGTGTCTGGCGTAGCAGTGGGTGGCTCCTCATCCTCGGCCGTCGCGGTTGGAGTGACGCGCAGGACCGTCGGCTGCTCGACAACGGCTGTGGTGGGTGTGGGCATGACGATAGTGGGAGTAGGCGTCGCGGTCTCGGCAGGCGTGGGAGTGGCCTCGGGCTGCGTGTTCGCAATCTGAACCGGCAGTGGCTCGGTCTGCGCATAGTTACCGTCCTGCTTGACGACTGTGAGGCGCAGGTAGTAGGTTCCGTCAGGCAGCGCCGCGGTGTGCCAGGTCTCCAGCCTCGCATCGGTTCTCTCCTCCGCTTGAGTATCTCCGATCACGGTCCAGACATCGGGCCTGGCTGCGGATGCGTATTCAACGTTGTACTTCTGGAACTCCGGCCCCAGACGTGCGGTGCCGATGATCTCCACGCTGCCGCGAAGCTGAGCGTTGGCGCGTGGCGAGGTTATCTCGCAGCACCCATCCTGGGGGCGCGGAGCAGCCGCCACCGTCTCGGTACGCCACACGAGTGCCAGCGACAGTAGGACGGCCATGGTCCAAACGCGCTTGATCATTTCCTGTCCGAACCGCTTCATCTGTGCACGCTAAGTGTAACACAGAACGCTGTCTCAGACAAGCGATTCATCGAATCTGCGCACGACCAGAGCGCCGTTCTGGCCGCCGAGGCCCAGGGCGTTGACGAGCACAGTATCCACACGGCTGCGACGAGCGATGAGGGGCACGTAGTCCAGATCGCATTCTGGGTCAGGGGTATGCAGGTTGATGGTGGGAGGGATGATGTTGTGCTGGATCGTCTTGAGGGCGGTCACGATGGAGATGGCCCCGGCAGCTCCCAGCAAGTGCCCGATCATGGACTTGATGGAGTTGATGGGAGTGGAGTAGGCTTCCTCTCGGAACACGGTCTTGATGGCTTTAGTCTCGGCCACATCGTTCAGTTTCGTCCCCGTGCCGTGGCTGCAGATGTGATCCACGTCTGACGGCGTCAATCCGCTGTCCTGGATGGCGAGGGTCATCGCTCGCGCGGCCCCATCGCCGGTGGGATCCGGAGCTGCGAGATGATAGGCGTCGGTGCAGAACCCATAACCCAGCACTTCTCCGTGGACACGAGCACCACGGTTCAGGGCGTGTTCCAGGGTTTCCAGTATGACCACTGCCGATCCTTCACCCAAGACAAGACCGTCGCGCTCGGCGTCGAAGGGACGGCAGGCTCCCTGGGGGTCGTGATCGTTCGGGGACAGCGCCCCGAGGCGGGCCAGAGCCGTTAGGCCCAGAGGTGACCCAAGTGATTCGGAAGCGCCCGCGACCATCACGTCCACGTCACCCCGTTGCAGCCGCCGCATCGCCTCACCGATGGCTACCACGCCCGTAGCACAGGCAGCCACGGGTGCGGAGGCAGGCCCCTTGATTCCGAGAGTGATAGCCATCTGACAGGGCGCCATGCTCAACAGTACCGCTGGCAAAACAGTGGGCAGGATGCGTCGAGCTCCCCGTTCCTTGAGAACATGTGCTTGTTCCTCGATGATCCCTATGCCCCCGGCGGCGCTTCCCACCTCCAGGCCCACTCTAGTGGGGTCCTCCTTGGACAAGTCTAGCGCGGCGTCCTCCAAGGCCATGCGGGCGGAGGCAAGAGCGAACTGGATAAACCGAGACATGCGCTTGGCCGTGCGACGATCCATGTGGTCCCGGGGGTCGAAGTCCTTTACTTCGGCAGTGATCTTG
>Ga0114930_10002767_pt1 | contig 15683 bp, 15 predicted proteins | sample AnhtaG_FD_87300 | JGI IMG/M metagenome (GOLD analysis project Ga0114930, IMG submission 87300) | Deep subsurface microbial communities from Anholt, Denmark to uncover new lineages of life (NeLLi) - Anholt_01485 metaG | ecosystem: Environmental > Aquatic > Marine > Oceanic > Sediment | place... | reverse complement strand
TCGAAGAAGATCTGCCCGATCTGCTTCGGTGAACCGAGATTGAACTCGCCCCCGGCCAGCACATAGGCCTCGGCTTCCAGTTCGATCAACCGCGCCGCGATTTCATTGCTCTGCTGGCGCAGCTTCTCGGCGTCGATCAGCACGCCGTTACGCTCCATCTTGCGCAACACGCGGGACGTGGGAACCTCGATCTCGCTATAGACGCGCTTCAGCCCCTCTTCTGCCGCCACCTGCGGGTAGAGAGCCTGATGCAGACGCAAGGTGATGTCCGCATCTTCGGCTGCGTACTCGGCGGCCTGTTCGAGCGCGACTTCGTCGAAGCCGATCTGCCCGGCGCCCTTGCCTGCCACCTCTTCGTACTTGATCGTCTTGATGCCGAGATGGCGCAGCGCGAGACTATCCATGTCATGCGTGCGATGCGATTCGAGTACGTACGACTGCAGCAGCGTGTCGTGCTCGATGCCGTTCATTTCGATGCCGTAATTCGCCAACACCTGCTCGTCGTACTTCATGTGCTGGCCGACCTTCTTGTGGTCGGCGCTCTCGAGCCACGGCTTCAACTTCGCCAGCACTTCGTCGAGCGGCAACTGCACCGGATGATCCGGCCCACGGTGTCCGACCGGAATATACGCGGCGGAGTTAGCCTCAACGGACAGCGAAATGCCCACCAGCTTCGCCGTCATCGGATCGAGCGAAGTGGTTTCGGTATCGAAGGCGGTCAGTTCAGCCGCGTTGATCTTCGCGAGCCACGTGTCGAACTGTTCCCAGCTTTGCACTGTGTCGTAGTGACGCTCACCGTCGATTACAGGCGCCACATCCTCACCGGCACCCGGACCTTCCACGACCTCGGCCGTTTCGACTTCACGCAGCCAGGTCTTGAAACCATGCCGCGCAAAAATGTCGCGCAATTCGTCGCGCGCTTCGGGCCGGCTGGCGAGGCTTCCTTCAATAGACGTGAGATGCTGCGTCAGATCGCAGGCTGTTTCCACGGTCACGAGCTTGCGCGCCATGGGCAGGAAATCCAGCGCACGACGCAGGTTGTCACCCACAGCGCCCTTGATTTCATCGGCATGAGCGACAATGCCGTCGAGCGTCTCATACTGCGTGAGCCACTTGATCGCCGTCTTGGGACCGCACTTTTCGACGCCGGGCACGTTGTCGACCGTATCGCCGATCAGCGACAGGTAGTCGACGATCCGCTCCGGCGGCACGCCGAACTTGGCCAGCACGCCGGCGCGGTCGAGCGTCTCGTTGGTCATGGTGTTGATGAGTGTGACGTGCTCCGTCACGAGCTGCGCCAGGTCCTTGTCGCCGGTCGAGACGATCACGTTCATGCCGCGCTTCTCGGCAGCCACGCTCAACGTGCCGATCACGTCATCGGCCTCAACGCCTTCGATCATCAGCAGCGGCCAGCCCAGCGCGCGCACGGCGACATGGATCGGTTCGATCTGCCGCGCGAGGTCTTCCGGCATGGACGGGCGGTTGGCCTTATAGTCCGGATACCAGTCGTCGCGAAACGTTTTGCCCTTGGCGTCGAACACGCACGCGCTATACTCTGCTGTGACTTCCTTGCGCATGCGCCGCAGCATGTTGATGATGCCGTAGAGCGCGCCCGTAGGTCCGCCGTCGGGCCCGCGCAGATCAGGCATAGCATGGTAGGCCCGGTACAGATAACTCGAACCGTCGACCAATAGAAGGGTCTTTCCTTCCAGCTCAGTTCCCAGCTTAGTTTCCAGGACTCGTTCTTCAGGCATTATGACAAAGAGAAAAGTGATTCCGAGTCTGCGATCGCTCGCAGATCAAGAGCGCGCGACAGCCAAGAAGGCCCGCGCATCGTGGCAGATGTTCACGATTATGGCAGAGTTTATTGAGGCGACCGAGTACCTCTCGGAGATTCGCCCGGCCGTCAGCATCTACGGTTCGGCTCGCCTGAAACCGGCCTCGCCTTATTACAAACTCGCCACGCAGATCGCCCGCAAGCTGTCCGACGCCGGCTTTGCCGTGATCTCCGGCGGCGGCCCTGGCATCATGGAAGCGGCCAACAAGGGCGCGCATGCGGGCAAGGCGCCGTCGGTGGGCCTGAACATCGAACTGCCACACGAGCAGTCGGGCAACCAGTGGCAGGACATCTCGCTGCGCTTTCGCCACTTCTTCACGCGTAAGGTCACGTTCGTCAAGAACTCGGACGCGGTGATCGTGATGCCGGGCGGCTTCGGCACGCTGGACGAACTCGCCGAAGTGCTCACGCTGATCCAGACCAAGAAGTCGCGCCACGTGCCGATCATCCTGGTGGGCGGCGAGTTCTGGCAAGGCCTGCTTGGCTGGTTCAAGGATTCGCTGGTGCCGATGGGCCTCATCAATCCGGACGACATGAACCTGATGCAGGTGATCGACGATCCGGACCAGGTGCTCGAAGCGGTACTGAAGTTCTACGAAGACCGTGAAGAGGGAGAACCGCATCCGGTGAAGTCCGACGAAGACCGGATGTTCTATCTGTAATGTTTGAAGCGGCGTGGGGCGGTGGGCTGCCGCCCGGCTGTCTTGCGCGTGGGTTGTGTCTGTATTGTGTCTGTATTGCGCCTGCATCAAGTCTCTGAGCGGCCAGGCGAGCTTGACCGCGAATCAGGCGCACGCTGGTTCGTCCTCCTGGTCGCCCTGCTCCTGCAGCCAGCGGCAAAACTGCTCGACTAGCGGCGCCTGGGCGACTTCGCGCCGCGCGACCCACCAATAACCGCGCGCATCGAGGCGCGGACCTTCGAGCGGCGTCACGAGCCGGCCCGAAGCCAGTTCATCGGCGAGCATCGGCAGTGGCCCGAGCGCGACGCCCAGTCCATCCACCGCTGCTTGCAAGGCCAGATAGAAGTGGTCAAAAGACTGCTTCTTGCGGCATTTTGCCGTCACTCCCGCAGCCGTCAGCCAGTTGCGCCACGCGTCCGGCCGCGTATCCGAATGCAGCAGCACGTGCCGTGCGAGATCGTCAGCCACCTTGATCGGCGAGCGCTGCAACAGCGCGGGACTGCACACCGGCAGTTCGCTTTCGCCAAGGAAATGCCCGCTTACACAATTCGGCCAATGCGCCGGCCCGCGCCGCACCGCCACGTCATAACCTTCCAGCATCTCGACAGGTGTGTTCGAAGTCGACAATCGCAGTTCCACGTTGGGCATCTTGCGCTGAAACTGGTTGAGCCGAGGCAGCAGCCATTTCATCGCGAACGTAGGCAGCGCGTTGACGCGCAGCACGTGCACCACGCCAGTGTCGCGAAGCTGACTGGTTGCGACGGCGATACTGTCGAACGCGGCCTGGACGGTTGCCAGATAGCGCCGGCCGTCGTCGGTGAGCCGCACGCGCTTGCCGACACGGTGAAACACCCGCACGCCGACCCACGCCTCGAAGGCGGCGACTTGCCGGCTGATTGCACCGTGCGTCACATGCAACTCGTGTGCCGCGGCAGTGAAACTGTCATGCCGCGCCGCAGCTTCGAAGGCGCGTAGCGCAGGAAAGGGAGGAAGATTACGGACCATACTTGTGATTCTAGATCACAAGGCGGCGCCCGAAAAATCGTTTTGCCTGCGGGCGAAACGGCGCTAACCTCCGCAGCATGGACAAAATAGCTGACAACATGGATCAAAACCTCTCCGCCGCCGAAGCCGGCCTTGCGCCGCCACCCACTGTCAGCGAGATTTTCAGCGGCTTTCTTGGCCTCGGGCTGATCTCGTTCGGCGGGGCATTGCCGCTGGCGCGGCGCGCGATCGTCGAACAGCGCCGCTGGCTCAGCGCTTCGGACTTTACCGATCTGCTCGGCCTGTGCCAGTTCCTCCCGGGCGGCAATGTGATCAACCTTTCGGTGGCGATCGGCATGCGCTTTCGCGGACTGCCCGGCGCACTGGCGGGCATACTTGGGTTGATTGCCGGGCCGTCGCTGGTTGTGATCGGCCTGGGCGTGTTGTACGAGCACACGCAGAATGATCCGCACATCCGTCATCTGTTTGCGGGGCTCGCGGCCGCTGCGGCAGGACTGCTGATTTCGATGGCTGTGAAGATCGTGCTGCCGCTCTGGCGCAAACCTGTGGCTACGATCATTGCCCTGCTGGGCTTCGTGGCGATCGCGCTGCTCCGGTTTCCGCTGCTGCCCACCATGCTTGTCCTCACGCCACTTAGCATCTACCTCGCCTCGAGGACCGCACGATGAACGACACCCTCATTTCACTCGCCATCATTTTCAGCCAGTTGTCGCTGCTCGCCTTTGGCGGCGGCAATACGATCCTGCCGGAGATGCAGCGCCAGGTGGTCGAGGTGCATCACTGGATGCCGGCCAGCGAGTTTAGTGCGCTGTTCGCACTGGCGCAGGCCGCGCCTGGCCCGAATCTTATGGTTGTTACGTTGGTCGGATGGCACGTGGCCGGATGGGCGGGGATGCTGGTGAGCTCGGTGGCCAAGTTCGGGCCGTCGTCGATTGTGACGATTCTTGCCCTCAAGGCGTGGGAGCGGTTCAAGGATCGGCCTTGGCGGAAGTATGCGCAGGCGGGGTTGGTGCCGGTGACGGCGGGGCTGGTGGCTGCGAGTGCGGCACTGATTGCGCGTGCGTCGGATACGACGTTGATTGCTTGGGTGATTACGGCGGTGTGTGCGGTGGTGGCGTTTAAGACGCGGGTTCATCCGTTGTGGTTGCTTGCTGCGGGGAGTTTGTTGGGTTGACGGGGTTTGGGCAGTTTTAGGGGGTGGCCGCGGAACGCGTCGGCCTGACCCTGCGCTGTGTAGGGGACGAGTCCAGCGTGCGAAACCCGCAAGGCACTGATTCGTTACTCACAAATCATCCCGTTTTATCCCATAAAAAAGGAGTCCAAAATATCTGATACGTTTACAGCCGTGTCGATATTGCCCGCAACAAAAACAAAGCCAACAACAACGAGCCAGCTTCATGCCGAACTGCGACAACCCGAAGTGCCCAATTTGCTACCCGAGGAGGAAAGAGGAGGAAGCCGCCGCAAAGAAGCGTGTGGAAGACGACAAACAAGACTGCCTCAACTGCTGGCGCTTCTATCAGAAGAAGGCAGAGGTAATCGCATCCGCCAACGATCCGATCGTCCGTAACCGGCGCATCAACGCGGCCTACGCCCAATTGTGGCTAGACGACCGGCGTTTTCAATGGGCTGGGTTAGCCGCATTCGCATCCAAACAGGTCGGTTGCGGCTTGCTTAACGCAGCGGAGCTGATCAGCAAGTCGAACCGGGAGCGTGACGCCTATCGGCAATGGGAAAAACAAAGCTCTCCGCTCGAACGAATGGCACCTTACGGATCGCCACGAATGCCGATCCCGGATCAGGCAAATGGCGCCGGCGCGGAGAAGGTGTACCAGATGCTCGCCAAAGGCAATGCATCGCTGTTCCTCGATATCTGGCCGCTGCATATGTTCTACAAGGAATTCGGCTTACAGCGGTTTAAGCGTTGTCTGCCAGAGCGGCAACTGTTAGGCGGGTCAGTCACGTGGCCGATCGCCACGAGCGTTCCCTTTGGCGTTGCCAGACCTCAAGTTGTGCAGGGATTTGAAGCGATCGATGCAGGTAATATTAGTAAAAGCGTCGAATTGCTGGCTTGGCATGAACAGATGAACATCCTGCAACCGGCCATGTACGACGATGCGACCTTCGCTCTGCTGATGCGGGCCAACCAGTTCGCATGGGCATTGAATATTCCAACCGGCTCGGCGCGGGAAATCCAGCTGACGCTCGTCAATCAGTGCACAATCACGGGCGCCAATGCAAAATACGAAATGTTCAGTAAGCAGCCCTTGGCCAATCTTGCAGATGGTGGCCAACGGATGGCGTTTGTCCTACGCGCTGCACAGCGCTTCGATGATCTCCTGCACGATCCAATGCAGCGGCATTCTGTAGAAAATTCCCTGTTCGTCATAGCACAGGGAGGTTGCTAATGGCACTCAGGAAATTCAGTTGGCATTGGCTCGTCGCTTGCATCGGGCTTGGACTTAGCGTCTTATTGGGTATCTACGCGATAGCGCGGCCAATTGACGTAGTTGTTCTCGCGCTAGGTGAGCCGTACGAGCAGGTACGACAACAGTCCAATTCAACCTTGCCTGCAATCGAACCCAACGCAAACTGGGGCGGCTACGTGAACCGCCCCACCCGCCTGCGTTTTGTCGACCCCCAATATGGTTTTGCCACTCCCGCGGCAAAATTCCTGGCGGTACATTACGACAGCAACGGCAAAGTCGACTCCGTGACGCTATCGCCGCAAGTCACGTCTTTACCGCTTGATGACGCGATGACAATCCTCACTGATTTACAGAATCAGCTTCGACAGGGAGGATGGAAACCATTTCGAGCAACAGGGAGCCAGCCTATCGGAGACACCCCTGCCAGTCGGACTGAGATTCGAAAGTGCTCGGCACCGACGAGTTACTGGCAGGCCGGCAACAAGTACCAAGTCTCGCTCAACATCCGCTGTTTGCGCTCTCAGGACCATCCAAACGATGAGCGCTACCTAATAACGCTGGACCTCGGTCCACCTGTCTTCGATGACCACCCTGAAAACTAAGGTGCAATCCGGCGGAGCCCGCAAAGCCCCACCGGATAACCCTTCGCTTTTACTACTGAAACGCCACTTCCGCAAAGCTCCGCAGCTTCCGGCTATGCAACCGGTGCAAGCCATTCGTCCTCAGCAGCTCCATCGCCTTCACACCGATCTGCAAATGCTGATCGACCTGGGCCCGATAAAACTGATCCGCCATGCCCGGCAGCTTCAGCTCACCATGCAGCGGCTTATCCGACACGCAAAGTAACGTACCGTAAGGCACCCGAAACCGGAAACCGTTAGCCGCAATCGTCGCACTTTCCATATCCAGCGCAATCGCGCGGCTTTGCGACAGCCTCTGCACAGGCTCACGATGATCGCGCAGTTCCCAGTTGCGGTTATCAACACTCGCCACCGTCCCCGTACGCATCACGCGCTTAAGCTCAGCACCGTCGAGCTGCGTCACCTGTGCGACTGCACGCTCCAGCGCCACCTGCACCTCCGCCAGCGCCGGGATCGGCACCCACAGCGGCAAATCATCATCGAGCACATGATCTTCACGCACATAGCCATGCGCCAGCACGTAGTCGCCAAGGCGCTGCGTATTGCGCAGCCCCGCACAGTGCCCAAGCATGATCCACGCATGCGGGCGCAGCACCGCGATGTGGTCAGTAATGGTCTTGGCATTCGACGGCCCAACGCCGATGTTAACCATCGTGATGCCACTGCCATCGGCGCGCTTCAGGTGATACGCAGGCATCTGCGGCAGCCGCGGCGGCGGCGTGCCTTCGTCTGCCTGCTCGCCAAGATTGGCGTTATAGGTGATCACATCACCCGGTTCCACAAACGACGTGTACTCGCTGCGGTAAGCGCGCAGTTCCTCGTCGTCGGTATGGGCCATCATCGTGCGGCCGAGTTTGACGAACTCGTCGATATAGAACTGATAGTTCGTGTACAGCACGTAGTTCTGGCAATGCGTGGGCGAAGTTGCCGTGTAATGCTTCAACCGGTGCAGCGAGAAATCGACCCGCGCCGCCGTGAACAGCGCGAGCGGATGAGGCTCGCCCGGACCTGGCTCGTACGTGCCGTTGACGATCCGGTCGTCGAGAAACCGCAGATCAGGCGTATCGAAGATGTCACGCATCGCGAACAGGCGCTCGCGATCGAGTTCACCTTCCAGATGGATGCCCTCCGCAAACGCAAAATGAATCGGAATGGGCTGATCCGAGACACCCACTTCAATCTGCACATGATGGTTCTTCGCCAGCAGCCGCAACTGCTCGCGATAATAGTTACCAAACAGATCCGGCCGCGTCACCGTGGTTTCGAACACGCCGGGACCGGCCACGAAACCATACGAGCGGCGTGAGTCGATATGCGTGTTGACCTCAGTGCACACCCGGACGAACGGATAACACGCGCGCACCCGGCGCTCGAACGGTTCATTACGCCTGTAACGCGCAAACGCATCGCGTAAGAAAGAGGTATTTGCTTCGTAGATAGCGGACAGATGAGTCACGGCGTCCGCCGCGTCCTCGAAGGCCTCGGTCGGAAAGTCATTGGCGGGTGTCTGCACCGCGCGCTGATTGGTGTTGTTGTTCATCTTCATTCGCCTCAATTGATCGATCCACATTACCACGGAACCTAGCCCGATTGCTCATAGGGGACGGACCAGTGGGGGCAGGCGAATTTGCGCGCATGTCGCGCACACGCTGCCCGAAAGCAGCGCAAAATAAGGCTACCGCGCCCGTGAGCAAGGTTGGATTTGCTAGAATCGGGGCACCTTATTGGAGAATCACCATGAAGCCGCTCCTTCCCGTCGCCGTTGCGTTGGCGCTTGCCATCGCCAACACCGCGATGGCTGCCCAGCCCGTGGACGCACCGCCGCCCGCCGACCAGCCCATGTCCGCCAACGAACGGGCCGGCCTGCCGGACCTGGACGCGATCAACCGCCCAGCCGCTGAGGTCAGCTCGAAGGTCGAGATTAACCAGCCGCGCCTGCCGAGCTTCTATGAAAAGAGCCCGAACGGCACCGAAATCACGGAATACCGCGACAAGGGCAAGCCTGTCGAAATCAACGTGCATTCGAACCTCGGCACGCGCTATCAGATGACCGCGCCGCTCGACACGTCGCCCAGCGCGAACAGCAGCGCCCATCCGAGCAATCGCCTGCCGTCGGTTAGCCTGACCTACTGATCGTTTATCCAGCGGCGGGACGCCGGTTCGTCCCGCCCGCGACCTGCAGTACCGCGGCCCGGCGCCCGGGCCTTCAGCCTGTTTGTCCTGCTTGCCCTGATTACCCATACCTTGCCGCACTGGCCGCATCGCGCCAGCCCGACCACCTGACCCGACGTTTCCCGCATGGCTGTCTTCACCGCTGTTACCGAACCCCAACTCGCAGAATGGATGCGGCATTACGACCTCGGCGATGTCGTCGAGTTTCGCGGCATTGCTTCGGGAATTGAAAACAGCAACTTCTTTCTGACGACGACGCGCGGCGAATACGTCCTCACCATTTTCGAAAAGCTGACGGCAGAGCAATTGCCGTTCTATCTCGATCTGATGCAGCATCTGGCAGCGCACCGCGTGCCGGTGCCGGACCCCATGCCGCGCGAGGATGGTGCGCTGTTCGGCATGCTGCAAGGCAAGCCGGCCGCCATCGTGACCAAGCTCGAGGGCGGGCCGGAACTGGCGCCGGGGATCGAGCACTGCATCGAAGTGGGGCAGATGCTGGCGCGCATGCACCTGGCCGGGCGCAACTACGCACGTCATCAGCCGAATCTGCGCAGCCTCTCGTGGTGGCAGGAGACCGTGCCGACCGTGCTGCCGTTCCTCGCCGATGCGCAACGCGAACTGCTGAGCGCGGAACTCGCGCACCAGCAGGCGTTTTTTGCCTCGGCGGATTACGCCGCGCTGCCCGAAGGTCCTTGCCATTGCGACCTGTTCCGTGACAACGTCCTGTTCGCGCACGCCGCGCCGGAGAGCGGCCACGAAGTGCGCCTGGGCGGTTTCTTCGACTTTTATTTCGCCGGCTGCGACAAATGGCTTTTCGACGTGGCGGTCACGGTCAACGACTGGTGCGTCGACCTGGCCACCGGCAAGCTGGACGAGGCCCGCGTCGAGGCGATGTTGCGCGCCTATCAGACCGTGCGCCCGTTCACGCCGGAAGAAAACCGTCACTGGGGCGACATGCTGCGCGCAGGCGCTTACCGCTTCTGGGTCTCGCGCCTGTATGATTTTTATCTGCCGCGCGCGGCCGAACTGCTCAAGCCGCACGACCCGGGCCATTTCGAGCGCATTCTGCGCGAGCGCCTTTGCGGCGTAGCACTTCCAGGCATCCATACTCCATGCAACTAATTGAAGTTCCCGCGAAGGCCGGTTATGTATGGTTCCGGCAAGGTATCTGGCTGTTCCGCAAGAACCCGCTCGCCTTCCTGACGCTGATCTTCGCCTATCTGCTGGTGGTGACGCTGATCGAGCAGATCCCTTTTGTAGGCGGGGTGCTGCCGCTCGCGCTCGTTCCTGGCGTTGCCGTCGGCTTCATGGCGGCGTGCCGCGACACCATTGCTGGCAAGCCGGTGTTCCCGACCATCCTGGTAGACGGCTTTCGCTCGTACGGTGCAGTCGCCGCCAAGCGCCTGCTCGCGCTCGGGGGGCTTTACGTGGTCGCGATGGCGCTGGTGCTTGCCGGTTCCGCGCTCGCCGATGACGGCACGCTGCTGCGGTTCGCGCTAGGCACGTCGGCGCAGGACCCCGAAGCGCTCGCCAATACCAACATCATGTCGGGCATGCTGGCGGCGTTTGCCTTTTCTATTCCGGTCGCCATGCTGTACTGGTTCGCGCCGATCCTCGCAGCGTGGCACGAAGTCCAGCCTCTGAAAGCGATGTTTTTCAGCGTGGTCAGCTGCTGGCGCAACCGCGGCGCCTTCATCGTCTTCGGGGTATTGTGGATTGCCTTGAGCATGACCGTCTCGCTCGGGGTCATGGCGCTGATGGCGACGCTCGGCGCCGCCGACTACGCGCCCGCCGTGATGTTGCTTGCCAGCGTCATCCTGATCACCATGTTCTATTGTTCGCTTTACGCGACCTATCGCGGCTGCTTCGGGGTGCAAACACCGGACGCGCCCGATCTGCCCACCAAGCCGGCTAGCTGAAATGCGGATGCGCCACGACGGTGCAAACGTGGCGCTGCGGTAACGCCGTCCGCCTCCTGCCAACCCAGCAGCGCTTGACGTTCGTCAGGCGCTGCATACGCGCTCCCTACCCTGCACTCGTCAGCCCGGCTCGATTACGGCACAATTGGTTTGCGTGCAAGCGATTTGTACGCTCCTTTCCGAACGAGCCGCATCATGACCCAACGCCCCGCCCTCCCGCTGACGCTCGACGAGCAACTCTGCTTCGCGCTCTACTCGACTTCGCTCGCCATGACGAAGGCTTATAAGCCGTTGCTGGAAAAGCTCGACCTGACCTATCCGCAGTACCTCGCCATGCTGGTGTTGTGGGAAAGCGACGACCTGAGCGTGAAAGACATCGCCGCGCGGCTGAACCTCGACTCCGCCACCGTCACGCCGCTGCTCAAACGGCTTGAGGCGCAGGGTTATCTGGAGCGGGTACGCGGCGTCGAAGACGAGCGGCTGGTCTATATCCGCCTCACCAAGACCGGCGCGTCGCTCAAACGCTCAGCGCGTGAAGTGCCTGCTGAAATCCTCTGCGCGACCCAACAAACACCGGAATTCCTGATCCGGCTACGCGACGATTTGACACGTCTGCGCGGTACACTCAACGACTACCTCGAGCACTGACCCAAACGACCGGTTCGGAGCTATCCGTCCGATTTGCAAATTAATTTGCACACTAATGATTAGTACGCTATGTTTACAGCATGCCGGGGCGACAGCAAGCGTCGCGGACCCAGGCAATTCCCCGTCCCAGACATAGGAGCAGCGAAATGAACGTACTTTACAAAGCAACCGCCACCAGCACGGGTGGACGCGATGGCCGCGCAGTATCGTCGGATCAGGTGCTGGACGTGAAGCTGGCCGCGCCTCGCGAGCTGGGCGGCAACGGCGCCGTCGGCACGAACCCCGAGCAGCTTTTCGCCGCTGGCTATTCCGCGTGCTTTCTGAGCGCGATGAAGTTCGTCGCCGGCCAGCGCAAGCAGGCCGTGCCTGCCGACACCACGGTCACCGCGGATGTCGGCGTGGGTCCGAACGACAACGGCGGTTTCGCCCTCGATATCGAACTGCGCGTTTCCCTGCCGGGCCTCGAAGCCGCGGCCGCACGCGAACTGGTGGACGCCGCGCATCAGGTCTGCCCGTACTCGAACGCCACGCGCAACAACGTCGCCGTGCGCGTTCAGGTTGCCTGAGCTGGTTGAATTGCGCCCGGGGGCCCGCAGCGCCCCCGGCATCCGATACGACAGTGGTATCGTCGGACAGCCAAGCCGTCGCCGCATCTAGCCGATGCGGCGCGCCTACTTCATCGATCGATACTTATGACGCGTGTCCGACGCCTTTACACCGAATTCGACGCGGGCCTCGTCTGGTTCCGCCGCGATCTGCGCAGCACCGACCAGGCCGCGCTTTACTACGCACTGAAGCATTGCCGCCAGGTCTGGTGCGCCTTCGTATTCGACACGACCATCCTGGAGCCGATTCGCGACACCTGGCGCGCGCGTCGGCCGGATCAAGCGCCGGAGGACCGGCGCATCGAGTTCATCCGCGCCGCACTCGAAGAGCTGGATCAGGCACTGCGCCAGAGCGGCGGTGGCCTCATCGTGCTGCACGACGACGCGCGCAACGCGATTCCCGTGCTGGCCGCGCAACTGGGAGTGGACGCGGTTTTCACGAACCACGACTATGAGCCCGCGGCACTCGAGCGCGACGAAGCTGTGCGCGCACAACTGGCTGAAAAGGATCGAGAACTCCTGACATTCAAGGATCAGGTGATCTTCGAACGCGACGAGATTCTCACCGGACAAGGCAAGTCGTTCACGGTTTTCACACCGTATAAGAACGCGTGGCTCAAGCAGCTCAACGCCTTCGACCTGAAACCGTATCCGGTCGAACCGTATCTGCCGAACCTCGCCGCGCCTCCTACCAACCTTGCTCGCGGCCTGCCGACACTCGAACAGCTCGGCTTCGCACCCAGCAACCTCGCGGACCTCAAACTGCCCACGGGCATGAGCGGCGCCCAGCAACTCCTCGACGATTTCTTGACTCGGATTGCCGGCTACGCGGAGCGGCGAGACTTCCCGGCGGTAAAGGGACCCAGTTATCTATCGATGCATCTGCGTTTCGGGACCGTGTCGATCCGCACGCTGGTGCGGCTTGCTTACGAACTCTCGTTGCAGCCGGACGGACAAGGCTCGGCGACGTGGTTGTCGGAGCTGATCTGGCGGGATTTCTACTTCATGATTTTGTCGCATCACCCGAAGCTGGCGAGCGGGTCGGCATTCAAAGCCGAGTACGACACGCTGCGCTGGGAAACCGGCCCGGACGCCGACGCCGCATTTGCTGCCTGGTGCGACGGGCGCACAGGCTATCCACTGGTGGACGCGGCCATGCTGCAGTTGAACCAGACGGGCTATATGCATAACCGCCTGCGCATGGTGACGGCAAGTTTTCTGGTGAAAGACCTGGGAATCGACTGGCGGCTCGGCGAGCGCTATTTCGCCGAGCAGTTGAACGACTTCGACTTTTCTGCGAACAACGGCGGCTGGCAATGGGCAGCATCCACGGGATGCGACGCGCAGCCGTATTTCCGGATCTTTAACCCGGTCACGCAATCGGAGCGGTTCGACCCAGAGGGGCGCTTTATCAAGCGCTACCTACCGCAACTGGCAAACATACCGCCGAAGTGGATTCACGCACCGTGGCTGGCAGGGGCGGATCGGCTGGCGGATTTCGGTGTGACGCTCGGCAAGGAGTATCCAGAACCGATCGTAGATCATGCTCAGGCGCGGGAACGGACCCTGGCGCGCTTTGGCAAATGACGCATCACGTCACTTCGTGCGAGCTTCACAGCACGGCTCAACAAATGCGAGCGCGATAGTGACCACTCACATATTCGAACCCCGGCAAGACCGGCGGCTCTGGCGACATCAGCTTAATGCTGGATCATCCACGACGGGTGGCGCACGGCTGCTTCGCGGTCGAGCTTGCGCATACGGAACTCGAGGTCGTACAGATCCGTGGCTTCGGCCAGGTAAGCGTCGCTACGCTCTTTAGCCAGTTGGTCAGCGGACTTCGTGAGGAACAGGAACAGGCGGCTCAGGAGATACATGGTCAACCTCAAAAAAAATTCTAGGGTTTCTACCTAGTGCATAACCCTGATTATAGGGAAAACCCTAGGCTATGCCAAGACATCTTTTCTGAAGTGTTGTTCGATCGCTCGCCGGACTCGCCCGGTCTCCGCTAAGTCCCGCCCGACAAGGCTCTCGCAGGGATGCCTTCGGTTTCTTGCACCCTCGTGGGGCGCCGCTGGTGCTTGAAAAACTCCCAGATCAGCGCGCTCGCATCCGGCCCTTTGGACGAATGAAACGGCACTGCGTCGTCACCGCCGCTCCATGCATGGCCGAGGGCCTGCACCCGGCACAGGCGCACGACGCGCCGCCCGCCGCGTAAATAGTCGCGTGTGACCACGCCCGCCTTGCGTTCCTCGCGCACCTCGCCGGCTATGCGCTCGCCCGCGGCATCGATCAATCCGTTCAGGCGCAAAAACTGGGTCGTCAACTGTTCCGCATTGGCGGGTGCGACAACATGATCCGCGTCACCGTGGAAAATGACGGCCGGCATGCCGGGGTAGGCCACGGTATCAATGGCTTGGTCGACCAGTAGAACCGGGTCGTGCCGGGCGCCGCGCCGCATCACATCCATGGCGACGATCCCTGAATGGGCCTCGCCGAACGCCGGCCCCGAATGCAACGCCACTGCGGCAAAGCGCTCGGGGTAATAGGCCGCCAGCAGGGTCGCCAAACCGGCCCCTGCCGACAACCCGGCCACGTAGACCCGTTCGCCGTCGAAGCCATGTTCGGCGACAAGCGCATCCACCAGCGAGACCACCGCACGCGCCTCTGCGCCGCCTGCGGTGTCGCTGTTGTCGTACCAGTGCCAGCAGCGGTGTGCGTGCACGTGCTTCGATTGCTCGGGGTAGACCACCGCAAAGCCAAAGCGGTCGGCCAGCAGGTTCATGCGCGTGCCTTCGGCGAACTCGTCGATGGATTGCTTGCAGCCGTGCAGCATGACGACGAGCGGCATGGGTGCGGTCGCTGCAGCCGGCACATACAAGCCGTATTGCAGGTGATTGACCAGCCGCCCCGGCGCAGCGGGCGCCGAATGGAACGAGCGGGTCCACGTGCCGCTCGCCCACGCAGCCGCCCGCGGACGAACCCGCGATTCGCGGGTGCCTGGACGCGGCGCTTCACGTTTGCCCGGCGAGCGGAGGGTCGTGGCCGGCTTGACCGGCTTGGGTTTGGCGGACACTTTGCCGGTCGGCCGCGCGGGCCGTGCGGCAGTGCGCTTGACCGAATCGCGCGCATGCTGGGCCTGAATTGAAATCAGGCGCTTCAGACCGCCCAGCCAGATTTTCGTCAGACTTTTTGCCATCGGATGGTGACCTCGCAAAAAGGGACCGATACTGTCTGCTAGAACAGATAAGTTGTTGTGCATTGCACAATAACATCAATCCCGGGACCATGCCGAGCGCATGGGCCACCCAGGATTGCTGATGCGCGCGAGTTGCGCCCTCGCCCGATTGCTTCGGCCCATGCCGTTGCCAAGTGTTTTTGCCCGGTGTTTCATACGCACTCGGGCATCCGCGGCCCCTTGGCGCGGCGCGCCAGAACGGGCGTCATCCAGTCGCGCAGCAAGCTCCGTCGGGCACTCCCGTCTATACTTACAGTCACATGCATGAAACACGCGCGGCGTGTCTCGTTCGTTTGTCGGCCAGATGGATGGCTGGCGCGTTAAATAACCACGGTCCTGATTTTACGCGGCATGCGCCGCGGTTTTTCCATGCCTGACTTGCCCTCCCACCTTTGGTATTCGATCACCAGCCTCGGCGGCGCCGGTCTGACGCTGCCGCTCGCCATCGCGATTGCGTTGTGGCTGGCGCTCGGCTACTCGTGGCGAATGGCCGCAGGCTGGCTGGTGTT
>Ga0114930_10002763_pt1 | contig 15695 bp, 20 predicted proteins | sample AnhtaG_FD_87300 | JGI IMG/M metagenome (GOLD analysis project Ga0114930, IMG submission 87300) | Deep subsurface microbial communities from Anholt, Denmark to uncover new lineages of life (NeLLi) - Anholt_01485 metaG | ecosystem: Environmental > Aquatic > Marine > Oceanic > Sediment | place... | reverse complement strand
TGGCTCCTGGGCGGTTATTCAGCAGGGCATGAATGAAATCAACCGCTATGCTCGGCGATACCATTGGCTGGGGGAGAAGGTTACCGATTTTGTTTGTGAGCCTGAGTCAGCTATCTGCTCTCATGGTAGAGGTGAGGCGCTGAATCTGGTAGCTTCAGAAAGCATAAAGGCAAGGAATGTCATCGCTCAAGTTGCCACTGAGGAGAAACCATATAAAATTGTGACTCAGCTAAATAAGCTGAAAACATTAAACCTGCCTCGACGATCTTACATCACGCTGGAGGACATCCACCCTGACAGACTGGCTAGGATTTTCACCATTGTCTACGAGCACCAGCCACGGAATTTTGAATCGCTGCTCGGGCTTGAAGGAGTAGGAGCAAAGACACTTCGTGCCTTAAGCCTTATCTCGGAGCTGGTGTATAATACGCCAGTCAGCCTGCGTGACCCGGCAAGCTATAGCTTCGCTCATGGCGGCAAGGATGGTCATCCTTATCCTGTGGACAGGAAAACTTACGATAGCAGCATCCAGTTTCTGGCTCGAGCTCTGGACAAAGCCAGAATCGGGGACAAAGAGAAGCTTGAAGCCTTGCGCCGTCTGAAGGCATGGCAGTAAGAATTGACCCAACTATGCACCTGATTTAACATAAGCAACAAGATGCCCGATTTCAATATCGTGCCTTATGTGTCCCACATCGAGGCTAACCGCTCGATTAAGGACGCCGTGATGGAGAAGCTACAGGAGCGTCGCCCTCCCTATCGCGTCTCGGTAACTGACCTAACCAATTTGAAGCAAGCTTACTTTAAGAGAAAGCATCCTGAAATCACCCCTCCTCTGAAAAAGCAACAGCTTATGTGGAAGGGGATAGGGTTTCACAAGCTTTTTGGCTTCGCTGTATCCAGCGAGGAGTATCTGGAGCAATTTGTCGAAGCTGAAGGTGTGGTGGGTAAAATTGACATCTACGAAAATGTTCCTGTGGAGGTTAAAACGACTTCAGCCCTGGCGAAGGGAAAAAGCTTACTCCAGCAAAGACCGACTTACATTGAGCAAGTAGGCATGTATTGTGCCATGGTCGATGTTGGTGAGGGAGAGATTGTCATTTACGAGCGGCAGGGCACGAAAGACTCGGGTGTGGTTCCCCTTACCGCCTATCATGTCACCTTTCCCGATCTGGAAGCGGTTCGGGAAGAGATGCGTCGCAGGCGAGACCTGTTGCTGCAGGCACTTATTGCTAATGACCCCAGCAACTTGCCTGTATGTGACTGGTTTAGCAGAGGATGCGACTATTCTGCAGTGTGCGACTGCGGCACCAGCTCGGTGCCCCCATCACACAAAATCGCTGAGTTAGCCGGGAAGGTTCAAATTGATGAGGTTACCCGCCAGCAACTGCTGGATAAACTTGGCAAGCCAAAGCCATCGCAGCTCTTTCGCACTACCGACCTCGTCTTTCCCCGCAAGGCATATTTCGAGCGTCGCAAATCCTTGGAGACCATTTCAGAGGAGGAGGCAGCTGAGGAAAAAGGAGAATCCCTCCGCTCCATGGAGGAGGCGGGCTTTGTGGGCGCCCTCAAAGGGCTCATCCAGTTTGGTTCTCCCGGGGAAGTGGAAAATATTCCGATTCAACATGCTTCGCTCAGCGACCTGGTTCGGCTCCGTCAGGGCCTGCCCACTATGGTGCGAATCCCTAAGTTCCAGTCACTTGTGGAACGGGGGCGGCTGCCTTCAGCATTTCCACACTATTTTTATCGACTGGGCTTTGATTGTGCGTTAATAGACCATGCTAAAGGCAGACTATTTCTTTACTATGCTAATATCAGGGATGAGAATGCCAAGATGATGGTCTATGATGTTTCCTTCAGAAACCTGAGTGCTATAAAGGCTGAGGCGATACGCCGCATAGAGCTTCTGGAAAAGGCGACTTCAGTAGCCCAGCTTCCGAGATGTCCTTCATGGATGTGCCGCTATTGTTCCTATAGGGACGAATGCGGCGAGATTTAGCAAAGCTGCAGCGAAGCATAGAGCCTTTTAGATATAATAAGGCTGACAAAGGATGCAGGGAATAATAAGTTCGCATATATCGAAGTTATCTACCATATTGCTGTTGTCGGGTAAGACTAAAAGTTGGGGTGAAAAGTAGCATGATTGAAGTCAACCAGTTTGAGGAAGTCATTCAAATCAAGGGGAGCCGTGAGTTTGAAGGGCAACCGCTTTACTGGGTTGCGGCGTACCTTGTTGACGGGCTCCTCATTGATACCGGCTGTAGGCATGCGGCTGAGGAGTTGGTCGAATTTCTGGAGGGGCAAAATCTCAAGTTCGCCGTAAACACGCATTATCACGAAGACCATATCGGTGCCAATCATCTTTTGAAGCATAAATTTGGCATCGAAATATTCGCACCTCGTGAATCAGTTCCTCTCATCAACCAGGTTCCCAAGTTGTATCCATATCAGGAGACGGTTTGGGGTTATCCAGAGCCCACTGAAGTGGATTGTTTGACTGAGAGAGTAGAAACTGGTCATTTTCACTTTGATGTGGTGGAGACTCCCGGGCATTGTAACGGACACGTGGCGTTAATAGAGCCTGAAAAGGGCTGGTGCTTTTCGGGAGACCTTTTTATTTCAGAAAAGCCAAAGGTTATCCGACCAGAGGAGGATATCGCAGGGATTACAGGGTCAATGAAAAAGCTCGTTGCTCTCGAGACTGACAGACTGATTCTATTCACCTCCATGGGCAATGTGGTACAAGATGGCCGCAACGCGCTTCGAACGTGTATAGAATACTTCCAGGACTTGTCTCAAAGAGCAAAGCAGCTTGAGAAAAAGGGTCTCTCAGTTACTGCTATTCGGGATGAAATTTTCGAGAAAGAGAGTTCTCTTGCTGGTCTTACAGATGGACAATTCTCCTCCGAAAACCTGGTCCGAGCTGCTCTTCGTGCACAGATATGATTTAACCATGAGCGGCACGGGGAGATAACAGCGTGTTTGCAGTTCGCTCCGCAGCGAGGGACGCAAAGTATGTACGCGTTTCGCAGGGATAACACAGTTGCCTTGAGTGCTGTTATAATCTAAGTGATGAACTGGGTTGATATAGTCATTATAGCTGGCGCCGTTCTATTCGGTTTGTTAGGGTTTTGGCAAGGATTTATCAAGGCATTATTCGGAATTTTGGGCTTGATAGTTGGAATAGTGCTGGCGGGGCATTTTTATCAACCGCTTGCCTTAAAGCTTTCCTCGGAGGGTGCTGCATGGGCAGGGATAGCTGCCTATGCCATTATTCTGGTAGTCACGGTAATCGTTGCTGGTGTAGCTGGCTGGTTTGTGGCTAAGATGGTTCACGCTTTGCCCTTTGGCTGGCTGGATAGGCTGCTCGGCTTTATTCTGGGAGCTTTTATGGGAAGCATGCTGTGTGCTGCCGTGTTTGCCATCCTGTGCAAATATGTCCCCGGCGTGGAAGCTGCTGTGGCACAGTCTGCAGTGGCAGCAACAGTGATAAAGGGCTTTCCTCTGTTATTGGCGCTTCTTCCCGGGAATTTTGATTTCCTCAGCGGGCTGTTTACTTAGCGCCTTTCAGGATATTGTCTATTATCTCTTTAAGCTCTCTTTTTGGTCTTAAACCGACGATTTGCTGAACGGGCTGACCATTCTGGAAAACAAGCATGGTGGGAATGGCAGCGATGCCATACCTGGCGGCGATGGAGCTATTTCCATCCACATTGACTTTGGCAAAGTTCATCTTCCCCTGATATTCTGTATCCAGCGCTTCTAAAATGGGGGCGGCAGCTAGGCAAGGGCCACACCACTCTGCCCAGAAATCCGCTAGAACCGGCACTTTTGATTGTAAGACATCTTTTTCAAAGTCAGCTTCACCGTTTATTGTTATCATTATTTCTCCTTCCGGGATTCAACAGAGATTGAGATTGCTTCACTTCGTTCGCAATGACAATGGGGGCTTGCAATGACAATGGGGGCTCGCAATGACATTTTCCAGGGAAAACAACTCTATGGCATTCCTGGTAGTGTGCTCAGCCACTGCAGCCTCGTCAATTCTCTTGAGCTGAGCCACAGCGCCGAGACTTCTGGTTATGTCACCAGGAGCGGATTGATATTTTGTCCCCCGGCCATAATATACCGGACAATCGGTTTCCAGAAGCAACTTGTCCATTGGCGTTTCCTTAACCGCCCTCCTATGCTCTTCATGATATTCAGCGGCAGGAGTGGCGGAGACATAATAGCCGCCGTTCATTATATCAGTGAGGACACTGGAAAAGCCAGTAAACCAGTGAAAAACGGCTTTAGCTATGCCAGCATCTTGGACTAATTGTAGCCCATCTCTCCAGGCATACCTGGTGTGAAGGCTCACCGGCTTGTTGTATTTTCTGGCTAATTCTAAAAGGCGTGCTAACACTTCTTTTTGGAATTCTTTGGATGCTCTTTTTACCACCCTCTTATCGTAATCCAGTCCTATCTCACCGATAGCAATTGCTTGGGTGATATTCTGCTCGATGAATTCCAGTTCACTATTGACCTGGGAAGAATTGAGCTCGCCTAATTGCCACGGGTGCAATCCCAGTGCCGGGAAAACGAAGGAGGGATATTTCTGAGAAATCTCCAGCGTTTTTATATTCGAGCGATAATCTGAGCCTACGGCTATGATGGCAACGATGCCCCTTTCCCGGGCATTATCAAGTATAGAATCGAGATTTTGCAATTCATCCAGGTGAGCGTGAGTATCGATAAGGCTATACAACTTCAGGTTGCTTTTCAGGGCGTGTTTGCTCGGCACGCAATTTCTTGTAATACGTGAGCCCCAGTTCAGTGGGCTTGTAGCTATAAAGGGAGAATTGTCCGGTTTCCTTGGTAATCATATTTGCCGAGAGAAGCACTTTCACCGCTGTCTCTCCAGTTTGTCCTACCAGAAGGAGATGGTGGTCAGGCACCGGCTTATCGGTGTCTTCATATTCCTCACAAATGCTGGTTAGCAACTTTGCAGGCTCATCTACTAAGTTCTTCAGAATCTCCTGCATTGCCTCAGTCTTTCTGACTATGTCGACGAAATCTTCAAAAGCACCCATTTGAACGAAGTGTATTTTAGACCATCGATGGTGATATGGCAAATAATGACTAATTCGGAGCAATCTCAGAGTTGAAATCCTAAATTCTAAGCACTAAATCCTAAACAAAGCCCAATATCTAAATTCAAAACTGTTAGGTCATTGGGATTTAGAGTTTTCTTTGTAAGGGATTGCCGCGCTTCGTTCGCAAGCACAGTGAAAAGTTGACGCTAAAATTTGACGATGTTACAGTTGATTTACCTGTGAAGAAGATAGGTATTTTATATCATCCCAAGCTGGAGAAAGCTCGAAATTTGGTTGGCGAGCTGGAAGGGTTATTGTCCACCAAGGGAGTTACCTGCTGGCATTGTTCTGCCTGGGATGAAGACGAGGCTAGAGCCCATGTAGCTGGATCAGATTTAATCCTCAGCATTGGTGGTGATGGCACTATCCTTCACGCGGCACGGGTTATTATTCCTCTATCGGTGCCGTTATTGGCCATAAATTTGGGTCAGCTGGGATTTATTGCTGAATTAAATGCCGATGAGGCTTTGTCCAACCTACCTCGCTTGATCAATGGTGAAGGCTGGTTCGATGATAGGGCTATGCTTGAAGCTAACGTTGACGGTAAAAGTTTTCATGCTCTGAACGATGTTGTGCTGCGGAGTCCTATTGCTCGATTGGTTCACATAAAGGCGAAAATTGACGGTGAAGAGTTAACCACATACCGAGCCGATGGGGTTGTCATTGCCTCGGCTACCGGTAGCACCGGCTATTGTCTGGCAGCGGGAGGACCGATTCTTTACCCTCAATCGACTCAAGTAATTGTCATGCCGGTATCGTGTCATCTCGGTTTAAATTATGCGCTGGTTTTATCATCACAGAGCGTGATTGAATTAAGCATTGCCGAAAGAGAGGAAGCCATGCTTAGCCTCGATGGACAAGTTAATTTGTCCGTGAAGGAGGAGCAAGTTATCATGGTGAAGCTTAGCCCTTATACTACGCGGTTCCTGAGGATCCATCCACCGAGCCACCTCTATGGCGCGCTATGGCAAAAACTGAAGGAGAGGGGATAGCATGAAAGTTGATAAAGCAAAGGTGAGCGATGCTGATACGATGCATCGCCTGATTAATCACTTCGCTGATAAGGGTGATGTGTTACCTCGCGCTTTAAGCGATATATATGAGGATATTAAGGATTTCTTTGTGGTTAGGAACGAAGGGAAAGTTGTCGCCTGTGCTGCTCTGCATGTCATGTGGCTTGATTTAGCTGAAATCAGGTCTGTGGTTGTGGAGGAGGGCAGCCAGAATCAGGAAATTGGCTCTTCGCTTGTCCGTGCTTGCCTCGATGAGGCTAAAGCTTTAGGCATCCCCACCGTTTTTTCCCTTACCCGTGAACCGTCTTTCCTTGAAAAACATGGGTTTAAATTAATTGACAAGGCAGAATTGCCTCGTAAGGTGTGGGGGGAGTGCTACCGCTGCCCTAAATTCCCCGATTGCGATGAGGTGGCTGTTATTTACCACGTTTAATGTCATTGCGAGGAGCTTTGTGAACCGAAGCCCTGAACGAAGTGAGGGGGACGAGGTAATCTATACTGATTCTCCCTCCCCTGGCGGGAGGCAGTTAGAGGGAGGGGGAAATCCCACCCTCACCCTAGCCCTCTCTCATCAAGGGAGAGGGGATTTCTGAAGGGATTGCTTCGCTTCGCTCGCAATGACAGTAAAAAGGGGCTTGCAATGATAATCTCCTTATTGTCACCCTGAGCGATAGCGAAGGGTCTCAAGGAGATTCTTCAGTCGCTGTGCTCCCTCAGAATGACAGTGAAAGAAGGGCGCGCAATGACAAGGAAGAGGAGGGAAAGTTATGTTGATGCCGGAGAAAAAATTATCTAGACAACAGCTCTATCAGGGTAAAGCGGTGAGTTTATATGTGGATACAGTAGAAAAACCAGGCGGGAAGACGACTACCAGGGAGGTGGTGGAGCACAGCAAATGTGTGGCGGTTGTTGTAATTGATGAACAGGATAACGTGCTTTTAGAACGCCAGTTTCGTTATCCAGTGGGCAAGTTCTTGCTGGAAATACCCGCTGGAGGCATTGATCCCAATGAGGAGCCTGTTGACTGTGTCCGCCGTGAGTTGCAGGAGGAAATCGGCTATTATCCTCAGAAAATAGAGGAGCTTGGTGGTTTTTATTCCGTTCCTGGCTATGGCACGGAGTATCTATATTGCTACCTGGCTACTGACCTTGTCCCCAGCCGCCTTATAGCTGAGGATACTGAAGAAATAGAGGTAGTGCGAGTTCCCATAAGCAAGATTACTCAGCTCATCACTTCAGGCGAGATTTGTGATGCTAAGAGCATTGCTGCGTTACTCCATTTTCTCGTGCAGCGAGAATAATAGTTAGGAAAGGGGGTTTTGACAGTGCCGAAGGTAAAGGTAAACGACATCCAGATGTTCTACGAAGTGCATGGCGAGGGCTTTCCACTGATGATGATCCAGGGGTTCACTGGAAACACAAGCTGGTGGGCCCCTCGCTGGATTCAAACGCTCTCCGAGAAATTTAAGATAATTGCATTTGATAACAGGGGAGCTGGACGCACCAATATATCTGACAGGGAATATTCTATCAAATTGTTTGCCGATGATACTGCAGGTTTGATGGATGCCCTGGGAACCCCACGGGCTAATGTGCTTGGACTCTCAATGGGGGGGATGATAGCTCAAGAGCTTGTCCTTAACTATCCCGAGAAAGTAAAAAAAGTTGTCCTGTGTTCCACCCACTGCGGGGGCGCGAGGTCAGTTCAGGCATCTGATGAGGTGATGGAAATGCTCACGGCCGATGTTAGTGCTCTTGCTCTGTCTGCGGAAGAAGTAGCCAGAATGACGATTCCGCTTCTTTTCACCGAAGAGTTCATCAAAAATAACGCTGACCTCAAAGAGCTTATGGTCCGACAAATCCTCAAGGCCCCAATTTCAAATGAAGCCTTCATGCGCCAGATGAGCGCAATAATGCAATTCGATACTTATGATAGGCTGTCGCAGATCAAAACACCCACGCTGATACTGCGTGGCAAACAGGACATTCTCATACCCCCAGAAAACGGTTCAATCCTGGAAAAAGCTATACCGGGCGCCAGGCTTGTCTCCTTTGAGAATTCCGCCCACGGACTTATAGAAGAAACAGAGGAGGTGCTTGGCACCATTTTGGAGTTTCTCGCCGAATCCTAACAATCTAAAAGCTTATTTCAATTTTTCTATGACGGCATCGGCAACCTGGCTGGTGCCTACAGGATTGTCAGGCTTTAAATCATAGGTCAGGTTCTTGCCTTCCGCAATGACAGCGGCGATTGTCTTTTCCAGTTTATTGGCAGTGTCTGCTTCCCCCAGATAGCGAAGCATCATTACCCCGGAGAGCATCATTGCCATAGGGTTGACCTTATTTCCCCCGGCATACTTGGGGGCGCTGCCATGTGTGGGCTCAAAGACAGCGATATCATCTCCGATATTAGCCCCGGGGGCTACTCCCATACTGCCGACTAATCCGGCACAAAGCTCGGAGATAAAGTCTCCATAGAAATTGGGCAGGACCAGAACATCAAATTGCCACGGTTTTCTCACTAACTCCATACAAGTTGTATCTAAAAGCATGTCGTTAAATTCGATGTCGGGATATTCCTTAGCTACCTGGCGAGCGGTATCGAGGAAAAGGCCATCGGAGAACTTCAGTATATTGGCCTTGTGAATAGCGGTTACCTTTTTCCTGTTGTTTTGCCTGGCGTAGTCGAAGGCAAATTTGACAATTCGCCTGCTTGCTGTCTGGGATATGACTTTCAGACTCACTGCAGAATCTTCCTTTATCCTGTCTCCAGTTGTTTTGGAGACGAAATCCAGTAACTCTGCAGTCTGCGAGCTATCCTTGGCAAATTCTATACCTGAATAGAGGTCTTCGGTATTTTCCCTGACCACCACTATGTCTACATCTTTGAACGGTGTCGGTATGCCGGGATAAATCTTGTATGGCCGAAGGCAAGCGTAAAGGTCTAGTTCCTTGCGCAGAGCGACATTGACGCTTCTTAACCCGCTACCGATGGGTGTGGTCACCGGCCCTTTCAGGGCAACTTTATTTCTTCTTATTGAGTCCAGCGCGGTTTGAGGAAGTGGTGTGCCGAACACTTCCTGAGCGCGAGAGCCTATAATGACTACATCCCATTGAAACTGGACTCCGGTTGCCTCTAATACCCTTTGAGTGGCCTCGGCAACCTCAGGGCCTATGCCGTCGCCAGGGATAAGAGTTACTCTATGCTGCATGATCTTCACACTCACCTTAATCCTCTCCCGTCCAGGGAGAGGAAATGTAGCTCAGAATGGCGTTCACTAAAGTTCAAAATCCTTATGCTTTTTAATGTAGGGGATGAGCCCTCCTTCCTTAAGTATGGCGAACATCAATGATGGCATTTTAGTGGAAGTAAGTCTAGCATTGGAGGTCAGGTTAGTTATCACTCCCTTGGTTAAATCTATCTCAAGCTGGTCTCCATCGTTAATTTGGTCGGTATCACAGAGCAATACCGGTAAGCCTTGATTTATGGCGTTTCTGAAAAAAATACGAGCTGCTGATTTAGCCAGAATGGCAGCTATTCCTGACATTTTGATTACCAAAGGGGCATGCTCCCTGCTGGAACCTGAGCCAAAATTCTTGCCTGCCACCAGGAAATTGCCCTGATTTACCCTGGAGGCAAAATTGGGGATGAGGTCCTTAAAGGTGTGTTTGGAAAGCTCAGGCAGGTTGCTTCTTAGATGAGCGAATCTGCCGGGAATAATGTCGTCTGTGGAGATGTCGTCCCCCAGCTTAATTGCTTTTCCTTTGGACACTGCTTCAGGCATTACATAACCTCCCTAGGGTCGGTAATTTCGCCCTTGATAGCTGAGGCAGCGGCGGTAGCCGGGCTAGCCAGGTATATCATGGCTTCAGGATTGCCCATGCGTCCCTTAAAATTTCGGTTGGCAGTGGAAAGGCAAGCTTCTCCATTTCCTAATACGCCCTGATGTAACCCAAGGCAAGCAGCACAGCCTGGAGGCAGGATGACTGCTCCAGATTCAACCAGGCTGTGGATATAGCCTTTCTCTACCGCCTGCAAAAGCACCTGCTGTGAAGCTGGTGCCACCAGAAGCCTGGTATCAGAATACCTCTTCTTACCTTTCAGAATATTAGCCGCCAGGGCTAAGTCTTCAAGACGCCCATTGGTGCAGGTGCCGATGAATACTTGCTGGACTTTAATCCCCGTTGCTTCGCTGACGGGACGGACATTGTCCACGGTGTGGGGAAAGGAAACCATTGGTTCAAGGGAAGCGAGATTTAGCGACATAATCCGCTCATAACTGGCATCGGCGTCGGGATAGAGCGGTTTATAGCTATCGCCCCGTCCTTGTGCTGAAAGAAAGCTTTGAGTAACTTCATCGCTGGGAAATAAGCCAACTTTGGCTCCCGCTTCCACAACCATGTTAGCTATGGTGAGACGCTCGGACATTGTCAAGCGAGCTAAGGATTCACCACCGAATTCCAGAGCTTTATAGGTGGCACCATCAGTACCAAGCTGACCAATGAGGGATAGAATCAGGTCTTTGGCATAAACCCCTTTAGGGAAGGAGCCGCTGAGATTAATCAGAAAGGTTTCTGGCACGCGGAACCAGGTTTTGCCCAGTGCCATGGCTATAGCTATATCAGTGGACCCCATGCCAGTGGCAAAGGCACACAAGCCTCCAGCGGTAACGGTATGGGAATCAGCACCAACAATGATATTCCCGGGCTTGGCAAAATGCTCAGCTACTAACTGGTGGCATATCCCATTTCCCACCTCGTAAATATGGCAATTTGTTTCCCTGGCGAAGTGGCGCAAAAGTACGTGGTCATTAGAAATCTGCTGGGCAGGACTGGGGGCAGCGTGGTCGAGGAAAATCGCTGCCTTTTCCGGCTCGGCTATAGCCGCAAGGCCGCTTTCCTTAAATTGTTTTATCACTAGCGGGCCTGTGGTATCCTGGAGGAACACCAGGTCCACGTTGGCAATGACGATATCGCCTGACTTAGCGTCGGCGCCTGCTTTAAGGCTAAGTATTTTTTCAGCTAAAGTTTTCCCCATTAAAGATTACAGAGGGATATTGCTATGTTTTTTAGGGGGATTAGTAACTTTTTTATTCTTGAGCATTTCCAGGGCTTTGATGACCTTTGGGCGAGTTTCTCGGGGGTCGATGACATCATCAATATAGCCTCTGGCTGCGGCTATATATGGACTGGCAAACTTATCGCGATACTCCTGAATCAGTCTTTCCCTTGTTTCCGCGGGTTTTTCTGATTTAGCTATCTCGGCACGGTAAACGATGTTGGTTGCTCCTTCGGGGCCCATCACAGCGATTTCCGCTGTTGGCCAGGCGTAACAAATATCTCCCCGCAGCCCTTTGCTGCTCATGGCTACATAGGCTCCACCGTATGCCTTGCGGGTAATTATGCTTATCTTGGGCACAGTTGCCTCAGCATAGGCGAAGAGCAACTTAGCTCCGTGCCTGATGATACCTCGGAATTCTTGGTCAGTTCCAGGCATATATCCCGGCACATCAACGAAGGTAACCAGGGGGATGTTGAAGCAATCGCAAAAGCGGACGAATCTCGATGCCTTATCCGAGGCGTCAATATCGAGTACACCGGCTAAATAAAGGGGCTGCTGAGCTAGAATGCCTGCACTCTGTCCGCCCATCCGGGCAAAGCCCACGATGAAGCTGCGAGCAAATCTGTGGTGAACTTCGAGAAAGTCACCGTTGTCCACCACTCTGGTTATGATGTGTTTCATATCATAAGGCTTGGCCGGGCTATCAGGCACGATGTGAAGTAATTCTTCATCTGTGCGATTAGGGTCATCACCGGTGTCTTCAAAGGGAGGGGGGTGTTGATAGCCCTGGGGGAGAAAGCCCAGCAATTTACGCACCAGTTCAAAACATTCTTGTTCGGTATCAATGGCGAAATGAGCATTTCCACTCTTGGTGGCATTTACCATAGCGCCGCCCAGTTCCTCCAGGCTGATTTCCTCTCCGGTTACCGTTTTGACCACGTCGGGGCCAGTGATATAGCTCTGTCCTACTCCCTTGACCATAAACACAAAATCGGTTATGGCTGGTGAGTACACAGCGCCTCCTGCGGTAGGTCCAACTATCACCGAAATCTGGGGGATAGTGCCTGAGTATATAGTGTTGCGGGTGAAGATTTCGCCGTAGGCTTTAAGACTATCGGCCCCTTCCTGGATGCGTGCTCCTCCTGAGTCGAGTATGGCCACGAATGGCGCGCCAGTTGTGGCGGCTAAGTCCATTACCTGGCAGATTTTATTGGAGGCTACTTCTGATAATGAGCCGCCGAAAACGGTGAAGTCCTGGGAAAAGGCGAAGATAAGACGTCCAGCAACCTTTCCATAACCGGTGATGACTGAATCGCCAAGGAACTTCTGCTCTGCCATGCCAAAGTCGGTACAGCGGTGGGTCACAAAAGGGTCTACTTCCTCGAAGCTGCCAGGGTCGAAAAGGAGGTCTAATCGTTCCCTGGCGGTCAACTTCCCCTTGCTATGTTGCGCTTCAATTCGCTTCGCGCCCCCACCTTGCCTTGCCTTCTCTCTTAGCTCGTTTAATTGCGCTAACTTTTGTTCAATATCCATGCTCGTCTTTCCTTGATGATTTATTTAGTTCAGTTATTGTGCTATTTTAGTTGCTTCCTTTGCTATAATCAACAGCATGACTGATCAGAATAGTAAGGTAGCGGAGCCTGCTCCCACTAATTGTGGCCAGGCTACCTTTTATTGGGGCAGGCGGACTTATATCATGGGGATCATAAATCTTTCTCCAGACTCCTTCTCCGGGGATGGATTAGAAAATGGGGACGTTGCCTTACTTAAGGCGAGGCAATTAGTTGCTGATGGGGCAGACATAATCGACGTAGGTGGAGAATCCACTCGCCCCAGTGCTGCGCATCTTTCGGTTGATGAAGAATTACGCCGGGTAATCCCTGTCGTGGAAAAGCTGCGCAAGGAGATATCAATACCGTTAAGTATCGATACTTATAAGCTCGCGGTAGCTCGTGAAGCAGTGAATGCTGGTGCCAGCATGATAAATGACATCTGGGGCTTGAAGAAGGAGCCGCGACTGGCCGAGTTGGCAGCTCGAAGGGAAATACCAATCATCCTGATGAGCAATCAGCGGGATATTTCTCTTCACCACGATGTTATCTTCCCCGATATTATCTCCGTGGTTATTGCTGATTTGCAGAAAGCTATTGAGCAAGCCCTCTCTGCAGGCATGCCTCGCGAGAATATCATCGTTGATCCAGGCATCGGTTTCGGCAAGACACAGGAGCAGAATCTGGAGATTCTACAGCGACTGGAAGAGCTTAAGACGCTGGGCAGGCCAGTCCTTTTAGGTAGCTCACGTAAGTCGGTAATAGGGTGGATGCTTGATTTGACTCCAGAGCAAAGGTCACAGGGGATGGCATTTGTTCCACCTGCTGACCGACGTTTGGAGGGAACGGCGGCTACTATAGCTCTTGGTATCGCCAAGGGTGTTGATATGGTCAGGGTGCATGATGTCGAAGAGATGGCACGCGTTTGTAAGATGAGCGATGCCATTGTTAGAGGATGACGGTAAATTGGCTATTGCTTATCTTTGTCTTGGCTCAAACTTAGGGGATAGAATGGCAAACTTGAACAAGGCTGTGGCATTGCTTTCTAAGAGGGTAGATATTGAAAGGGTTTCCTCCATTTATGAAACCGAGCCGATAGGCTATAAAGAGCAACCGCTGTTTCTTAATATGGTATGTCAAATCGCCACTGCCTTGAACCCCTGGGAGCTACTTCGCTTTGTCAAGGATATTGAGGCAAAAATGGGCAGGGTAGAAAGTTTTCCCAACTCACCGCGCCTTATAGATATAGACATCCTCTTTTATGGGCGTGAGGTTATCAGGACCGATGGATTAAACATACCGCACCCTCGGCTGACAGAAAGAGCCTTTGTGCTTATACCGTTAGCTGAGATTACCCCACAATTAACTCATCCTGAACTGGACAGGAAAATTAGTGAACTGGCTGGGGTTGCAGAAGGACGAGACGGAGTGCGAAAATGGACATCAGGGGATTAAATGTACCAGCTATTCGTAGAAGAACACTTTGATGCCGCGCACTATCTCCGCAAATATCGCGGCAAATGCGAAAATCTGCATGGTCACCGCTACAAGGTAATAGCCCGCATTGAGGCTGAGAAACTTGATGAAGCTGGCTTAGCCTATGACCTTGCCCGGATAAAGCATTGGTTGAGGGAAATTTTAGCTTCCTTCGACCACATCTGTCTCAATGATGTGCCCCCATTCAATAACATTGAGCCTTCCTGTGAGAACATTGCTGCTACGATATATAATGAACTTAAGCCGCGTTTTTCAGGGTCATCAGCTACATTGGCATGTGTGGAAGTTTGGGAGTCACCTACGAGCGGCGTGGTTTATACCCCTTGAGAATAATGGGGAGCCCCGGAAATTTGAAGAATTTCTGGCGTAAAGTCAATCCTTCTTTTCCGCGAAGTCTGGCGGCAGCAAGTTGGGGATTGTGTCCACAATAGGATAGGAATGCTGACATTTGGCGCAGTATAGAGAGCCAGTAACTATTTCATTATCCTCTTCCTTATCCACATTAAGCTTTAAATCTCCCTTGCATACTGGACACGCCAGAATTTTCATAAGCTCTTTCTTCATGATGGCTATGCATTATAACAGATAAATATTAAATGCAGTAAATGATGTGCACGTTCGTATGATAGATGATATATAGCCTCTTTCCTTGTCATTGCCGGGGAACCCTGAACAAATTCAAAAATCAAAGATAAAAAATCAAAAGTACAATTTAAAAAGCAAAAACCTCCATTACTCATTTTGCCTTTTGGTTTTTGAGTTTTGCTTTGAGATATCACCTGCGTATCCGGATGGGTTTAGGGGAGGTGGAAATGGTATAATATGCCACAGGAGGTAAAGTGACTATACAAATCAAGAAAACTTACAGCGGGATAAACCTTGAGATGCTTCGTGACGAAATAGGGGATATGGTTCAAAAGCGGGGGATTATGGTGGAAAAAGCGAAGGTGCAGACCTACGGTCTTCCCAGTGGTTCAACGCAATCCCGGGTTACCATGGTGTTTAAGGTAAGAGATGAGGAGTGCGGCAGTGCCGAGATTATCGAATTACCAGGGGGCGAAACAAAGTTGATGGTCGATCTGGATGAAGGGCTCCTCTCCCAGGAGGGCATTTCATCCCTTCAAAAGGACCTGGATTTCATCCTCAGCTCATACGAGGTCAAGTGGTAACTCATGAGGGAAACCAGACAGGATAGGAGGGGAAAGCGGCGGGCAAAGGAGAAGGCGAGGATGCCCAAGCATGGCAAGAGCCTGGCAAGGGTATATAAGGATGCTGTATCTAAGAGGGCGGAGGAGATAAAGGGACAGGGATAAGGAAAAAAGAAGAAACCGAAGAAGAAGGAAAAGAAATAAGGTTTACCTAAAAATCAGGACACGCTGGCAGAAATCAATTGCCCGCTGAAACTAGTGTTCATTGTGTTGTATAGAGATAGTCTATT
>Ga0114930_10002761_pt1 | contig 15698 bp, 16 predicted proteins | sample AnhtaG_FD_87300 | JGI IMG/M metagenome (GOLD analysis project Ga0114930, IMG submission 87300) | Deep subsurface microbial communities from Anholt, Denmark to uncover new lineages of life (NeLLi) - Anholt_01485 metaG | ecosystem: Environmental > Aquatic > Marine > Oceanic > Sediment | place... | reverse complement strand
CTTTCGGCCATCGTTCTGGCACGTCTCCGCCGGGGATGGCATGGCCCCAAAGCTGTTTTGTTTGGGATCTACGTGGTTCTGCTCGTTATGTCGTCCTGCCGGTCGGGCGTTGTCCTTTCGCCGTTCGTGTTTCTGTTCGTGCTGAGGGAGAAGGTGAAGAATCCCAAGTACTGGATTGGCATCATACTCGCTTTCACATCCCTGGCAGCGGCTCTGGCCTTTTATTACAAGAACACGGATGCCGACGTGACGAAGGATCTGGGAGGGGACGAATTCACTTTCCAGCTCATGGGGAGAACGCGGGTGGTTCCCGTCATGTCTCACGTGCTGCGTCAGAACTCGAAGTTCCCTCCTTTTGGCACCGGCCCGGGCACATACGTCCCCGTCACGGGAGATATCTTCGGTTCGAAGATGTTTATCCAGGTCCAGTCCATGATCAGTACACATCAAGTGGTTGCCCCGTTCATCTCGGCTTCTTACGCGGTGGTGTGGATGGAGTACGGAATCGTAGGGCTGATTTTGTTCGGGATGATCTTGGTGCGGCTTTTTCTGTACGCCTGGCAAAAGGAAAAAGCCGTTGACTCCCCTTTCTGGAAGGACTATTTCCGCGCCCTGCAGGCGATCCTTGTTTTGTACGCTCTGGTGGGAGGAGTCTTCGCACTGTGGACACACTTTCAGGTAAGCATCTACTTGTGGCTCTTCCCTGCTATCGGCGTCAGGTATGCGATTGTTGAGAAACAAAAGGCCGCGCGAGCAGGCGAAGTTGTCGGCCCAGAAGAGCAGATAGCTCCCCGGTTTCCGTCTGCACCCACTCGCTTCGGTTAATCGCCGCATCGCCGCCAGTGGCGCTTCGAGGAAAACCATTCCACCTTTCGGAGACGATCGATGGGCGGAAGGACATCATCACCGCACGCTGCAGGGCATAGCTGATCGGTCCGCGACGAGCCGGCCGAAAGGGCTGAAGCGTTTTAACAGAAGCCCCTCTACGAGGGCGTAGCAGAAAGAGTCCTGGGGAGATTTCTCTCGCACGTTGACCAAAGGACGTATTGAGATCGGGTTGTCCTATGGGAAACCTCAGTCAAATGGCACCCTTGTTCCGGGGCCTCAGTCCACTCGTCCCCGGGAAGACCGATTACTTCGACACGCCCGTACGAAACGAACGGGATATGGTGTGGCGCCCCACTGATTCCCCCTGTTCGAGCGTTGACAGAGACAGCGGTGTCGCAGCTCGGGTGCCGCGGTACCGTCAAAGCCCGACACCAGGGGAAGGAGGTGCGTCATGATGTCCTGCGAGGAGCTTGGCCCCGGGCGCCGCTCACGTCTTCGGCCCTGGAAAACGTGCCTTGCCCTTGGAGCCTATGGTCGGACGTGCGTGCTGGTCTTCGACGATATCGCTCTTCGCGGCTGGCTGGAAGAATCTCCTCTCTTTACGAAGGTTGGAGTGTCTGCCGGCCCCACGAAGAAGAGTTTTGTGTGTGCGTTCGAGTTTCCCGCTCATGACATTCATAGATAGCTCCATGGTTGAAGGCATGGACCTTTCCGGAGACGTTGGCCAAATTGCAGCCCAATGTGTGCATTCATCCTTAATTCAAATTCAGGACGGCAGGAAATCTGGTGTTGAATGATTCGGCCATGATCGCCCATAGGGAACGCCCTTTGCGCCTCCTGGTGTTGATCCCAGCGCACGACGAGGAGGCGAACATCGTCCGTTTGATCCGGGAGACCAAAAGGAACGTACAGTCTCTGCCAGCCGACGTCAAAGCTGAGATATTGGTTGTGGACGATTGCTCGGGAGATCGGACGGCGGAGCTGGCCTCTGCGGAAGACGTACTGACGCTGAGGTTGTCCATAAACCTTGGCTATGGTGGGGCGCTGCGGACCGGGTACACTTTCGCCGTCCGGAAAGGCTTTGACGCCGTGGTCCAACTGGATGCCGACGGCCAGCATGATCCGGCCTCCATCGGTGCCCTGCTGGAGCCTATCCGTCAAAACGAGGCGGATGTGGTTCTCGGTTCACGGTGGCTATCGCCCCGGGGATACAGGATGCCGCTCCTTCGGCGCGCCGGCCAGTGGTTCTTTCGCAATGCCATGCGCCTACTGGGAGGAGGCAAGATAGGGGATGCCACAAGTGGTTACCAGGTTCTGTCCTCCCGCGTGGTGGGCATGTTCGTTAGCGAAGAGTTTCCAGCGGACTATCCTGACGCGAACGTGCTGCTGTTGTTGAAGCTACTGGGTGTGAGGGTCGTGGAAAAACCGGCTGTCTTCCATGAGAGGCGCGACGGACGTTCCATGCATTCAGGGTTGCGGCAAGCCGTTCTTTACCCGCTAAAGATGGTTTTTTCGATGATTGCGGTAGCGCTTCGGGTTCGCTTCGGACTTGAAAAGGGGTTCAGTCAGTCCCCGAAGCAAGACAATTCAAGGATCGGATCATGTTAGAACTGACACTACACCAGCGCATTGTGGGAATCGCAGGCTCGGTCGTGTTGTTGGCAGTCGTCCTCTATCTCCTGGTGCGGCGCAAGATGTTGGAGGGCTTCGGCATTGTCTGGTTTGTTGCGGCATTCGGCAATCTCGCACTGATGCTGTTCCCTCGACTGCTCAGGGCTTTCGCGACATCTCTTGGGGCCAAGACCCCAACGACCATCGTGTTCCTGATGGCCATCTTTCTGTTGGTGGGAGCCTGTCTCCACCTCTCAGCCATCTGCTCGAACCTGCGAAAGCAAGTTGCGACGCTTGCCGTGGAGATTGCGCTTCAGAGTGAGGCTTCGAAGCGAGGCCATGCCGGTTCCGCGTCGGCGGAGAGAGATAGCCAGGAATGAGAAAGCCCCTTGTCATGGCTTTCTCATCGCGTCTTGACGATTCCGTCCGACCGGATGAGGATTCATTGATGGGGCTTCCACTTCATTTTCTCCGTTGGCCCTTAGATTAGAGTTCCTGTGTGCTGCCAGAAGGTCACGTGCCTAAACAATGCCTAAAAGCTCATTTCTGCATGAAGGAGAGCACAATTCCTCGTCGCCATTTCGTCGCGGGTTGTCCAACATGAGGCGCAGCACCACACAGAAATTGAAAGACTTCATTACGTTCCCCTTACGAGCGCTCATTCTGTTCAACGAGGATAGATGGGGCCTATCCTCCCTTCGATCTGAACGCTTTGACTATGTGGCGAGAGAGGTACAAGGGTACTGTCTGGATGTCGGCTGCGGAAGGCACAATCTTTTCGTAAAGAAATATCTCAATGGGTACGGAGCAGGTATAGATGTTTTTCCGTACGAGGGCTTGACCGAAGAGAATATTCTGAAAGACATTACCCATTTCCCGTTCGCGAGTAATACCTTCGATTCCACGACGTTCATCGCATGCATCAATCACGTCCCCAAGCCCTTGAGAGACGTCGAGTTAGCGGAGGCGTACCGGTGCTTAAAACCTTCCGGCAACATCATCATAACAATGGGCAACCCACTCGCTGAAGTCCTCGTTCATAAGGTCGTCTTCTTACATGACATACTGTTTGCAGCGGAAGAGGACGTAGATTCCAGGCGGGGGATGCATGAAGATGAAGCCTATTATCTCACGAACTCAGAAATCATTGACAGACTGTCCAAAGCCGGGTTTGTGAATATCACGAAGAAATATTTTCTGACCCAGTGGGGATTGAATCATATGTTTACGGCGTGGAAACGATGAACGAGTGCGTTGAACCCGAGGACGGGCGTCTGAAGATTCTGCTGGTCAATAAGTTCTACTTCCCTCTGGGTGGGCCGGAGACGTATCTTTTCCAGTTGGAGAGGCTTTTCAAAGAGAAGGGGCACTCCGTTATAGTCTTTTCCACCCGAGACCCGCGAAACAAGGCGTGCGAGCACTCCCCTTTTTTCGTGGAGAAGATCGACTACAATCGCCCGGATATTTCCTTGCGACAAAAGGTGGAGTTTGGCCTCCGGCTGCTCTATTCCTTTGATGCCGCCCGAAAGATTGACGCGCTTCTGGAGAGGGAACACCCCGACATCGCGCACCTGCACAACATCTGCCACCAGATTTCGCCGTCCATCCTCACCGTGCTGCGAAGACGCGGCATCCCCATTGTGCAGACGCTGCATGACCTGAAGCGTATCTGCCCCAGCTATAAGATGCTTTCCGCGAGCGGCATCTGCGAGAGATGCAGGGGCGGTCGCTACTACAACGCCGCCCTCCAGCGATGCGTCAAAGGCTCCCTGGCCTTCAGCGCGCTCAACTGCGTGGAAGCCTATTTTCACCGAGCCATCAGAATCTACGACGCCATCGATCTGTATATCGCCCCCAGCTTGTTCTATAAGGAGAAACTGATCTCATTCGGCGTAGATGGGGAGCGCATCCGAGCCATGCCCTATTTTGTCTTTCAGGATCAAATGCCTTCGTTCGAGTCGAAGGGCTACTTTCTGCATTGCGGCCAGCTTGGGAAGCAAAAGGGCGTCCTTACGTTGGTGAAGGCTGTGGAAGGGTATGATTCCTTCCGACTCGTCATGGCGGGATCGGGCCCGGAAGAGTCGGCGATTCGGCGATACCTCCGGGACAAGCAGATGAGAAATGTCGAACTTGTGGGATTCGTGACGGGGGAGAGGAAAGCCCGGCTGATGCGGGAAGCTTCGTTTTTGGTGCTGGCATCGGAGTGGTATGAGAACTGCCCCCTTGTCGTCATGGAGGCCTTCGCCCACGGAAAACCGGTTATCGCCGCCAGAATCGGTGGCATACCGGAGCAGGTCAGGGACGGGTTCAACGGCCTGTTGTTCGAGCCGGGAAACGTCTCGGATCTCCGTGCCAAAATCGAGTACCTGCTCTCCAATCCTGAGGAAGTCGTCAGGATGGGGAGCAACGCCAGAAGGACCGCTGAGGACGTGTATAGCCCTCAAGTCCATTATCGGAAGTTGATGAGACTCTATGACGAGGTTATCTCTGCGCGGCGACGGAAGGCCGCCGCAAAGAAATGACATCGGACGGAAGCAAAAACCGCTGTTTTTAACGTGCCCTCGACGGAGCGAAACCCAACGTAAAACAAAGACCAAGGAAGTTCATCGTTGCATCAACGAGAACACGTACGCCCTCACACACCTTTGGGAGGAGGGCCAATATGACGAACCTCACAGACCCTGAGTTAATTCACTTTTTAGCATGTCCTGATTGCGGCAGTGGCTTGTTCGAAGCCGAGAATCGATTGAAATGTGCGTCCTGCAATCGAGACTATGAAATCAGAAACGGTATCCCCCTTCTATACCCTAAAGATATCGATCGTGAGCGCCTGCGAGAAGAGGAAAGCCTTGCGGAGATGATGAAGCAGCCGCGATTGAGCCGAAAGGATAGGTTCAGTTCAGTTCAATGGGAGAATTCCAAGCAGGAGTTCTGGGGGATGGTGAGAGACAACATCGAGGCACCCCCGAAGTCGTTCATTAACATTGGATGTGGTTATGACGCCTGCTTTGGCGAGTTTCAACAAGGGGGTTATGTTTTTGTCAATTTCGACATTGTCTATGACATGCTTGCTACTCTTCAGAGAGATGTTGGGGCTACATCATGCGTTGCCGGCGATGTTAACAGGTTGCCTTTTAAGAAGCACGCCTTCGATTACGTTGCTTCTATTGATGTTATACACCACGAAAGCCATAAGATACCCATTCTACTGAGATCCTTTGGCAACCTACTGAAACCGGGAGGTCTTTTATTCCTTGAGGACCTCAATGCCTGGGGGCTGTTCCAATCTGTAAAGTCGCTGTTGCTACCGAGGCCGCTGCATCGATTCTTGAGATCAACGTATCACAGGCTGAGACATTCCAGCCATAAACCGGCGGATTATGAATTCCCCACAAGCCTATGGCATGTGAAGAACGTTCTCGAAGGATTGGGGTTTTGCGATATACGGGTTCACCCCAATAACGCCTACCCGAATATTGGTCCGGCGAGCTTCCAAATCTACGAGTTTCTCAACAGAATTGAATGGGTACGAAAATATCAGAACTACCACTATATGCTTAGTGCCATAAAAAGGCATGCTTGATTGGCGTGTGCCGCCTCGCCGCGCACGCCGCACGCCAGCAAACAGCACTATGAACCCTCCTCTGCTCTTTCGACGAATGGGTCTGCACTCTTGACGTGCCGGCTTCTGCATATGGGAAGCAACCTTGCTTCCGTGCCCCCCGTTCACCCACAGAGGGATGACGGGGCGATCCACTCCCGGCCCGGAGGGCCGAAGCATGGCGGAGCGGGCAGCATGGTGAAGCTCCGCGAATCGCCGCCAAAAAAAGATACAATTGCGACGGAATCGTTGATAAAATCGCCCGACGTCGAATCGGCATCCGCAGTCTTAAAACGAAGCCATTATTGTAGGATCGCACAAAGCGGGCTTGAACATGGCGCACTCTACTCCCACCGACGCCGCGATAGCCGTAACCTACGATTGCGACTCTCGCTGCGTGATGTGCAATATATGGAAGAGCCGGGGTACAGACCACGTGCCTCCAGCGATTTTCGGGAAACTGCCCACTTCTCTCAAGACGATCAATCTTACAGGTGGAGAACCCTTCCTCAGGGATGACCTGCCGGAGATCGTCTATTACGTCAAGTCCGCCTGCCCGGCCTCCAAGATCATCATATCCACAAATGGACTTCAGCCGAGTAGAATCGGCCTCCTGCTGAGGGAAGTCTTGAAGTATGATCCGAAGGTCGGCGTGGGGATCTCCGTTGACGGCGTGGGGAAGATGCACGATGCCATGCGAGGCGTCAAAGGCGCCTTCGACAAGGCGATGAAGACGCTCGACCTGTCGAAAACGGAAGGCGTCCGAAACCTCCGGCTGGCCTTCACGGCGACCTCTCGCAACCTCTCGCACCTCGAACACGTCCTTCGCCTCAGCCGGCAGAGGCAGGTGGAGTTCACCTGTGCCGTGGCTCAAAATTCCGAGCACTATTTCCAGACCAGCGAAAACACGGGGATCGAAGATTTCTCCGAGCTCAAACGCCAGTTCAACACCTTGATCTCGAGGCAACTGGCGGGCTGGCATCCGAAGCGCTGGGCGAGAGCTTATTTCGCTCGCGGTCTCTGTGAGTTCGCAGCCAGTAAGAAAAGGCCATTAGGGTGTCGCGCCGGGAGCGATTTTTTCTTTCTCGATCCGACCGGCGATGTTTACTGCTGCAACGTATTGCCCCAAGTCATGGGGAATCTGGCAAAAGACGATTTTGCGAGTCTTTGGAACGGCGAGCGAGCGGATGCCGTTCGGGAAAGGGTTGCTCGCTGCCAAGGAGGGTGCTGGATGGTGTGCACGGCGCGCACGGTCATGCAGCGGCACGCCATTTCGGTGGGAACGTGGATTGTCGTCTCCAAGGCGCTCCGCGCCCTGGGCAAGAGGACCTTCCTACGGTGAGCGGTGAGGAGCTTCCATGCAATACTTCGTGACCGGTGGAGCAGGTTTTATCGGGACGCGCCTGGTGGAGAGGCTGCTTTCCGAAGGGGATGAGGTTATCGCTTATGACAACCTCTCCATGGGCAGGAAGGAGCATGTAGAACCTTTCCTCGGGAATCCCCGTTTCACATTCATCCAGGACGACGTGCTCGACATCAAGTCCCTCACCGAAGCGATGGGCAACGCAGATGTCGTTTTCCACCTGGCGGCAAATTCAGACATTCGAGCGGGTGTGGAGAACCCAAAGCTGGAACTGGAGCAGGGCGTTCTGGCCACGTTTAACGTCCTCCAGGCGATGAAGGATAATTCGGCCAGCCGGATTGTCTTTACCTCAAGCTCCGTCGTCTACGGGGACGCTGGGGGGCAGGAGCTGGCCGAAGATTTCGGCCCGCTGGCCCCCATCTCGTTCTACGGGTCAAGCAAGCTGGCGGCAGAGGGGCTGGTCTGCGGCTTCTGCCATATGTTCGATATGAGCGGATGGATTTTCAGATTCGCCAACATCGTGGGGAAAAGTCTCACCCATGGAGTACTGTTCGATTTCATCCACAAGCTGCGTGGCAACCCCGCCAGGCTCGAAATCCTCGGCGACGGCAAACAAGCCAAACCGTACCTGCACGTTTCGGAATGCGTGGAGGGGATACTGTGGGGGCTGAGGCATTCGGATGAAACGGTCAACATTTTCAACCTCACTCCGCCGGATGCCATGAGCGTGGAGCAGATAGCCCGAATCATCGTCGAGGAAATGGGGCTGGAGAACGTCGATTTCGATTACACCGGCGGGGAACGAGGATGGAAAGGGGATGTCCCCCGGGTGCGGCTTAGAGGGGATAAGCTTGCGCGATTGGGCTGGCGGGCAACGATGAGTTCCGAGGAAGCCGTCAGAACCGCCGTGCGGGAGGTTCTTTCGGAAGACGGGCTGTCGCAATAGGACAACGAATGGGCGACTCGTATCAGGTCAGTCGCCCGGGGCCGAGGGACTTCTTGTCCCGGAAACCGAGTATCAGCGATGCCGATGCAAGCTGTGATTCTCGCGGGGGGCCTCGGAACGAGGCTGCGACCGCTGACGGACGAACTCCCGAAGGTCATGGTCAAGGTACGAGGAACGGAGTTCCTCTGGCACCTGATCCGGTGGCTGGAGCGTAATGACATAAAGGATATCGTCGTTTGTGCCGCCTACCTGTGGGAGGTGATCGCCCGAAAAGTCAACTCACGCGCCCGGCCGAACATGAAGTTACGGGTCTCGGTTGAGAAGCAGCCCCTGGGCACCGCCGGAGCAGTGAAAAACGCCGAGTCCCTCCTCGCCAAGGAGTTCTTCCTGATCAACGGCGACACCTACCTCCCTGTTTCATATGAAGATATTCTCTCTCATTGGAGAGAAATCAGGCAGCAATTCGATTGCCTGCTCGTCGCTTACAGCAACCGCGAAAAGATCGCTCCCAACGATACCGCCATCAATGGCGAAGGCGTTGTGGTGGCGTATTCTAAACGGAGCTGTGAGGCAATGCAATACGTCAACGCGGGGCTGGCAGTCGTGAAGAAGAGCGTTTTCGAGACGCTTCCTTCGGATGTTCCGGTGTCCCTCGAGGAAGAGGTTTTTCCCGAGCTGATTTCCCGGAGAAGAATGGCCGCCCTCATCACTCACGAAAGGTATTATGATATTGGAACGCCGGAACGACTCAGGACTTTCGAGGAATACCTGGAGCGGCATCTGGCGACTTCTTCCGGATGAACGATGAGCTGACACGCCTTTTCCGCTTCTGCGAAGGGTAACGAGATGGTCAAGGCACCGCCCGACAACGCAAAGGCGTCTCCTCCCTGCGACAGCGATGACGTTGTCTTCCTGGACAGGGATGGAGTGATCAACGCCGATCGACCCGGGTACATTGTGAGCTGGAAGCAATTCAGGTTCTTGCCGGGCTCCAGGGCGGCCCTGAAGCTTCTGAAGGAGCGTGGTTACCGCGTTCATATCGTCTCCAACCAGTCCGCGGTCGGGAGGGGCCTTATGACCAGGGAAACTCTTGACGACATCACGGCTCGAATGCTCCGGGCTATCCGACGCCACGGCGGGCAGATCGAAAGCGTTCACTATTGCACCCACCGACCGGAGGACAACTGCGATTGCCGCAAGCCGAAGACGGGCCTCCTGAGGCAGGTCGCACACGAGTTTGGTCTTGACCTTGGAAAGGTATGGCTGATCGGAGACAAGTTGACGGACATGGAGGTGGGCAATACAATGGGTTGCCGGACGATTTTCGTGAAGAGCGGCGTGTTACCGGAAACCGAGAACATTCGCCCGGGCCAGCCCGATACCCCTGATTTCGTTGCAGAGGACCTCCTTGGCGCCGTACGATATATCATCGGCGACAAGGACCGCTGAAGGCGGGACGTCGCCTGCCCGTGCCGGCAAGCGGACGACTTCTGAAGTACACCGGCCCTTTTCGCCCACAGGCACCTTGCAGCCTGTAGGGCCAGAGGCTGCCTGAAAACCACGATGCCCGTCAGAGTCGCGAAAAACGGGCAAGGGAGGAACATCTCGCCAAGGGCCGACGGTGGGAGGAAACTTGCACAATGCGAGTGGCAATGATTGGACAGAAAGGGATCCCCGTGACCATCGGGGGGCCGGAGAATTTTGTTCGGGAGATCTCCACCCGCCTCGTGAGAAGGGGACACCGCGTGACCGTGTATTGCCGCCCTTACGCATTGAACGAATGGGCTCGCTTTCTGACCGAGGAGGAGAAGGAATCGGTCCGGCGAAGGAATTATCAGGGAGTGGACCTCAAGATCCTACCGACTGTTCCCACGAAGCGACTCGATACCATCGTCCACAGCACCCTTTCCTCAATCCACTGCGTGTTTGATACGTTCGATGTGATTCACTACCATACAATCGGCGCATTCCTGCCGGCTTTCATTCCGCGATTGGCGACCCGGTCAAAGATCGTGGTCTCGGTGCATGCCCTCGATTGGCAGAGGGCAAAGTGGGGGCCGGGGGCCAGAGCAATGCTCCGACTCGGAGAGGAAGCCTCCGTCAGAATTCCGGATGTCACCCACGTCATTTCACGGGAGCTTAAGAGGTACTTCGAGTCACGGTACGGACGAGAGGTTGCCTACATTCCAACCGGCGTGAGAATCGCGGAACCCAAACCGACCCGGTTGACGAGAAAATATGGTATAAAGGAAGGGAACTACATTCTTTTCCTCTCGCGGCTTGTGCCGGAGAAGGGGGCGCATTATCTTATAGAGGCGCATAAGGGTTTGAAAACCGACATGAAGCTGGTGATCGCGGGAAACGCTCTGTACGAACCAGGATACGTTGCTGGCCTCAAAACGTCTGCCGGCCCGGGCGTCATTTTTACCGGATTCGTTCCGGACGAAGAGATGGCGGAGCTTTTCTCCAACGCCTATCTGTACGTTCTCCCCTCGGAGATGGAGGGATTGCCTCATACATTGTTGCAGGCTCTCAGCTACGGGCGCTGCGTCGTGGCCAGCGACATCGAGGCTAACAGAGAGGCCCTCGGCGGTCTGGGCCTCACCTTCACCAGCAAGGACAGCAACAGCTTGAGAAAAGTTCTCCAGGACTTGATCGCCCATCCGGAACACGTAGCCGCGGCGGGAGATAAAGGGATCAGACGAGTGAGGCAGGAGTACGGATGGGAAACGGTCGTTGACCAGTTTGAGCACATCTACAACACCTAAACACAAGTGGGGGACCTCATGGCCATGATTGGGACGAGACATTATGAGAGGATAATGACTCTTCCGGCGTACGCCATCTGCCGCAAGACCCTGGCGCTGCTGGCTCTGCTAATGGGAGTTCTGCCGGTGCTTCTGTATGTAATCGCCATGCATTTTGCCGCCTTGCCCCTGGGCGCGGGCCCGCGAATCAACCAGACCGCCGCCATCATTCTCGCTATTTTCCTGGCGATTATTGCGTTGATCTGCCCTCTTCTGGCCGCTGTTCTGAGCAAGGTGCTTGCGGAGAAAAACATCGGGGGGCCGCCTTTTCGCTTCCTGTACGGAGAGCGTGAAGAAGAAGCCCCGGAAGGCGAACAGCCGCCGGAAGGAAAGCCCTTCGAGTCGCAGTTCGGCGCCATGTGCGCCATCCTCTTTGCCATCAGCGATTCGACAGCTGTGTTTGGCTTGATCCTGGGGGTGCTGGGAAGAAGCTGGGGATATGCCGTGCCTTTCTTCGCCTTTTCCCTGGTCTTCAGCGCCGTTCTCTACTTCATGCTCAAGAATCAGTTGTTCGACCTCCTTTCGCAGCACTTCGACCTGATAGAAGGAGGCGGCAAAGCACAACTGGCGGAATAGGCGCCATGATTGACGGGCGCGATCTCGGCAAATATCGAGAGCTCATGGGGGTCTGTGAGGAATGGGCCTTTCTCAATCACGCGGCTACGTCTCCCGTTACGAAACCGGCCAGGGACGTCATGACCACTTTCCTCGATGACCTCTGCCGCAGTGCGACGGCGCACCGGCAGAAATGGCAACGCGAAATCCGAGATGCTCGCAAGCTCGCCGCAGACCTCCTCCATTCTTCCCCGCGAGAGATCGCTTTTGTGAAAAACACCTCGGAGGGCGTCAGCATAATTGCCAACGGACTGAACCTCTCGCCAGGGGATACCGTGGTTAGCACCGACATCGAGTTCCCCGCCAATACCTACTCCTGGATGAGGCTCTCGGGCCGGGGTGTCACCCTCAAGCTCGTCCAAAACCAGGACGGACGCATCCCCTTTGAGGATCTTGTCGAGGCGACCGACGAGAGCACGAAGGTAATCGCTCTCAGCTCCGTCGAGTTCAGCACCGGTTTTCGTCATGACCTCCAGAAGATAGGCGACTTCTGCCGGGAGAGAGGAATATTCTTCTTCGTGGACGGAATTCAGAGCGTAGGGGCCATGGAACTCGATGTGAAGCGGTGCTCCATATCAGCCCTTTCCGCCGGTTCCCACAAGTGGTTGCTGGGACCGCAGGGAGTGGGCATCCTTTTCGTTGACGAAGAAGCTATGCCGGACGTGGAGCCGACCGAGGTAGGTTGGTTCACCGTCGAGAATGCCGAGGAATACCTCGACTACCGTTTCGTCCCAAAAATGGACGCTGGAAGGTTCGAATGCGGCTCTTTTAACCTCGTGGGGATTTGCGGGATGGCAGCATCCATGAGGCTGCTCCTGGACGTCGGAATCCCAACTATCGAGAACCACGTCATCCAGCTCACCGACCAGCTATGCGAAGGACTCGAGAAAAAAGGATACGAAATCTATTCCTCACGGAAACAGGGCGAGAAGTCGGGGATCGTCCTCTTCTCCAGCCCGGCCCACCCCGCCGACGACCTCTGGCGCAAGCCCTGGATAGAAAGATCGTCACCTCCGTTCGGTATGGCCGCGTGCGGGTCTCACCGCATTTTTACAATACCCCGGAGGAGATCGAGAACGTCATCGAGACGCTTCCATGAACGCGGCCTTCAGAGCAGAATCTCGTACTGACAGTCTCTGTGCGTGGCCCTCTATCTTGCACAATTCATGGCTGCGCCAGGAAAGCCGAAGGCGGAAGGGCCATGGAAGTATGACCGAACCAGAGGTTCCGGTTAACCGCTGTTCGCTCGCTCGCGCTGGATGTCGCGAAGCTCCTTTCCGAGCGCCTCGAAATCGGTTATCGGCGCAAGACATGTTCTGTTCACGCATACGTACGTGGTCGTTTTTCCGTCCACCAGGGATTTCCCCTGAGCGAGGGGGACGACCCTGTGAAGTTCCTCGGCATCGTGCCCCGCTGTGAAGACAATCGTGGCGTTCGGAAGGTAAACGCTTCGGGCGGCCGCCAGATGGGCTTCAATTTCCGCGGCATCCTCGCCGCCAACAATCACAACCTGAATCGGGGGCGACAGGTAACGATGCAGCCCCGAGAGGAGATGGGGAACAGCTTCTGGAGACTCTTCCATCACGCCGGAAAAGCTCCGCAACACCTGCCCGGCCTTTTCCGCATAACTGCTTTCATCTGTTAATGCGGCCATCCGCAGCAGGAGATGCACGGCTGCGGCATTTCCCGAGGGAAAGGGATCATCTTGAATCGCTGGGACGTCTGCTATAAGTTTCTCGTGCTTCGGGCCGGTGGAGGAAAATCGCTGATTCCGGTCGTCCCAGAAGAGCCGAGTCAACTCTTCGGCAAGCCCCATCGCCTCGCGCAGCCAACGAACATTGAAGTCCGCTTCCCACACGTCCAGGAGTCCCTCAGCCACAAGAGCATAGTCTTCCAGAAATCCTGGGACCTTCGCCTTTCCCTGCACCCATACGTGGAGCAACCCTTCGTTTCCCCTGAGCTCCGCCAGCATGAAATCCCCTGCTTTCCTTACAGCTTCCAAGAACCTCGCATCGCCCAGCACCTGGTATCCGCGAGCCATGGCCCCCAGCATCAAGCCGTTCCATGAGGAAATGATCTTCTCATCCCGGAACGGCCGAGCTCGCTTCTCCCTCGCCTCAAAGAGAACTCTCTTTCCGCGGTCAATCATTCGTTGGGCCTCTCCGACATCCACGTCGAAGAGGCGCCCCAGGGCTTCGATGGAGATGGGACGATGAAGGACATTAAGCTTCCCCTCGAGATTCCCACCTTCATCCGCCCCCAGAAACCGAGCCACGATCTTCCCCTCCTTCTCCCCAAGAAGGGAGAGAATCTCCTCATTGTTCCAGAGGTAGTACGTACCCTCGCGCCCCTCGCTGTCAGCATCCTGCGAGCTGTAGAATCCGCCACCGGGCCCGGTCATTTCCCCAAGAACGTATTCCAGGGTTTCGCGGGCGACCTCGGCGTATTCCTTATTTCGGGTGGCAACGTATGCGTCGAGATATATCCGGGCCAGCATGGCGTTGTCGTAGAGCATTTTTTCGAAATGGGGAACAAGCCATTTCTCATCAACACTGTACCTGTGGAAACCCCCACCCAGTTGATCCCGAATGCCACCGCCAGCCATGCCCGCGAGAGCTCTTTCAACCATTTCAATGGCCCGCCCCGGTTTTCGACCGAAAGCACCCCGCAGAAGAAAACCGAGCGCGCTGGTCTCGGGGAACTTCGGCGCTCCCCCGAAACCGCCGTTCTTCCAATCGTAGCTCCGAAGGAGAGAAGAATAAGCGCGCTTGATCAGGCCGTGTGAAAGGGATTCTGCCTTCCGGGAAAGCGGTGCAAGGCTGTGGAGGGCGCTGAGGACCTGACCGCCACCGGTCCTCATCTCACGTTTTCTGTCCTGATAGGCAGTGGCGACGGTCCTCAAAAGCCTCGGAAAGCCCGCCATTCCTCCCCGATCCTCCGGGGAAAATATGTTCCGCCGTAAAAGGGAACAAGCTCCGGGGTGAGAAAAACCGTCAGGGGCCACCCCGCACTTCCGCTCAAAATCTGGACAGCGTTCATGTACAGCTGATCCAGGTCCGGCCGCTCTTCTCTATCGACCTTGATGTTAATGAAGAGCTCGTTCATCAGCCGGGCAATGGTGTCATTCGCAAAACACTCCTTTTCCATCACATGACACCAATGGCATGCGGAATAGCCGATGCTCAGGAGAATCGGTTTGTCTTCTCGTCTCGCCCGTTCGAAACCCTCTTCTCCCCAGGGGTACCACTCCACAGGATTATCAGCGTGCTGAAGAAGATAGGGACTGCTTTCCCTCGCGAGTCGGTTACGATGATGATTTTTCACTGTTGTCTGTCTCCTTTCAACCGTTGCCGTGGAAGCGCCTGGTCTCTTCCCGGTGCCGGCAATTCTCCCCGTAGCAAACCCGATGTCCACCCGTGAGCTGGAGTCGCCTGAACGGAGTTTCCTGGCCGACTGCACTGAATTCGGAGAGGCACAACCCAGAGTTTTTAACCAGTCCGATCGCCCTTTTCCCCATAACACCAGGGCCACTACGGCAACGAAGCCAACGAGAAGCAACATCCTCGTGTTCGCGTGAATCGTGTATTTTCGCATTCGTCGCATTCGTCAGTCAGGGGGGCAAGCGGCACACAATCGGCCGAGCTGCGACACACCTGCCTTTTCCTTCAGAATGAAAACAGACAAAGGGGACGAATGGTTTCCGGTTTTTTTTGATCCCGGATCACGTGTTGCTTCCTCGTGTTGGGGGCGGATGAGGGGCAGCCTGAGAGGCACTCCGGATCACCATGGCGTGGTGATCCCATTCTCTGCTCGGAGCTGAGGAGATGTGGGACGACACGGCCTGCGGTGGTTGGGAGAAAGCCAGAAGCCGCTCCCTGTTCTGCGGATGGGCCAATGTGGCATGTGTTCCCTGTCAGAAGGGCCATG
>Ga0114930_10002758_pt1 | contig 15713 bp, 10 predicted proteins | sample AnhtaG_FD_87300 | JGI IMG/M metagenome (GOLD analysis project Ga0114930, IMG submission 87300) | Deep subsurface microbial communities from Anholt, Denmark to uncover new lineages of life (NeLLi) - Anholt_01485 metaG | ecosystem: Environmental > Aquatic > Marine > Oceanic > Sediment | place... | reverse complement strand
TCTGAGCGCGGAACCAACATAGTATGAGGACCACGAAAGACAACCCGGCGAATGGGTAGACTGATGTGCCGCCAACGATCGCGCCAACTGCCATTATGGCAAGCGGGAAACCGGCGCTCATAACATAGAGGTCCTCAGGAGAGAGTAGAATGCCAATCCCAGTAAGGAAAATTAAGGTTGAAGCCATTAGGTTGCCTGCGAGGGCTATATCCCCCCGTTTGACAAGCCAATAAGTAAAGCCGGCAATCAATCCGAGGACTAGGATTGAAATCAAGTTGAAGGCTAGTCCGAAGTTGATTTTTATCGCGATCAACTGCGTGTAAGCTATGCCCACGAGAAGCCACGCCCCCAGCAGGATGTAGAGAATCTTAATTTCTGCTGGCGCTGTTCGAGCGCGATAGCGTCGGATTTCAGGGTCGGTCCTTGATATCAGAGCGGCGCGTAGGTGATCGATCACAATAATGGTCCGGTGTTGTTTTTTGTGTTTGGCCTCGTCTTGGTGAGGCCGGGATACTGGGGATATTGTAACCTGAGTCGACATAGAGGGCATCCCTAGTGGCAGAGCCGACCAGAATATGAGCTGGTTGGTAGCTGCTTCGATCGGATGCATTAATCTCCTGATGGAAGGTTGCTTGGAATAAAGCCAGGTCATTTTGGGGGTTGGTGAATGTGGTCGAATCCAGATCAGGGTCTCAGCGGAAGGGGATGTTGATAATACTCATCTGTTTCATTGGCCAGCATTATCGATGAGGATATCGATGTGGTTTGGGTGGACCCTGAAGCGCCAGGGGATGCTCCTCCAGGGTTCGGGCACTGTCTTGAGCCCGACGCGAGGTCCGGTCCTCACATAGGCGTCTTCGACATGGGACATGGCTTCGACAAAGAGGGGTGAATTGGATTGACAGAGGTCGCAACCGTCCATGCTGCGATTGATCGCCAGGGCTTGGCAGAGTTTAGCTGGTCCGTTGGTGAGTGCATTCTCTGGACGTCCAGCTCGCCGCTGCCGAATCGTCTCAAGGCCCTCCAGCGGTACTAATGATCGGATCAGGATCGCAGCCGGATATCCTGCCCGTTCGGTTACGAAATTGAGCATCCAATGCATGCCATAAGTGAAGTACACGTAAGCGTGTCCAGGGGGACCCCACATGGAGTCGTTGCGCGGTGTGCGGCCTACACGGGCATGGCAACCAAGATCGTCAGTACCGACATAGGCTTCGGTCTCAACGATCAGCCCAGATAATCGGGCGCCACCCTCGTCGATTCTCACCAAGCGCTGTCCGAGTAACTCTCGGGCGACCGTCAGGGTAGATCGGCTAAAAAAGGGACGCAGTATGCGGTGGGGGGACGGCATGACTGAATTTTATCGGAGAAGTAATTAGGGACAAGACTTACCCGCAGGGTCATCTCAGAGACTTCTCCCACTTCCGAAGTCTGTTGGAGGATTATTCCTCGGTAGAAAGCTGGAAGCGGGGGTCCAGCGCTACCATTTTCTCGAGCCCTTCTTGCAGGCTGATGTGTGGTTTGTAGCCAAGTTTAGCGCGAGCTAGACTGATGTCAGCGCACATTCGGGGAGGCCCAATGTCCTGGTTTTCTATGAAGATCCAATCTGCCTTTCTACCAACGGCCTCGATGACATACTGCGCCAGGTCCCGGATGCTGGTCTCCTCCCCACTGCCGATGTTGATCACGAGGCGATCGATGGTCGGTGCAGTGGCAGCGGCAACCATAGCTTCAACCAGATCTTCAACGTGCATGAAGTCGCGTGTCTGCTCGCCGCGACCGTGGATCACTAGGGTGCCGCCACGCGCAGTCTGGCGTAAGAAATGCGGGATCACTGGCGGATGTGCAGCCGGAAGTGGCTGTCCTGGTCCATAGGCGTTGAAAACTCTCAGCGATACGGTCTCGATGCCCCACAAGGCGCCGATGGTGCGAACGTAGTGTTCGGCTGCAAATTTAGAGACGGCGTAGGGGGAGCCAGGATTCGGCGGTGCATTCTCGGTCAAGGGTTGTTTACTTTGAGCACCATAGACTGAACCCGAGGAGATGAAAACCACTCGTTTAACCCCCACGTCGCGCATGGCTTCCATCACACTCACCGTCCCTCCAACATTGATGATATTGTACTCACGTGGGTAGCTTATCGATTCGGGGACTGAGACTTTGGCAGCCAAGTGGTAGACACAGTCCACATCCTGGAGCAGCGTCCATAGCTTTGGTCGATCGGTGACATCACCGCGGGTGAAGAGCACCTCTGAGTTGAGGCGTGCTGGATCGCCGGCCGAAAGGTCATCCAAGCCGCGAACCTGATGGCCCTCATGGGCTAGTCGATTTGATAGGTAAGAGCCGAGAAAACCAGCGGCACCTGTTACCAGGAAGTTCATGGCAACCTAGTGGATAAAGGCCATCTATCATGGCCTTCGGGGTGGCGAGATTATAACACACGGCTTAATGGGGATTGACACCCGTCCTTCCACTGGTATTATGCTCTCGTGTCAATATGGCAAATCCTGCATCGTTTGCGGTCCTGGATCGTCAAGATCCTGTGGATTCTGCTCCTGACTTCGCTCCTGACCGGTAGTTCGGTTCAACTGTGCGATCCAGCCATTCAGGTTCGCCGTTTCACCCGCCAGATTGAGTTTGATTTCCTCGATTGGACCCTGGATGCCCTGCGGGTAAAGCTGGAGTTGTACAGCCTGGGCGTTGCAGCTTATCTATCTGAAACCGAACGTCAAGCCCTGGTTCAGACATACTTAGATCTAGTAACGGAAATAAGAGGACTCGAGGCTCAACTTGCACGGGTCTATTCCGATCCAGGGCTGGTTGATCCTAGACCTATTGCCGAGCTGATCATCACCGAGCGGAACGCTGGCTGGGACCGCCAATTCAAGCTTCAACCCATTGTGGAAACAGTGCTTCAAGAACACGTGGCTTCGGTGTTAGCCGATTTAGGCTTGAACCCCTGGGGAGCGCCATTCCCACCGGTTGCGTTTCGCTTTACTCGACCGCCGGTGTCTTTAATCATCTCCCCCCGGCATGTCATACGCCAAGAACATAGTATTTCAATCGACCCCAACCTCGCGCTCGAGAATCAGATCGCGCTTGAAGTACAGGTCGAGGGAGATTTAGATGTTTCCGCGTTGGTGGTGCCGGTAGGTGGGATTGGAATCTACCCAACAATGATCCAGGAAACAAGCTCAGTCGTTTGGCTGACAGAGACGATCGTGCATGAGTGGGTGCATAATTACCTGACGCTACGCCCGCTAGGACTTAATTATTACACCAACTCAGAATTGCGTACGATGAATGAGACTGCAGCTAGCCTACTGGGGAAAGAGATTGGCCGAAGGGTGCTTGAGCGTTATTATCCTGCCTCCGTTCCCCCATCCCTGGATGCCTCACCGCCTGCACAACTTTCTCCTACAGATCCCCCAATGTTTGATTTCCGGGTGGAGATGCATCTAACGCGAGTGACTGTGGATGAATTGCTGGAGCAAGGGGATATCTTGGAGGCAGAAGCCTACATGGAAGCCAGGCGCCAGTTCTTTTGGCAAAACGGCTATTATGTTCGGCGCATCAATCAGGCTTACTTTGCATTCCATGGAGCCTATGCCGATCAGCCTGGCGGTGCAGCGGGTGATGATCCGGTTGGCGCCGCCGTGCGCGAATTATGGGCTCTAATCGATTCACCGGTCGAGTTTCTGCGTACCATGGCCTGGATGGACGACTACTCCGATCTAAAGGTCGCCCTGGTAGAACTGAAGAACTCCCCCTAACCGTAATCTACGTGCATCGGTATTCCTCATATCTTATCCACCTTTTACTGTACAGCTATATAAACTTATAAGCACCTTTGTTGTCTAAGGCTAGGATGTCGTATACTCAGTTTAGTGGATTTATCTTTTCCGCCCGGATACCCGCCGCTTCAGCCCGGCCCATTGGCTCGCTTTCTCCCTCCGCTTGAGGAGGGGAGCATTGCTCGTGTGCTGGAGGACTATGGAAAACCCGATGATCTGATCCTTGATCCTTTTGGCGCTTCGCCTCGTCTGGCGGTGGAAGCCGGACGATCCGGTCGAGCGGTGTTGGTGGCGACCAACAATCCAGTCACCAGGTTTGTGCTCCAGCATACTGTACAACCTTTCACTCAGGCTGAACTGCAGGCCGCGTTAGCCCGTCTTGCCGCAGCCCCCAAGGATGACAGTCGCCTAGAACCCTTTCTCTTGGATCTCTACCGAACCGAGTGTGTACGTTGTGGAGCGTTGGTCATCGCTGAGTCTTTTATCTGGGAGCGAGAAGCCGAGGGCCCATCTCATAAGGTGTATGTTTGTGATCGGTGCAACTATGCGGGCGAGGGACCAGCCACTAAGGCTGATTGGGAACGGGCACGGATCCTCAGCCGACGTGGTCTACAGCACGCGATAGCGTTGGAACGGGTTGCTCCGGCGGGCGATCCCGATCGGCGTCATGCAGAGGCGGCGCTATCGGTCTATCCTGGGCGAGCGCTCTATGCCCTGATTACCCTGGTCAACAAACTCGAGCAATTAGTGTTTGAACCGAGGCTGAAGGCTGCTGCGCAGGCGCTGATGCTCTCGGCGTTCGATTCGGTGAACGCCTTATGGGGATACCCGGAGGGACGTAGTCGGCCGCGTCAGTTAATCGCCTCTCAACGTTATCGCGAGGACAACGTGTGGCGTGCCCTGGAGCGTGCAGTGAGGACATGGGCACTGGATGATCCAGGCGTGCAAGGGACTATTTGGCCGGAGGATGGGCTTCCAAGCCCGGGTGTAGTAGCGATTTTCCCTGGACCGGTGCGCGAACTGGTGCCGACTTTGACCGATGGCAGGGCGCGATTCCTACTCACCGTCCTGCCGCGCCCCAATCAAGCCTATTGGACACTTTCTGCGTTGTGGGCCGCCTGGTTATGGGGGAAGACTGCAACCGCACCGATTAAGGTTGCCCTGCGCCGCCGCCGCTACGATTGGGCTTGGCACGCCGGGGCTTTGCGGACTGTTCTGGCAGGTCTAGCGCCTTTACTCGACCCGGAGGCTACCATTATGGCTTTTGTGCCCGAGGCCGAGCCAGGTTTCATAGCCGCAGCACTTGCTGGTTTTGATGGCGCGGGCTTTCGATTAGAAGGCCGCGCTCTGCGCCTCGATGACAGACAGGCTTTTCTTACCTGGTCCTTGGCAGGAGATAGTAGGATACCAGCCCTCACCGGCGAAGTGCAGCAGCGTATGGCTTCGGCTGCCATTGGGGCGTTGCTGGCGCGTGGTGAACCTACGCCATACCCATTGCTACACGCCGCATCGTGGTGTGAGTTGGCACGCGAGCGTCAGTTGGCCCACCTCTGGCAATCCGAGGAGAGTCATATTCTGTCCGCGGTGGGCGATATACTCGAGGCCACCCTGGTAGATCGGGAGATCTTTGACCGTCTTGGAAGTTTTATCGAGCCGGAGAGTGGGCTCTACTGGCTGACTGATCCTTCGGATGCCAATCAACCACTAGCCGATAGAGTAGAAGAGATCGTACTGGAAACATTGCGTCAAGGGGAGAGTTTCACACTTGTCGAAGTAGACGATCAAGTCTGCCAGACGTTACCCGGATTGTTGACACCCGACCGGCGGTTGGTGCATGCATGCCTGATATCTTACGCCCAGGAGGACCCCCAAGAGGGTGTTTGGCGGCTGAGGTCCGAGGATGATCCCGAGAGGCGTGCAGTGGACTGCCAGGAGATCCGCTATCTGTTAGCCGAGATGGGCCAGCGTTTGGGTTTCACGGTTCTGGATAAGGATCTACTGACTTGGCTTGACGAACAGGGGCGACAGGTTTATGTATTTGTAGTTTCGGAGACAGCCGTGCTTGGTGCTGCGCTGGAGGCTGGAGAGGCTGATTCGCTCACCTTCGTCCTGCCTGGCGGACGGGCAGCTCTGGTGGAGGAAAAGGCGCGTCGTGACCCGCGACTCCGCCAGTGGCTACAGAACCGAGTGGGCGTGGTTAAATTTCGACATGTTCGCCGGCTGGCAGTCGAGATCGGACTAAGTCGTGAAAACCTGGGCATGAGACTGGCTATCGACCCACCGGCGCATCACGATCCACAGTTACCACTCCTGTGAGCGGGTATGGATTAAGCATAAGGGATTCAGGAGCGGAGGGGACTCAGAAAACATCGAGACGCTGAATCGGGAATATATTGATGACAGCGCTAAAAACGCCCCAGCCCGAGGAAGGGAAGAAAATGTGTGCCCCTTTTCCTGCTGGTGGCTACTTTTTTCAACCGACTTATAAATGGTCTGCGTTTTGAAAGCACTAGTCGCAGGTGCTATTGCCTACGGTTTGGGGTCGATTCCTTTTGCGGTGCTGATCACCCGGTGGAAGGCAGGCATCGATGTGCGGAGTGTTGGTTCTGGGCACGCTGGGGCGACCAATACAATGCGTGCTGCAGGGTGGGGAGCAGGGATCCTGGTGGCAGCGCTCGACCTTGCCAAGGGCTACTTTGCTGTGTGGCTGGCACAGCAGCTGGGAGATTCGGAGTATACGCTGGCAGTAGCGGCAGGGATGGTGGTGATCGGGCACTGCTGGCCGTTGTACGCAGGGTTTAGGGGTGGTATGGGAATGGCCAGTGGGGCAGGTGCGCTGTTGACCATTTGGCCCCTTGGATTTGTATTGGCAGTTGGTCTAGCGGTACTGCTTCAATTGGTTATACGCCACTCGGCCCGAGCTAATTTCTTCACTGGTCTCCTTCTCGTGCCACTGTGGGCCCTGTTCGGTGCCCCCTGCCTGTTGTTGGTGACTACTGGAGTGGTCGGGACGATCATCTCCTACCGAGCATTCTCCGATTGGCAACGGGTTTATAAAGAATTGTGGTTAGATCGAGGGTGAATTGCTTCAAGATCTGAGTAAGACCCTTGACACTAGTCAGAGATCTATACTCTTGCCCCGATCTCATGGGTTAAGAACTGAGCTCTGATATACAGCTAGGATGGGGTTGTGAAGACAGTTAGGATTAGGTTGGAGTCGGTGTGGGAGTTGCGCTCGGAGTGGCAGTTGGCGATGGGGAGGATGTAACTGTCGGCGTGATTGAATGTGTGGAACTCGGGGTGACCGTGGGTGTCGCCGTGGGGTTAGGGGTATTGGTAAAGGTACTGGTGGCGGTTGCCGTAGGAGTTGAGGTTGAAGTAGGAGTGGGTGTCGGGGTAGGGATGTTTATTGTCAGGTGGAGACGCACCTCAGCCTTACCACCCTTTGTGCTGTAGACAGTCAGGATCAGGGTGAGTGGTCCATTGGGGATCTCAGACAGATCCCAGTCGATTAGTTTTTCTGGCTGCTCGTAAGGCGTTCCACTTCTTGTGATTCGAGTCCAGGTTATCGGGTTGTATCCTAGCCCGTACTTCAACACCCAGCGATCAAAATCTGCTGTAGCCGCAGCCTGACCAAAGATCGAGAGCACGTTGGTGTTGATGATGCTTCCCTCTGAGGGGTTGGTTAGTGATAAGGTTGGGCGCGGGCTGTTGCTGGAACAAGATGCTTCAGGGATGAAGAACAGGTCATCCTCCTCGAAGCCCATTTCTTCCGCCCACTTTTGGCCGGCCGCCTCATCTTCGATCCACATCCTCCCCCAGGGATCACTTACGCTCAGCCCAAGCTTCTCGATAGCGAAGTCGGGACACTCGGCCGAGGCAAGTTCTAGAGAGTAGCTGTCCACCCAGACCTTCCGCCACATGTCTTGTTCCTTCGGAAGTGGAGGCTGGTCAGCTGCGAAGCGTTCAGTGCGGTGGGAGGGACACCACTCGGAGGGCTCAGTTCCGGAAACGGCGCAGATAACCTTTTCGACGATTCCCGCTGGTATGGAGAAGGGAGTCGATTGCCCACTTTTCAAGTATTGTACGGCAAACTGCATGAATTGGTTCCAAATCGGCCCAGCCCCGGTAAGGCCTGAGGTATTTTGCATCGGGGTGTTATCAGCATTACCTACCCAGACCCCGATGGCGATATCGGGAGTGTAGCCGAGGGTCCAATTGTCCCGGAAGTCGTCGGTGGTACCGGTCTTGGCTGCGGCGGGGAAGGGCAGGTTGAGCAACGAATTGGGCCCGAAGGCTGGCGTACGGGCAGGGTTGTCGGAGAGGATGGAGGTGATCAGGTGGGCATGCTCGGAGCGGATAACTTGCTCCCCCAGCGGTTGCTGATATTCATAGACAGTTTCACCGGTGTGGTCGATTATGCGAAGAATGCCTATGGGAGGTACACGCAAGCCACCGTTGGCGAAATTGGCATAAGCGCCGGTCAGTTCCAGCAGGGTGACTTCGCCACCTCCAAGTGTCAATGAGAGGCCATAATCATTACGGGTGAAGGTTGTGATCCCCATCCGACGGGCGAGGGCGATCATGCCCTCTTCCTGAGGTGTGGTTAAGTCATCATATATGCCCACAAAACTCAGCGTTTTAACCGCAGGTATGTTGTAGGAATTGGCCAGGGCGGATCGAACGGTAACCGGTCCGTGGAAGCGTTCATCATAATTTACCGGCTTATAGGGAGGACGCGGGTCAGTGGGGTTTCCTGAGGGGGGAAACTCGGAAGATACATCCCAGATGAGGCTAGCGGGAGTCCAACCTTTTTCGAAGGCAGCGGTATAGGTGAGGGGTTTAATCGACGACCCAGGCTGGCGGGGACGGACAGCCATGTTAACCTGCCCGTCGATCTCCTCGTTGTAGAAATCAGCCGAGCCGACCATGGCTAAGATCTCACCGGTGTTTGGCCGAATGGCGACCAGTGCCCCGGAGCCTACTCGACGATCAGCAAGTGCAGTAATCTGTTCCTGCACGATCTGCTGAGCTTGTTGTTGTAGATCGGGATCGAGGGTTGTGTGGACGGTGAAGCCCGAGCGGTAAATGATTTGTGGGTCATATAAACGTTCAAGTTCGTTGCGGATGAAGACGACCCAGTGAGGGAACCGGATATCCACCGCAGGCGGTGTGAACTTGTAATTAATAATTTCAGCCGCTGCGGCGCCGGCCTCCTCAGGTGAAACACAGATAGGCTGCTGTGAGTTACTGACGTAAATACATCCCTGTTCGGCGCTGGTCTGCACCATCAACGTCAGGACCTGTTGTTGCCGGGTTAAAGTGACCTCACGGTTGGTAAATATGTCATATACCGAGGGAGCCTGGAGCAACCCGGCCAGGAAGGAGGCCTGGCTCAAGTTGAGTTTTTCGGCAGAGGTGTTGAAGTAAGTTTCGGCAGCTGCCTCGACGCCGTAGGCAAGGTTGCCAAAATAAACTTGATTTATGTAGAGCTCAAATATCTCGTCCTTGGAGTAGCGGCGGGTGATTTCGGCCGCGAGAAGGACTTCGCGCGTCTTGCGTAGCGCCGTACGCCGGGAACGTTCTTCAGGGCTGAAGAGAAAGTTTCTGGCGAGTTGTTGGGTGATTGTGGAGGCACCGGTGACGATTCCACCTTGCAGATAATTCTGCAATGCAGCCCGCCCGATGGCGAAGAGATCGAACCCGGGGTGGCTGTAGAATTGTGAATCCTCAGTGGCGATGACCGCCGCCACCATGTAGGGGGAGATCTGATCTAGCGGTACATATGTACGACGCCCGGCTTGAGGATCGAGAATCTCGTAGAGTAGATTGCCTTCTCTATCTAGAATGCGAGTGGTCTCGAACGTAGGGGCATGGTCCGGCAGGTCATCGACCGAAGGCAGGGTGGCTGCCAGGGCATAATATTGGTATAGACCGAAGGAGATCACCCCAATAACCACGGCAACCAGGAAGAATGAGATCAGTATCATCATCCGCAGTAGACAACCACCGAAACCAGCTATCTGAACCGCACCTGGTCTGGGAGTGCCTGCTTGAGGTGGTGGGGTTGCTGGTTTAGTGACGAAAGCGGCTTGGCTAACTTGTGTAGCCTCCACATCGCGCTCTGGTACGCGTTGAGGTAGTGGTGAACTGTCTTCATCAATGGGTGGAGGCGGTGTGGTGGGGGGAGGGTGCTCTAGGGTTGGTTCAGGGTGAATCGTCTCTGTATGATCTTGATCAACTACGGGTTCCGGTTCACCCTTAGAGCTCTCCATTAACCAACCAACGGCTAAATCGGCAACCTCACTCGGATATTGCTTGGGTATCGAGGAGAGATTGGATGGAGGACTAGGTGGAGCTTCAGAAGGTGCGGCCTCGGTCAGCAGTCGACGGAAGCGGTCCACGGCATTTTCATTTGCTTCGTCCTCCGCTGGAGTGCTTTCAGCCTGTTCATCGGAAGAATTACATTCAGCCCGGCTGATAGAAGTTTCTTCCTCCGAAGAATCTTCTCCAAGGGAGTCTATAAGTGAATCATCCTGATAATCAGTCATCCAACGCGATTATAGCACGCTGACCAGCAACGAAGTAGAAACGAATAGATAGGTGGATATCAGGCACATTCGACCAAATATCTCTATTCGTCCTCTGGTTTGCTCTGTACCAAAACTACCCATTGTCCCTTCATCACCGTCTGGTCATCCTGGTTCTTGACCTTTATTCCAAGTACAAGCGAACCTCCACCCAAGCGCGGCAGCGGTTTGCTCTCTTCGAGCTCGACCTCGACATGGATAGTATCGCCAATGTAGATCGGTCGGCTGAACTTCCACTCTTTGATTTCACGAAAAGCTAGCGCTGTGCCTTCAATCATGCCAGTGCGGTCGGCAAGGCCGGAGGCGATCGACATCCCTAGCATGCCGTGAGCCACGCGTTGTCTGTATGGTGTCTGATCGGCGAACACGGCGTCGGTGTGAATTGAGTTGTAGTCACCTGAAAGACCGGCGAAGTTGACCACATCGGCTTCAGTGATCGTGCGTCCTTGACTAATAATGCGGCGGTCGACCTCGAATTCCTCGAAGTACATGCCTCGTCTTGATGAAGTGGGGAGAGTCATACTTACCTCCTGGCTGAGTTTGAGTAATTCTAGCACGTTGGGCTTAATACTTGCCGCGAACGGTTGTCATGACCCTTTGACCATTCCCCTCACTATCCGTACAATGTAACCATGCGTGAATGGTCCATACCTACGGACGGCCCGTTATCGTTGCGAATCGCGGCTGATGCGCGCCTGACAGTCCCCGACTACACCGACGATCAAATCTGGGAATTGGCCTTGGAGGGAGGTGAACCTCCAGCTGTCGCGTTGCAGACCACATATGGCCTACGTGTGCACAGTTTGCGTATTTTCCCTGGGTTTGGTTGGGGGCAAGCAAGCGTTACTGATCCAGCCCAATTCGCCTCACCCCCGATTGTTCAAGGCTTCCTGCCAAATTACCTGCGGGTCAAGTTCGCCCCCTTTACCGACCTTCATGTTCAAGCAGAATATTGGGTGGCTGACTCGCATCGTCTAGCGGGTCGCTTTACCCTGATTAACCTTGGCTCAGAGGAGAGGTCAGTGCGGTTGCGCCTGCATGCCTTGCTCCGTCCGGGTGAGAATTCGCAGATGATGGGAGGAATGAACTACGAAGGTGTGACAGTACTCGCCGGGCTGACAGGCTCTATGAGACCGGTTGTCTTCCTTTCGGGAGGGGCATGGGTGGAGCAGGAAGTTCACCCGGCTCTGACTGTGTCTCACTCATTAGCTCCAGGCGCCAGCAAGGCTTGGGTGTGGGCACACGCTGGATTGCGCGATCACGAAGCATCGTTTGAAGCTGTGCGGTCCCTTGTGGCCCATCCCTGGGATGCCGAGGTTGCCCGGCTGGAGCTAGTGGGGGCTTCAACCGTGGATATTCACACAGGCGAACCCGATTGGGATATCGCCCTGGCACTTGCCCAGAAAGTGGCGTTGGCCGGTTATGTTGGGCCGACCCGACATCTTCCATACCCCTCTTTCGTGCTTACCCGCTTGCCGGACCGAGGCTATTCTGATCGTGGTGATGGCAAGGATTACGATTGGCAGTGGGATGGTCAGATGGCAGCCTCTGCGTACATAAACCTGCCACAAATCCTACCTATTGCGCCTGAAATGGCGATGGGCGTTTTGCATAACTATCTGGCGACCAGAGAAGCGGATGGTTCGATCGACTGGAAGCCCGGTCTTGGGGGCCAGCGTAATGGCGCTTTGTCCATCCCGCTCCTGGCTACGCTTGCCTGGAAGATCTACCAACATACAGAAGACCGGTCATTTATTGAAGACGTCTTCCCATCGTTGCTGGAATTCCTCGCCTCTTGGTTCACTAAGAAACACGACCGTGATCAAGACGGTCATCCGGAATGGGAGCATACGGTCCACACTGCGTTTGATGATTTCCCCTCGTTCGTTCGATGGCGTCGATGGGGGCAGCGATTGGATATAACCAAGGCCGAGACTCCCGATTTGGCTGCTTATCTCTATCGAGAGTGTCGCTCGTTGATTGGGATGGCCGATGTACTCGGTCAACAAGAGGTTGTATCGGAATTGGATGCAAAAGCCACCCGGCTACAGGCAGCAGTCGAAGCCAGTTGGTCTGACGAGACCGTCTCCTACCACCACGTCGATCGGGACCTTCACGTCCCGGTTCCTGGGGGCATCTTGGGGAAGGGAGTAGGTCAATTCACACTCGAGATCGAGCGCACCTTTGACCCAGCGGTACGGGTGTTAGTCCGCTCAAGCGGTGCAGAGGGTCTTTCGCACGCGATCCAAGTCTTCATCCATGGACGGGGACGTCGTGGCCGACATCGAGTGGAGCGGTTGACCGAGCATCACTTCCAATGGTTTTGGGAGTTTGGAGCTGGGACGACAGATAAAACCTACGCTGAGATCGAGCGGATCGAGGTGCGCGGCCTGAGTGACGAGTTCGAAACCGAATTGTTGGTAGCCGACTATACCCGTCAAGATCAAACACTTCTTATCCCTCTGTGGGCAGGTATCCCCGACCATGAGCGCGCAAAGCGTTTGGTTCGAGAGACATTACTCGACCCCGAGCGTTACTGGCGAACCTATGGAGTTCCGAGTTGCTCTGCGCTGGACCCATCCTACGCGCCAGACAACCGACAGGGCTCAGGTGGGGTATGGATGTTTTGGAATACTATGCTGGGAGAGGGGTTGGTCGATTATGGTTATCTGGATGAGGCGGCAGATCTGGTGCGGCGTTTGATGGAAGCGACACTCCATGCCCTCCGGGTTGATAAAGCTTTTCGCCAGGCATATAATGCCGACAAGCCGGAAGGTCTCGGTGAACGAGACCACCTTTGTGGTGTGGCTCCGGTCCACCTCTTCCTCTATGTTCTTGGTGTACGATTGATATCGCCTCGAAAGGTCTGGATACGTGGTCGCAACCCGTTCCCCTGGCCGGTTGTCCTTCGCTGGCGAGGTCTAAGGCTTGAGTGCTTGAGTGATCGAACGGTAGTTACCTTCCCTGATGGACAGTTGGTTGAGGTGGAGGGGGAGGAACCCCAAATAGTCGAACAGATCAACTAAAGTGAGGGAAAATCTTACTGATGCGAGTGTGGTGTGATCCTCGGTAGATTGTCGATCCAATCCCCCTTTCTCCAAAACTAGAGAGCGCTTTTTCTTAGTAGTCTCTTATCTAACCTCATTAACCTTGGGGAACCATAGTTGACCGATAACTGTGAGCAGGGTGCATAAAGCGGCTGATAGCAATACTGCATTGGGCGCGCTAAAATGATCGCCCAACGCTCCGATCAGCAGCGAGCCCAGTGGCCAGAATCCACCCAGAGCCCAGGTGTAGGTGCTCATCACCCGCCCGCGCAATTCGTCAGGAACAATCAGTTGGAGGGAGGTGTTTGTAACGGCCAGTTGGGTTATCAACGCGTAACCAGCCAATACCAGTGCCAGTATCGATAGGATCGGAATGGCCGATAGGGCGAGACCAGCAAGGGCAACCGCCAACAGACCCCGGCTGAAGAGTAAGAGTCGACTTTCACTTTGATTGTCGCCAAAGGCGGCCAGTGTCAGGGCACCAATTAGGGCGCCGCTTCCCTGGGCGGCCATGAGGACGCCGTAACCCTCTGCTCCGATCTTCAAGACGTCGCGGGCGAAAACAGGAAGCAGCACCAGATAGGGAAAGCAGAAGATGCTTAATAATGCAATCATACTTACTAGGCTCAACGCATGCCGGTTGGCGATCAAATAATCAAGACCCCCTTTGAGTTCGCTCAGACTGGATTTGTCACTCGCCGGGGGGTCGAAGGGTGGAAGACGCATCATCAGCAGGCATGCAATAGTAGCTAGGTAGGTGACGGCGTTGGTGGCAAAAGCTGGAGCCTCACCGAACGCGGCGATCACCAACCCTCCTATAGCCGGACCGATGATGCGCGCCCCATTGAAGATCGAGGAGTTCAGTGCGATGGCGTTCATCAGATCTTCACGCTTCACCAGGTCGATGTAGAATGCCTGGCGAGCTGGCATATCTAGGGCGTTGGCGATACCGAGTAGGATGGCTAATAACAGAATATGCCAATACTGCACCAACTCGAGGTAAGTCAGCACCGCCAGCGCGGCGGCAAGCAGCATGAACCAGGTTTGGGTAATGACCAACAGGCGTCGTCGTTGGAAGCGATCGACGACGACGCCCATGAAGAGTGATAGAAGTAGCACAGGGATGTATGCGGCGAAGGTCACCATCCCCAGACTGAGTTGCGAATTAGTCAGCCGGTAGACAAGCCATTGCTGAGCAGTGGATTGCATCCAGGTGCCGCTAAGGGAGATCAGTTGGCCAAAGAAGAACAAGCGGAAGTTGGGGTGACGCATAGCGCGCAATGCTTCAGGCCACTGCCAACCGAGACGGAGAAATCGGAAATTTTGTGGTGGGGAGGGTCGCAAGTTAGCCTCGAAGGAGCAATCGATTTAGGGTTTAGCCGGATTAGTTTCGTGGAAACATTCGACTTGATAAGTGAGGATCTCTAGACTGCCCTGGCGCCATTCACCTCGTGACAGGAGAGCTTTCTCGCATAGCATATCGAGGAAGATCTCGGCGTTGGGGACCTTCGACCACACCTGAGGTAGGAAGGTGGCGCGGTGATTGCCTTGGATCAGGATGACCCCATCGATATTGGGACGGAGCAGTTGGGGTAGGTCCTCCGGTCGTGAGTATTCAAGCGGTTGGGGTGTGGTGAGTACCGAGATCTCGATCTCTATTTGGTCGACTTCTTCTGGTTGTACGGAAGCGAAGCGGTAGTCGTGGATCGCGGCGTCAACGGCGTGTTGACGAACATCCTCCGCTAGAGGGAGTTGTTTCTTGAGGGTGCCGATACAACCGCGCAGTTGTCCACCTATGGTCAGGGTAATAAAAGATGCTCCAGGGGCGCGCAGTCGAGGGGTTAGGGTGTCAAGGTCAAGCGGTTGCAATTGTTGGTTGTGGGCAGCTTCATGCAGAGCCCGGCGAGCGAGTCTGAATAAAGTTTGCTTCTCACTGTTTGAAAGAGGGGCTTCCATCAGTCTCGCCTCTCAAGGTCACCGGATGACGGCAGTATGATACCCCTCCGATTCGTGGACCGCAAGTAGGATATCTGGCTAGCACATCTGAGGCGGGTTGGTATCCTCCCGATTATGAGAGCAGGTGGTTCCGCTAGTTTTCCCCGTCAACCTAAGCTATTCAGCAATTAACTTATTTTGGCGATGATTAATTCACCTCCCTAAGAAGGTGCTATTCTGGCTGTCCTGGTGAATTTTTTCTGGGATCGGGATAGCTACAGCGAGTCAGAGCCAAAGATAGTGCGGAGTACAGCGGGGGTGAAGGAGGTTAAATCATCTAAGCCGGA
>Ga0114930_10002756_pt1 | contig 15726 bp, 10 predicted proteins | sample AnhtaG_FD_87300 | JGI IMG/M metagenome (GOLD analysis project Ga0114930, IMG submission 87300) | Deep subsurface microbial communities from Anholt, Denmark to uncover new lineages of life (NeLLi) - Anholt_01485 metaG | ecosystem: Environmental > Aquatic > Marine > Oceanic > Sediment | place... | reverse complement strand
TAATTTTTTTTTTTTTTTTTTTTTTTTTTTTTTTTTTTTTTTTTTTTTTTTTTTTTTTTTTTTTTTTTTTTTTTTTTTTTTTTTTTCTTGATTGATGGTTTTTTTGATGATATCTCTTTCTTTGTAGGAGTTACTACTTTTGATCCAATCGCTTTTGATTTAAAATGTCTGTAAGCAAGTCCAACACTTATTAGAATCCCTAAGATTAATCCTAAAAAAAAAATAATCCATGGTAAATAATCACTTAATGCATCAGGAATAATCGTTATTGCTGGAGGCGCTTTATCATAATCATCTATAAGGCTTGTGATTGCTCCATCAGAATCAATAACATAAATATACACATACCAGATACCAGTTATTAAGTCAATAGTCCGGATATTAATTTCTGTATCAATACCGTTATAGTCTCGGGTTATATTATACCATTCATTATTTTCGTCTAAAAGAGCGACTTTAATATATGCAACTTTTTCTACATCCGAAACATTAAAGGAAAAAACTAAATTCTTACCATATAATATTGATAATCCTTGATCTATTGATCTTCCGTTAATCTCATAGCTGTGAATTTCGGGTAGATTATTTTTTACTGTGAGAAAAACTAAGTAAGAACCGATTCCACCAAATTTATCTTCTGCTGTAATATTAATCTTGTATTTTCCAACTGGTCTTCCAGCAGGAATAGAAAATTCCCCTGAAAAAGTGATATTGGTATCATGATCTAGTGAGATCGTAGAAAGGAAATTTCCTTGAGGATCTTCAATAGACATACTTACATCTAGATATTCTGGGAGATCTTCAGTATCTGTCACATTCAGAGTAATCTCACAATCTTCATTTCTGTATGGTTCTTCTGGAGAAAATCTTATCGATGAACTATCTATAATTGGATTTGTATTTAAAACTTTAAATGGATAATATGCTGCGCCTTTTATACCAAAGTCTGTATCTGTCATATTGAGTTTAATATAAAAAGTTTGACCTAAAAAGTTATAAAAAGTTTCATTTGTGATTCTATAACGAAACTGAACAGAGTTATATTCAAAGTTAGTAATATTACCCTGCTCCGATTCAATTGTGCTATTAACAATTGTAACATTCCATCCAAATTGATAAGATCCAAAATCATTAACAGTAAATTCGGCATATAAGTCATCTCCAACGTAATATTCAGAACTATTAGTGAATGCCATGTAGTTTGTCTGAATTGTAAAATTAGTATAAGTTGTATGTGTATTTAAAAGTGTATCGGTAATATTGTAAATTAGAAAGCTTACATTCTGAAAACCTAAAGGTGCGTTGTATTCTGGTGTATATTCATAAGAATATTTATAAATTGTAAAATTTTCCATATTGTAATTAATGGTAGAGCCATTAGAAAAATCTATTTGCATAAGCGCACGATCAACATCATTATATTTAAAGGTGTCAATAGTGAAATTGACAGATTCAAATAACCGATAAATGGTTTCAGCACTTCGATTTATTGCATTATAAGATAAAGCTTCACCATTTGATAATTTTGGATTATAAAATATTTTTTCATTATCCCCATCATCTATATCTGAAATTGGAGATTCGTTAAAGGAAATTAAAACAACACCAAAAAAAGTATTGAATACAATAAAAAGAATTAAAGCAATACTGATTTGTTTTCTATTTTTCAATAATTCTCATCTTCTCAGTTTTTTATGTTTTATCTGTTTATTTAAAAAGTATAACATAATACCAATGGGGATGATGACAGGTACTATATAAAAAATTATTAAATTAAAGGTTGAGAGCTCTAAAACAACTTTAAAATAGAATCTCGCAATTTCTTTATTTTCGCTATCCTTTAAGATTACCCGATAAATCTTAGTTCCAAATTCATATGGATTATGTGTAGGGATGATTTTTTTTTCAATCCTGTTCTCACCAGGGATGAGCTCGTTAATATTTGATTGCACTAATTTTCCATTAACGTATAAAGAAAATACTTCTGAATTCTCTAAGTTATTCTTTATAGTAGCAATAAAATAAGCGGGAGCTCCTTGAGAGATCGTTCCTGGAAATGAAACGCTAATAATTTCAAATTTTGGTATAATTTCTATAGTCAATTCTTCAGCATAATATATGGTTGTATTCTGAAGTATATTCATTTCTATCCTAATTATATCATTTTCGATATTTTCAAGAGTTCTCAGATTAAATGAAATTGATCTAATCTCCTTTTTATCCAAAGTTACTTCTTGATTAAAAGTCTCAATTGAATTTTCTGTTTTTCCAGTAAAACTAACATTCAAAGATTGTGTTGCGTTTGGTAAATAATTAATCAGATCTAGAAAAATATCAATATTTTCACCACTAACAACCTTACTTTGATATATTAAATATTCGTAATCAAATGAATACCCAATATCTATTATTTTTTTAATTTCTAAATATAATATATTATCTTTAGTAATTTTGAAAACAATTTCACTAGGGCCAGGAATAGCTCCAGGTCTAGCAGTAAGATTAAAATTAACGTATATAAATTCTTCCAATTCAGTAGTTGCAGTAAAATTGACTTCCTGAGCGGTGAAATTAATTATATCCTTGCCCTCTAAAGATGCTGTTAGTGTCAAATTATCTCTTCTAGTATAATTGATAGGAAGTGTTATATTTAAGAGCGGACCTTGATATAGAAAACTAACTAAACCCTCAATTGTTTCATTTATTAGCCCAGAATTAACGTGGAAACGTTTAATAGTGTCAGCTAATTTGAAATATGTTGTATTAGCCCAAATATAAATATTATAACCTTCTCCTATTGGCAATGTTTCTTCGATAGTGTAATTGAGAGTATGTGATTCAGCCGGACTATTAATTTCAAATTGATAAAAAAATGTTCCATTTGGATATTTAAAAATATAATTTATGTCTGCATCAGTTATATTATGCCTTGTAGTAAAAGGAACATAAGAATCAATTGAAAGATTGTAATAGTATTCCGTATTCTCGAATGCATAAACTGATGTTAAATTCATAATATCTTGATTAAAAACTAAATCAGGGACTGTAGCAGTTAGATTATAATTTGCCTCTAATATCGTATTGCTATAAGTTTCAGATGCTTTCAAATAAGCATCATATAGCTTTAGATTGGAGTTAAAATTCTTACTACTATCTGTTAGAGAAAAATCGTATGCATTATTTATACTATCATATAAATTATTTTCAAATGAGTCGAAAAGTTCAATAGCTCTATTGTAATATGTTATATTTCCTGTAAGTTGGAACAATCTTATACATGCTTCTAGCATTAGAGCGTTTGAATTTAGGTTGGTGCTACCATCAAATAGAACCCAATTAGATTCAGCAATATTGGAATAAAGATTATCACCAGTTAAATTCCATAAGTTATCATCTAAGCTATTAAAGAGTTCAACTGCTTTTAAATAAAATGGTGAATCACTTTCCATTCCTGATCCAACCCAAAATTCTAACAAAGTTATGATTCCTAAAGCATTCACATCTAAATGGTACCTGTTACCCCCACTAACAACAAAAGGATTCCATTTATAATCAGCTTTATAACGGAAAGCATTATAATCATCATCCCACATCTTTTTTACAATTGAATACATTGTTTTATTTGCTAAATCGTATGCTCTATCTGTTATAGCGTTTTTTAAATTAAGTTGATGATAATATGTCTGATGAATTAGGAGATTTGCTAAAATACCATAGAAGTTGCTTTCAGAGTGTTTATTAAAAGTAGAATTAGAAACAGCGAATCCATCATAGGTTTCATCCCAAAAATCAGTAGAATTTATAAGAAAAAACATTTCTTCAATTGAATCTTTTGGAGACTTGCCATTGATATAAATATCATCTATATATTCACCAATATTTTCAATTAGTAAAAAAATTGGCAACAAGTTATCGATTAAATCTCTATTATCATCCTTCACTTGACCTGTAGAGTTATCGACTGACCTTACGATCCCGTAATTAAATTGCTCATTATCATCTTCATACCATAAAGGAGTTGATTTCAACTTTAAATAAATATCAAAAGTTTCAGTTGGGTTTATCTCCGTGTTCATTAACGAATTATACATAAGCAAATTATCTTCTGAATAAATAGTATCATCTGTAATTGTTCCATTTGTATCTCCCTCTCTAAAATAGAGTGAGATATCAAGGTCTAAACTGGATTTATAATTGTATTCGAAAAAAATACGCAATAAATCGAAGTTTTCAGTAAAAGGATTTTGAAGCATTGATATATCCGTAGCAATATCTAAATTATTTTGGTCAAAATTGAATAGATTTTCATTTTTACTATCAATGACTTCATCAAGATCATTTGTCTGATTTGAATAAACATAATGATTTAAAAAATTTAGGGTAAACATCATAGTAAAGAAAACACAGATTATAATCTTTATATATTGTCTTTTTTGCCTTCTTTTCTTTCCTAAAGCATAGAATTTGAAAAAACTCATTTCAGATTGAATATAATTAATATTTTTAATAATAGTTTAATTTTCAATTTATATTTTTAAAAAATCCTTCTCTTTAAAATTTTTTCTGAAAGAATCAAAAAGATCAGAATATTAAGCAAAAATGTAAGAAATTACTCTCTTTGTTTCTTTTTTATAATTTCAGAAAGATTTGAGATATTTATCCGTATTTGTTCCATTGAATCACGGTCTCTAAGTGTAATACTATTATCATCTAATGATTCATAATCTATAGTAATACACCATTTTGTACCTAACTCATCTTGCCTTCGATATCTCTTTCCTATAGAACCTGCAGCATCATAAAAGGAACCTATACGATTTTCTAACAAATCTCTGTGAATCTTTAATGCGAATTTTCTGATATTTTCTTTATTCCTAACGAGAGGAAATACTGCTACTGTATTTGGTGCTAAATTTGGGTTAAGTTTTAGTATAATTCTTCCTTCTTCAACATTAAAGGTAGTTTCGAGTAAAGCATATATAATTCTATCAATTCCAAACGCAATTTCAAGAACTTGAGGAACCTCCTTAATATTTGGGTCAGCACCCATACTGATCTCAAAGTTTTGTTTTGAATATTCAGCATGCCTTCTCAGATCATAATCTGTTCTATCATGTATTCCGCATATCTCGATCCATCCAAATTGTCTTGTTTTGATTTCCAAATCCCAAGCATCATCAGCATAATGAGCCCGTTCATTTAATGAATGTTGTCTAAATCTAATTAATTCTTCAGGGATACCCAGAACTTTTATTAAATAATGTGCCACATAAAGGCAAAATGCATAAGCAGGTTTTTTAAGAATTTTATCTTTTATAGCCTTATCGAGAGAAATAAGATTTAGCCTGTCAATACCCTTTTCTTGCAATTTCCAGTCTAAGAGTGGTAATTTGTTTAACTTTACTTCTTCGTAATCCTCATATTCCATTTCTTGCTCTCTACTGATAAACATTTGAAGCTCAAATTGATCAAAAGACCTCATTCGTAGAACCCCTTGTCTAGGTGAGATTTCATTCCTATATGCTTTGCCAAATTGGTAAATTTTAATAGGATATTGCCTACGCGCATCTTGATCCAATCGATTGAAGAGTAAATATGTTGTAGTAGCTGTTTCAGGGCGTAGATAAGCTGTAATATTATTTCCCACAGATGTTTTTAACATCAAATTATATTCTTCAATTTTTTGAAAATTATTTCCACATTTAGGACAAGTTAGTTCATGTTTATTGATCAATTTCTCCATTTCCTCAAATGATAAGCCATCTATCATAAGATCAGGAAGATTTTCTTGAAGAAATTTATCTGCTCTATACAACGTGTTGCATTCATTACATCTCATTACGGGATCAATAAATCTTTCTAAGTGACCTGAAGCTTCCCAAACGATACTTGGCATGATTGTTGGGCACTCAACTTCCCCAAAACCATAATAACGACATTCTCGTCTAAAAAGTTCTAATATGTTATTTTTAAGAGCCATACCTGCTGGACCATAGGAATAAAAACCTGCGAATCCACCATAAATTTCCGGAGAAGGTCCCCAAATGAACCCACGACGTTTTACTAATGAATTAAATGTCTCAATGCTATTCTCGATTTTCATATAGATTTTAAAAGTAATTGATAATATTTGTATTTTAAGAATTACTCAAATTGAAATAAATTTTTATACAACTAAAAGATAATAATATTATTTAATGTAATTATAAAATTGACTTATTATGTTGTTTCAAGATACTTTTCAATATTTTGGATTTTGGGATGCTATTGAAATGGGTCTCTATTTTATCATTGTAGGCTATTTCTTTTTATTGTTTTTCTACTTCCTATTCATTAGGTTTCGAACTTCAAAGAAATTATATTGGTTGTATTTTAGCTTGTTCTTTCTATGTTTTGGTATTGCACGAGTATTTTTTATAATATATTATTTTTTCGGCCCAGAATTATTAGATGGTCCGAATGGTGCTGAAGTTGTAGAGTTTTTAATGATTAATTACCGATTTGCTGTATTTTTTACCTGGTTGGGAACCGCCTGCGCTGTGGGAGTATTGGGAATTTTGTTATTTCCTCCTGATACTAAGGTAGGAAAGAAGGAAGAGAAAGGTAAATCAATTAAAGAATGGATCGGAAATAAAAATAACATCAAACAACTAATTCGTTTAGGATTGATTGTTGTTCCTATCATAATAGGAGTTCTCTCTTTAACTTTATCAAAATGGCTTTTTATGGATCCAGATTTTCCAAATCTATATGGTATATCGGATAATATAGAATCAATAACAATAGGATCTTGGGAATATCCTCTTGGGAGATTTTTGTTTAATTTCATCTTTATGCCATTGTTCCTGGCGTTAATTCCGTTTATCTTTCTATATCTTGCCTGGAAAACTTTTGGAGTATTAAGAAAATCATATGCTTTAAACGCTATTGGGTTCCTCCTTTATTTTATTGGAGGAAGAATATTACAAGGAGCACTTGATGTAGCGGATTTACCTCATGTAAGAGCGATATTACCGCCATTAATAATATTGTTAGCACTCCTCATAATGGTAATAGCTAATAACTATGAACAGCTCAAATGATTTTGTTTATTTTAAACTTTAATTTTCCTAACTTAATTCATTTTTGTAATATTTGAGCTCTTAGTTTTTTATTATCTTTTAAAAAAAGATTAAAATTTTATAACTGAATCGCTTTAAATTTAATATATTTAGAATTATTTTTTAATGATAGAAATTAAAAAGTAGGAGAAAATCCTTGTCTGTACATGGTAACCAATATTTATTACCTTTCTTTATGAATAAAATTACAAAACGACCTACGATTCAAGGAAACGATGAATTATCCCTAACATATTATCTTTTAACAAAGGATTTAAGCAAAAATGAGAAGATCCTTTCTTTTTCGAGACTTCTATGGCCTATATTAAGCATTCAAGGAACTATTGGTACACACATAATGTTAGATGGATTAGGTATTTTTAATAAGAGAGACAAATTTTCAAATCCCCCACGTCAACCGTTAGTTGGTCATGTTCTAAGAAATGTTGAAAACCGAAATAAAATAGAAGAACTGAATAAGTTAATAGAGATTTTGACTTATATAGACACAGAAGCAGAAGAAATAGGGGAAGATGAAGAATCTGAACATCAATCACTTAAAATAAATGGTTTGATAAATCCAGAGTTTCTTCAAACATTAAATATGATAATTCCACTTATAGAATACAAACCAATTATTGATTATACTGTCTTAGATCACAGTATTACCACTGAAATCGCTTTAAATATATCTGAGAATTATCGCGATATAATAAATACAATGAAGGGAAATGCTTTTAGGTGGAAAACTCAAACAGAATTGATAGAAAAAGAAGTTAGTAAATGGCTTATTGATTTAAACGTACAACTTAAAGACCTTGCTACTAGATATTCTAGTCAGATGAATAAAGCTTCATCAACAATAGATCCAACCCAAATGGACCACCAAGTGAAATTAGAGCAAGATAAAATCGATCAGTGGAATGTAGAGGAGAAAAAAAAGATAATTGAGGGTATTTCAACATTATATAAAACATCTGAAAGACATCTTGAAGAGATGATTAAAAAAAATAGATTTTTTACAAGTGGTGATTCCTTAAAAAGTAGGGTTTATGAAGATGCTTTGCCCCATTTTCAAAATCATTTTAATTATTTAAAAGATGAGGGAAGGAAATTTTTAGAATCTCTTGAAGGACTTAACCAAAGATATGTCGAATTAAAAGAAAGAGCACGTCAAATAGATGAGGAAGCTAAAGTAAAACTAGAAAGGTTTAGAGGATCACAGAGTTTAAAATTAAAAGATAGAGATAAATTGCTCTCAGAATTTGAGAGCGAAAGAAAAGAAAAAATTTCTGGTCTAAAAATTCAAGAAGAAAAGATAGAAAGTGTGTTTGGTAATATTAACGAAATAATACAATCAAAACATAATACATGCTTACAAGAAGCTCAAGAATTAGTTAGATGGTCATTAAATGACAATCAATCAGAGTTGTTTTCAAGACCTATACAATGGATTTATCTGCCTGTTTATGTCATGTTTATCGAAAATGAAGACAATATGGAAGAACGTATGAATATTTTATTTCCAGGATATATTAATAATGATCCAAATAATATTTATGAAAATATCTCAGATCCCTTGATGAAATTAAAAAGTATCATAATTGAGAGAATTGAAGATGATATGGCAGTGAGATCAAACTTTGAATTTTCATCCGAAAGAAAAAATTTGATAAAAGATGTGAATTTGAAGAAGAAAATACAGTTAGGCATTTCAAAATTAAAAGAAAAAGTTCTAATTAACGAAAATATTGAAGGAAAAATTCGGGAAAATCTTAATTTATTACCCTAATTTTAAAATATCTATTTTATCATGCCAAGATCTAAATTGGAGCTTAGAAAAAAAGTCAATCTTAAAAAGAGAAGAATTAGGGCATTATTTCTTTCTATAGAAACTAAGAAGAAACGAAAAGAAGTTGTTGACAAAACTACAGAAGAACTTTACCAAGATGGCATGGTATACATTCAGATGAGGCTTCCGGTAGAAAAAATTACTAAAGAATTTGAGGACAAATTAACAGATAAAATTGAACATAATATTATCCAAGGGAAAATTAGAGAAGCAACGAAAGAAGATCTTGATACTCTTAAAAATATATATAATCGAGCTTGGTTAACGAGTAATACTCCTTTCAGGCCGATTACTAAAACTGATTTATTAACAATTCTTGAACATTCAGATACCGTATTCTTCATTGAAAAAATATATGGTATTGATGCTGCATTTGCGCTCCTTGATTTTGAGGGTGAGAATAAAGAGTATGCCGTAATTGCTGCCTTAGCAGTCATTCCTCGATTTCAAAGGAGGGGTGTTGGAACTATACTGGGAATGGCTGCATGGAATCATTTAAAAGAACACTACCCCCATGTAAAAGAGCTTAGATGTGAAGTATATAAGGATAACATAGTATCATATGCTTTTATTAAAGGAATTGGATTTGAGGAATATGAGAGAAGAATTTATAAAAAAGAAGATTTTGAAATTGATGATAATTAAATATTATTTAAAGATCTGATTTTTTCGTCTATTAAACTAAAATTATAATCATCAAGAAGCTCCTTATAATAATCTCGTGCTTTTTCAAAATTTTCTTTAGCGATATCATGCATTCTGATATCAATATAGAGATCTCCTAACTTATGTAGAACTTCGGCAGCTTCTTTTATATATTGTAGATCCTCATAAAGATCTAACGCCTCTTCAAAATACTTTATCGAATTTGATTTATCCTTTTCAAATTCTAAATACATTTTACCAATTTTAAATTTAATTCGAGCACATTTCTTATTATCTCCAAATTTATGGTAAATCTCACAAGATAAAATATAATATTCTATTGATTTGTCCTTTTCTCCTCTTGTATTGTATAACTCAGCTAAGTATTCTAATATATCTCCCTGATTAATATTTTCCCCAGTTTCGAAAATACGGACTGCTTCAAGACTTTTTAAAAAATTTCTTTCAGCATCTACTAGATTATCCCACAATAAATATAATTTTCCAAGATAAAAAAAACATTCCCATTCCAATTTTGCTCTCATATAAACAGACAGATTTTCACTTACTCTATCTATTAGTTGTAATGCACTATTTAACCTCTCATTCGCTAGATCGTAATCTTCGCCGATTAAGTAATGCAATTTTCCATATTTTATATGGACTTGAATCATCCCATATGCATCTTCATTTTGTTTGAAAAATTCTGAATTTCTTACTAAAATTCGTTTAATTCTATCATAATCTTTCAGTAAGTAAAGAACTTCAACTAAATTGCTGGATGTTTTTACTTCCTCATACATTAACTTCTCTCGTTTAGATAAATCAAGAGCTTCCTGATAATATTTATAGGACTGTTCTAAATCTTTAACTGAATAATATATATTTCCTAGATTGTTTAAAACCTTGATTAATTTTTGATTATCATTTATTTCTTTAAGGATTTCAAGAGATCTGTTAAAGTGATAGATAGCTTGATCAAAAAATCCAGTATCTTCTTGAATGAGCCCAATTTCATTATGACAAATGGCCACATTAAATAAATCATCTTCCTTTTCAAAATTTCTTAATGCCAATTCAAGATTTTTTATAGCATTAGGTAAATCTCTCTTCTTATAATACAAGCTTGATTTTTCTAGTAATAATGAACCTGGTATTGGATCTCCTAATATTTCTTTTCTCTCTAACACTTCATCAATTTTTTGTATTTCATGTTCTATTTCTTCGTCTTTTATTATTGTATCTTCATAATAATCATCTTCTTCTTCCATTTCAGGAGAAAAAAACTCAGGTTCACCAAATCCAGATCTTAAATTCCTATTTACTACCTTCCCTATATTTGAAATTAAAGGTTTATTACAATTTGGGCAGTATGGATAATCATCTTCAATTGATTGTTTACAGTAAGGGCAGACCTTCATAGATATAAAAATTTAATATGTTTATAACTGAAATCCTTTTATTAAAAAATAAAAATTAGCTTATTTATAATTAATTAAATAAAATTTCATTAAGATGCTTGTCTAAAATAGAAAGTCAAACTCCCTATACAATCAATTTTATCGATTGAATCTCAACTCAAATAATTTCTTCCCGAAAAGTTAATAGAGATTATTGTTAAAAAACATCTATATTGATCTATAAATTTCTATATGTCTTGAAAGAAAAGAAAAACGATACAAAAACTTTTTACTGACTACTTCTTTTATCAAAAAAAAGCAAAAAAAAGTGAAAAAATTCTGGATAATAAACTTTTCAAAAAAACGTACCCTTATGTTTGTAATAAATGTGGAGAATTTGCGCATACTAAACATGATTACTGTGATAAATGTGGGACAGAGGATTCTTTGAGAAGGGCCGAGAAACGAGATTATAAGAATCGTAATAAATAAGTTTTAGAAATAACAGTGTCTAATAAAATCCTTATAGGATTCTTAAAATTCTAATTTAAATAAGGGTTTTAAGAAGATATTTTATTTTTTAACTTAATTTTGTTAAATCTTTTCTCTTTAAAATGATGGGATATTAACTATTTTATTAATAACATTTTAAAATGTGTATGATAAAATGAATGATCAAATTATATTAAAATCTGAAAATGGAGTTCTTCATATTATTTTTAACAGGGTGGAGAAGAGGAATGCTCTTACAAGAGTTATGTACGCAGGAATTGCTGAAGGCATAGAGATGGCTGAAAAAGATCCAAATATCAAAGTCATTTTAATTTACGGTAATGGAAAATGCTTTTGTGCTGGGAATGATTTAAAAGATTTTCAAGATCTTGATTGGGCATCGGGCACCAGACCATCAAGGAGTTGGACAGAATGGATTTTAACAGCTAAAAAACCTATATTAGCTGCTGTCCATGGATATGCAATCGGTGTTGGGGTTACTATGTTGCTACACTTTGATTTAATCTATGCTGCTAAGGAATGTAAATTCCAATTTCCTTTTGTTAATTTAGGATTAATTCCCGAGTTTGGATCTACTTTTACATTACCAGAATTAATAGGACGCCAACGTGCTGCTGAGCTATTCTTCTTTGGAGATTGGTTCAGTGCTGAAGAAGCTAACAAGATTGGATTTGTAAATAAAATCTTTCCGGAAAGTGAGTTAATTAAAGAAGTAACTCTTTTAGCAGAAAAGTTAGCTGAAAAACCTCCAGAGGCTTTACGACAAACAAAAGCATACATCAAAAAGTACTACACTGGAGTTCTTGAAAAATTAATGCCAGAAGAAGGAGCAGAATTTGTAAGAAGACAGATATCTCCTGAAGCTCAAGAAGCGTTTAAAGCATTTTTTGAAAAAAGAAAACCAGATTTTTCAAAGTTTTTATGAAATCTCATTTTATACTTTCTTTATACATCCTTAATTCATCTATAATTTGTTTATCTTGTAAACCAAGTGATTGGAGCAAGATACGTAATTGAAGTTTAGCATTCTCCGCATTAATTTTATTTGCTAAGTGTAATGCTTTTATAAATTGATTTTTAGCGCCTTTAATTTCTCCTAAATAAAACAAAGTCTCTCCAACATAGCCTAAACCTTTAATTATTAACTCAGCATGGTTAGAATCAATTGCTATATTAGTACCTTTCTTAAAATATCGTAGAGACTCTCCCATATTATTATTATTCTTTTCAAGAATTCCTAAGTTATAATATGATGTAATCATTCCTTTGAAGTCATTTATTTCTTTAAAGGCTTTTAATGTTTTCTTATAGAGTTCAAAAACCATATCCCATTTTTCGTTCTTTTCATGAATGTAAATTAACTTTCCTAGACAATCTAATAAATTGTAGATATCATTATTATCAGAACAAATAGCGCTACAATCCAAAAATGTATCACATGCTTCATCCAATTTGTTTAATTTTATCAAACTATTGCCAATTCCTTTTAAACAGGTGATTTTTTCTTGATTTTGCACTAAATCCTCATACCTTTTATATGCTTTTTCATAATACTCGATAGACTTTGCATATTCACTTTTTTTATAAAATAATGTTCCTAATATTCCATAAACGGAAGCTTGTCCTAACCTATCTTTTAGATTTTCAAAATGTTTTAAACAAATTAAATAATTTTTCTCCGAGTCATTATATTGTTCTAATTGTAGTTGAATTAAAGCAATATCACTTAATTCTTTAATATAGTTTGAATTTTTACCAATTTTTTCTAATTCTTCTAGATTTTCCTGTTTTTTATTTAATAAACGTTGTAATTCCTCTTTAGTAAACTCTGCTTCATTCTTTGTCATAAAAATTCATATAAATATTAGTTCCTTTATTTAATATTTATATTTGTTTCGAAAATTATATTCTAAATCTATAAGAAATATAAAATTTCTTATCTATTATATATTTAGAGAATGTTCTCAATAAAAATCAAACAAATTAGGTGAATAATTTTGAAGGTAAAAGCAAGGTTATGGGATAGCTTAGATAACAATAAAGCTCAATGTCATGTTTGTGCAAATGAATGTATTATTTTACCTGGAAAAGTGGGTATATGTCGAACGAGAAAGAATTTTGATGGTGAAATATTTACCTTAATTTATGGATCCCATATTTCTATTGGAAGTCTAGATCCTATTGAAAAAAAACCACTCTATAATTTCTGGCCAGGTGCCACAGCTTACTCAATAGCATCAATAGGATGTTCATTTAAGTGTCAAAATTGTCAAAATTGGTCTATATCTCAAGCTAATCCAACAGACAATGGAAAAAACGGATTTTATGAACTTGAGGGTTATCAGGGACGAGGAATGTCATTGGTGGAAATGACACCTGATCAGTTAGTTAAAAAAGTTGTTAAAAGTGGAGCAAAAACTTTAGCATATACATACAATGAGCCCTTAATTTGGCATGAATGGATATTAGATACAGCAAAATTACTTAAAGAGAAAAGTATTAAAACAGTTTTAGTAACTAATGGATACTCAACTCCAGAAGCTTCTAAAGAACTAATAGATGTAGGAATTGATGCCGCTAATATTGATATTAAAGCAATGTCAGATGATTTTTATAAAAAAATATGTGGAGTCAAATCTGTTAAACCCGTTTTAGACACAGCTAAATATTTTAAAAATAATGGTATGCATGTTGAGATTACAAATTTAATTATCCCTGATCTAAATGATAGTAAAGAAGATATTTTGAAATTATGTAAATGGATTGTAGATAATTTAGGAAAAGATACTCCTACGCATTTTTCTGCTTATCATCCTGATTTTAAAGCTCCTTCTAAAAAAAGAACAACCTATGAAACTTTGGATTTGGCATACAAAATTGCAAAGGATGTGGGATTATATTTTCCCTATGTAGGTAATATAAACCATGAGCGGGGGAGTAATACATATTGCCCAAATTGTGGGTATTTATTATTTGAGAGAAGAGGATATAGTTTTAAGAAAATAGATGTTACTAATGAAAAAAAATGCCCAAAATGTGCCTATGAACTAAATCATGATATTATTGGAGAAATTAATAAAAATCCTTCTTATAAATTTAGCTTTTCTTAAAAAAGTAAAAAAAGTAAAAAAAAAATTTTATTAGAATACCCCTGAGATTGAGACCCCTATTACTACTAATAAAAATCCTTGAACCAGGCAAAAAAGGGCAAATATGACTGCTAAAGGTGGCCATGAAATTGCTTTAGAAACCGCCATAAAACCTGCAGTATAGAATTTTGCAGTGAGAGCAATAAGTGCGAAGATAATAATAAATATAATTGCTAATAAAATTTTAGGGTTTATAAACACCGCAATTAAATCAACCACGGTTTGTGGTATGAGTAAAGCCAGTAAAACTACTACCAAAGTAGCTGCTAGCATCCCAACAATACTAGCAAGAGGGAGATCATTCGCAGGTTTTACAAATGTTAAAATTCCAAATACAATTAATAGAATAGAAGTAAAAAGATTACGACCATCTTCAAGGTTTGCATATGCTACACTTGGAGGAATATCAAACATTAATCCAGAAACTCCCGAAATTATGCATAATAAACCAACGATAAATCCTATATAGGTCAGTCCTTTCAAGAATTTTGTGATATCGAAGTCCCAAGTTTCTGTTTTCCTCTTTTTGAATGATTTTCTTCTTTTCGTTTCATACACAGCATAAAGTAACCATATAATTCCTAAAAGTAACATGAAGAATCCACCTAATTCACCTAGGGGTATCAAAAGGTTATCTTTAAAATCCCAAGCAAAGATCAATTAATATCACGCTATAATTTAATTTTGGATATATTATTATATTGAATATATAAAACAATATATATTAAAAATATATAGTCCAATATTTCAAAAAAAATAAGAAAGTAAATATTTAGATAAAAGAAACTGTTTTTTTAACATACTCAATGTAAGCATTTATTTCTTGCTTTTTCTTATCTTCATTCCAATTATATTCTGTTGCCATGATGTCAGCAACTATTGTAGCAGCTTTAATTGCATTTTTATGACTAATCCAGAGAGACATCTCTGTTCGACGGCAAAACAGATCAATTAAATGCTGTGTCATTTCATATCTCAGACAATAAATTATTTCTGCCTTAATAAAGTCATTATCTTTAAGAATTTTTTCTTTAAGAGATTCACTATCTCTGATAATTTCAAGAATC
>Ga0114930_10002755_pt1 | contig 15726 bp, 11 predicted proteins | sample AnhtaG_FD_87300 | JGI IMG/M metagenome (GOLD analysis project Ga0114930, IMG submission 87300) | Deep subsurface microbial communities from Anholt, Denmark to uncover new lineages of life (NeLLi) - Anholt_01485 metaG | ecosystem: Environmental > Aquatic > Marine > Oceanic > Sediment | place... | reverse complement strand
TTGGCGGTAGGCCAACAGCCCGGCCTGTGGTTATCCCGCTGTTCAATGGGTTTTTGGGCGTACCGGAAAAAAGGATCACGGCTCACCTCCTTTCCGAAACGTGGCCGAATCCAAGGCCACAACTTCCGTATTCAATCATCCGGGCAAGATATTTGCAAGAGCACCTTGATGCCTCCGTTGAAGCCGTTCCCGTGCCGTCGCCGGACGTTCCGCACCAAGATGTGGTCCAGGTAGGCTCGGACGCTCAGAATGCCCCTATTCGCGTTTGTCACTCGCTGTCATCCCTTGGCACGATCCCCCACCCGGGCCGGTTCGTGGAGGCTCCGTCGTGACCGGCGGGTGAAGGCAACGGGCAGCCTCGCTTGACACCGACCTTTGCTGCGGTCAGACTACGCCCCAAAGAGCGCATCGTGAACGGGTCCGCGTCCCTCCGAAACAGCGTTTGTTTCAACTCGGCTCTTTCCGTTGTGCGACTCAGGAAGGTTTGTGGTCATGCAAGGCACCGTAAAGTGGTTTAATCCAACAAAGGGGTTCGGGTTCATTACTCCGTCCGATGGGAGCAAGGACATATTCGTCCACAAGAACGAGGCACCGGGTTCGCTTCAAGAAGGCGACAGTGTGGAGTTTGAGGTCGCTCAAAGTGATAAGGGCCCGAACGCCACGAACGTCAAACACATCGAATAGGTCGGCAGGTCGTATGGGGTTGGATGCTGAGCGGAGCCCTATGCAGGTTTGACACGGAACGTCATCGCTTGGAACTATCACTCTGAATGGCAGCCTCGACCAGCGTGAGGACCACCTGGCAATCGCCGAGCCCCACAGTCGGATTAAGATGAACCGTGACCGTGCGACGAACGCCAGCAGTGCTTAGCGGTCCGATGACCGAGAAGTTCGTCATCGCCGTGGTCGCCGCCGAGCAGAAGGCGGCGCGCGGCTGGGACATCGGATCGGGCCCACCGAAGCCATGTGCAAGAACCTCACTCTTCGCTTGAAGCGGACGGGCATGAAATGGAACCCACCCAACGCCGCAGCCGTTATGAACCTCGTGGCCCTGCGAGAGTCCGGCCAGTGGAACCAGTGGTGGACCCGCACCGCAGCCTGATGCCACAAAAACTGGCCACACCCCCACCCGCCCCGCCGGTCTGAGATCCGCTTGACCTTTATGCGCCGGGCACTTAACGTCAGGGGCAATCGGACCGGAGAGTGCTCACGATGTTTCCGACGTTGCATGTATGGGAAGGCCCGGCCTGGGTCCGGTCGCTGTGTGCGCCGTATGTGCCGTACGGGAGGACCAGATAAGGATTGTCTGCAATGAACGCTGCGTTTGTTCGATGGTTGGAGGAGGTTGGGGTCGATGAAATAGGGCTCGTCGGTGGCAAGAACGCCTCACTGGGAGAGCTGATGAAGCTCGATGGCATTACGGTTCCCAATGGCTTTGCCATTACCACGCATGCCTTCAAGCAGTTCGTGGCCCCCCTCAAGGAGGAGATCTCCCGACGCGTCGCAAGGCTCAAGGCCGAGGGTTATGGTGACATGGCCCTCTTGGAAGCCACCTCCAGGGAGATCCGCTCACTCATAGAAAGCCGGCCTTTCGATGCGAAGCTGGAGGAGGAAATCGCCGAGGCTTTCGGCCGGCTCGGTCCGGTGCGCAACGTTGCGGTCCGATCTTCGGCGACGGCCGAGGACCTGCCCGAGGCCAGCTTTGCCGGACAGCATGATACCTTTCTGAACGTCTCCAGTCTTGCCGACCTTCTCAACAAGACGAAGAAGTGCTTCTCGTCTCTCTACACCGCTCGGGCCATGTCGTACCGCCATCAGATCGGATTTCCCGAGGAGGAAGTCTCCCTCTCCGTAGGCGTGCAGGAGATGGTCAGGGCGGATTGGCACGGCGTCAGCGGTGTGATGTTCACCGTCGACACGGAAACGGGCAACGAGAACCTGATCCTGATCACGCCTCACAAAGGCCTGGGTGAGGCCATCGTTCAGGGCGAGGTCAAGCCCGATGAGGTCTACGTGCTGCGCCACTCGCTCAGGGTGATCCAGAATCCACTGAAGCTCCTGGACGACGCGGAGTACGCGAACCTGGCTGCACAGGCTCTGGCCATCGAGGCCCATTACAGCAGGAACTATGGTCGGCGCGTGTACATGGACATCGAATGGGCCCAAGACGGCGAGACCAAGGAGCTCTTCATTCTTCAGGCGCGGCCCGAGACGATCCATTCGCGGAAGATTTCCTACGAGCGTTACTTCTTCGTGGATGAGAAGGAGGACTTCGACGTTTTGGCCCGAGGACGCCCCGTGGGCATGAAGATCGGCCACGGTGCCGCGACCATACTCAAGGACGTGAGTGAGATCGACTCCTTCGAGGAAGGACAAGTCCTTGTCACGCGAATGACCAGCCCCGACTGGGAGCCGATCATGAAGGAAGCGTCGGCCATCGTAACTGACCAGGGCGGCCGAACCTGCCATGCCGCCATCATCGCACGCGAGATGGACATTCCCTGTGTGGTCGGGACCGAAACCGGGACCAAGGACATCCCTGTTGGCGAGGTGGTGACGGTGAGCTGTGTGGAAGGGGAGCAAGGGACGGTCCTTCGTGGTTTGCCCGCCTATGAGATTGAAGAGATCAACCTCAACGAGATTCCAGAGACCCGGACCCAAATCATGCTAAACGTCGGTTCACCGGCGATAGCGCTGGCGGCGGCCCGGCTTCCACAGGACGGTGTTGGGCTGGCTCGCCTGGAATTCATCATCGCATCCCACATCGGGGCCCATCCGCTTTATCTCCTCAAGGTCGGCAAGGAGGATGTTTTTGTCGAGGGGCTGGTCTCCGGGATTAGCCGCATCGCGGGGGCGTTTTATCCGAAGCCGGTCATCGTTCGTTTCTCTGACTTCAAGTCGAACGAGTACGCCAAGCTCAAGGGCGGCAAGAGCTTTGAGCCGGAAGAACAGAATCCCATGATCGGGTGGCGGGGGGCCTCGCGGTACTATGACGAGCGCTATCGCGAGGCCTTCAAGCTGGAGTGCCATGCCGCAAGGAAAGTCATCGATGAGTTCGGGCTCGACAACGTCAACGTCATGGTTCCCTTCGTACGAACGCCACAAGAGGCCGAGAAGGTGCGGTCCATCATCGACGATGAGGGGGTCAAGGCCGGCGTCTACATGATGTGTGAGATTCCTTCCAACGTCATTCTGGCGAAGGACTTTCTGCCTTACTTCGACGGATACTCGATTGGATCGAACGATCTGACCCAGACTGTGCTGGGCCTTGACAGGGATTCTAGCTTTGTCTCTCACCTGTATGACGAGCGCGACGGCGCGGTAAAAGCGCTCATTGCCCAGGTGATCGAGACCTGCAAGAGTATGGGAAAGAAAGTCGGGCTCTGTGGGCAGGCGCCTTCCGACTACCCGGACTTTGCCGAGTTCCTGGTTAAGTGCGGTATCGACAGCTTCTCGGTGACGGCGGACGTGGCAGTCAAGATCCGGCTCCTGGTCGCAGAAGTGGAGGCCAACTTGTAGGCAGGAGGTTACGTTGCCATCAACGCGGCGCCGAGGGCGCCGGTGTACTGGGGGTGATCGGGGACGAGGACCTTCCGGCCTAGGGCGTTGGAGACCAGGTCGACGATGATGGGGTTGTGGGCCACAACGCCGCCGGTCATCACCACGTTTCCCGTAAGCGGGTCCATTTCCAGGATCCGTTTGACCACGGAGCGGAGGGCGGCTTTGACGATGTCGGGTAGGGGCGTGCCGTCGGCTATGAGCTTCAACAACTCTGTCTTGGCGAAGACGGTGCAGAACGAGCCCAGCTCGACGTTGCCGGCGGCCTGGCCGGCCAGGTCGTTGAACGCAGACACCGGTGTGTCCAGAGAGTTGGCGATCTCTTCGAGAAAGGCTCCCGTCCCGGCCGCACACTTGCGGTTCATCTTGAAGCTTCGGCGGTCGCCACTGTCCTCGACCACGATGACCTTGTTGTCCTGACCGCCGATGTCGACGATGGTCATCGCGTGGGGGAAGCTCGCATAGCAGCCGCGGGCGTGGCAGGTAATCTCGGTCACCGTTGTGGTGGCGAAGTCCACACTGCGACGCCCATAGCCGGAGGCCACCACGCGTTCAATTTCCGTCGCCTTAAGCCCGGTGGCCGAGATTATCTCCTCGAGGCATGCCTTGGCTGCCGCGCCGAAATCCGCCCCTGACTTTCGCAGTGACCGGGCCCGCACCACATCGCCATCCAACAGGACAGCCTTTGTGGCTGACGCCCCGATATCCAAACCCAGTGACCAGTGATGAGTCATGTATGGTAACCTGACTATAGTGTTTAGGCCCGCACGGAGCGGAACCGAGAGCCAACGGTGAGGAAGGATTCACGCTGCACTCGGCGAGGCCGCTTCCTCACGGGCGCGGTTCGGATCACATGGACGCGTTCGGATCAGCTAGAGATCCCGACTCGCCCGGCCAGTTGTTCGGCGAACGCCTCGATCTGTGTTTTGGCCTGTTCGTCCGAGTAGCACCGAAGATCGTTCAAGTCGCCCGCGATCGTGATCGACGGTATGTCAAGCCGCTCCTGGAGCCGCTGAGGCATGCCGTGCCGGCTGTTGGTGTTGCTCGGACAGGTCTTGGAATCGTGAAACACAACGCCGTCGACGCCGAACGTGTCGATCATCTCCTCAAGGTACTTCTCCTTGTAGGGGTCGGATCGCACGATGAACAGTTCCGTGTACGCCCTGGCCATCGACCTGAACGGATCGTCGCCATCAAGCGCGGTAAATATCCACGAATTCGCATAGGTGCTGGCCACCATGCAGGTCCGCAATTCCAAAAACAGCGTGGCCAGGTCGCGCAGGCGACCCCAGATCGGCATGCCTTCCCAATAAAGCCGGAGCCTCTCGCCCTCCACAGCCGCGACGCCGTCGGAGATGCGAGCCTTCAGCTCCGGCAGCAACTCCTGATAGTAGTCTATCGCCGTTTGCGTTCCGCGCATCACCACGGCAGGGGCCATGTGGATTGTACTGTCAAAGAACGTTAAGGGTGACGGCCTGGCGGTGGCTGTCTCCAACACCTCCTTCCAAAGGTCCGAGCATTGACGCGATAGGCGCACAGCCTCGCGAAGTCGATCAATGTCGAATCTCTGCCCACAGATCTCTTCCAGCGGCCGAATCAGGGCCTTGATCTGACCGGCGATGCCCGCGACGTGCACATCCGTCACCTCGCCGACACCACAGTAACACTCGATGCCGATCACCGGCTTGGACCATCGCCGGCCATACCAGGCCAACCAGTCTTGCACTTCGCGGCACTGGTTGGTGTTGTAGACCAGCACGTCCGGTTCGGGGATGGTGTTGATGCCCTCGTAGGCGTCGCTAAGCGGCGTACGGCCCTGCAAGAAGGCGCCGATGTCGCTGGTCAGGTAGGAGCAGATTTCGGGCGAATAGCCTATTGCGTTGGCCGAGGGTATGGTTTCGACGGCCATGCGGGTGGCACCCAGCATGGCCCCGTGGTTCTCGGGGAAGTAGACCACGAAGCCCATGGCCCGCAGAAGTTCGGCCGGTCCGACGCTCGTACACCAGGCGACTTTGGGGTGTCCTTCCTTCGCGGCTTGATCCAACTCATAGAAGTGATCGGACATCAGCTTTCGCATCGTCTTGACCGCCGCAATCTTCTTGATCTCGGCCTTCTTCGCCTCAGCCATCAATACACCTCCCAGCTTGGTAGCGTCCGCTGTGCGGACCATCCCATACGGTATCGTGTCATGTTACCCGAAAAGAAGCGGCCCGCACAGCGTGGGCGCGGTGTGCGGGATTTGTTGTGGGCTTCGACCCGCCTGCGCCGTAGGATCGGCTCAATGCTCTATCCCGTTGTTGATGCCGCCCGGCGTCCTAATGTCATTTACGATCATTGCCAAGGGGCACGGGGCCGTCAATGGCTTTGCGATATTCAGCGCGGCGGATGGATATCATTTCGGCGGCGATGCTCACGGCGATTTCCTCGGGGGTAACGGCTTTGATGGCCAAGCCGATGGGCGAGTGAACGCAGTCAAGCTGCTCTTGGGTCGCGCCGCATAGTCTTAGATTGTCGAAGATGACCTTGATCTTTTGCCGGCTGCCGATCATGCCGACGTACTTGGCCGGCGAATTCAGGACGGCGCCGAGGGCCTGCTCGTCGTGCTTGTGGCCGCGAGTCACGATTACAACGTATGTGTTCGCATCAGTCGGCCAATCAGCGAGTGTCTTAGCGATGTCACCGACGACCGGGTTGATCGGCGGAGGGAAGCGCTCCGGGCTTGCGAAGTCGCCGCGGTCGTCGATCACGCTTATGTGAAACCCAAGCGGAACCATCATGGTGGCCAGGGCCAGACCTATGTGCCCGCCGCCGGCGATAACCAGCTTCGGCGTGGACTCGAGGTTGAGACGATACTCGACGGGACCGGTTGATGTCGCAACGCGAATCGGGATCGTCGCAGAGTGTCCGGTACGAAGCTGGTCAAGTGCTTCCCGTAGCGGATGTATTTGATCCTGCTCCGAAAGCATTGCGATCGCCACATCCATCTGACCACCGCATATCGGCCCCGTCTCGCCGCTACAGTCGTGGTCCAGGCCGAAGGTGAAGACACCGCCGGATGGCATGCTGATATCCCGCCCCTTGGAGCACAACAATTGCCGGGCTTGCCGGGTAACGTCAGCCTCCGTCATCCCACCACCCACCGTGCCGATGATCTCACCCTTTTCGGTCACACACGCCATGGCCCCGGGCACCTGCGGCGCCGAGCCGCGCGTGGCCACAACCACACACAAAGCCACACTCCGCCCGGCGTCGACCTCTCCAACGACTGTGTCAAGGATATGCGTTGTGTCATTCATTCTAACAAGCCAAGAGAAACAGGTGGGTCAATGACCCACCCTACAGTGGTGACGGCTGATGGCTGACGGCTGACGTCTCTCTTCTCTTCTCACGAGATGCTTTGAGTATCTTCTCCGGGGTGATGGGGAGGTCTTTGATCCAGGTGCCGGTGGCGTTGGCTATGGCGTGGGCGACGGCGCCGAGGACGGGGAGGGTGCTGCCTTCGCCGATCTCTTTGGCACCGAAGGGGCCGCGGGGTTCGTAGGAATCCACGATGCCGCTGAAGATTTCCGGGGCGTCCTTGATGGTCATCATCAGATAGCCGTGCAGATTGGGGTTTAGAATTTGACCCTTTTCGTCGAACTGGACCTCCTCCATGATGGTTTCGCCGGCGCCCATGACTATGGCACCTTCGACCTGGCCATGGACTGCGCGGGGATTGATCGGGGTGCCGCAGTCGTGGTAGTCGGTGAAGCGGTCTATCTTCACCTTGCCGGTTTCGAGGTCCACCGACAGTTCGCACACCGAGGTGCCGAACGAATAGGCCGGGCTGGTGCCCACGGTCGCGCCTTTATAGTCACCGCCCAGACCTTCCGGCGGCTTGTAGCAACCGGTCCCGACCAGCGGACCGTTGTCGTTAAAATACTTCCGGGCGACTTCCTCCCAGGGAACTAATCGCGATTCATCGATGGGTTGCTCACCGGTTGCAGGTCCGCGCGGGCTAAAGCCCGCGGCTCGGTGTGCGTCGTCCACGGCTCGGTGTGCGTCGTCCACGGCTCGGTGTGCGTCGTCTGCGGCTCGGTGTGCGTCGTCCACGGCTCGGGTGGGAAACATTCTTCCGCCGCGTGCCATGACATCGGCTTCGTCGCAGACGAGCATCCTGGCTGCGTAGGGTCTCTTCTTGTTGACCACGTCCTCGGCCGCCCGCGACACTGCATGACCACCCATCAAGGTTACCCGCGATGAGTATGCCCCGAGGTCGAGCGGAGATATGTCGCTGTCTTCGCTGCGAATTCGCACCCGGGATGCGGGGATGCCCAGGGACTCGGCGCACATCTGTGTCAAAACGGTGTCACTGCCCTGGCCGATGTCGGCGGCACCGATCAGAAGAATCGCGGCCATGCCGTCTTCGCTGATCTTCACGATCGCGTTGGCATGCGGGAAGATCGGTCTTTTCTGGAATGGTTCGCGGCCTTTCTCGTGTGAAAGCTGAACCTGGCCGCGGTAAATGCAATAACCCGCTCCGGAGACGAACCCGCCGGAGCCGACGCCGATGCCTTTACCCTTGGGGAGCTTACCATACTTCTCGTTCCAGCCGCTTTTTTCGCAGGCGGCGTCGAGCGTCGCGAGAAACTCGCAGCTACCGATGTCCATCTCATTCACCGTTATGGTGTTCGGGGTCATGGCGTTGCGGCGGCGGATCTCGATCGGATCGATCCCCAGATCGTCGGCGATCATGGTCAACAGACACTCGAAGGCGAATCTCGGCTGAGGTACACCGTGCCCGCGCATGGCCCCACAGGCCGGCTTGTTGGTGACTACGCGGTAGCCGTTGTACCGGTAGTTGGGTATGTGGTAGAGCGTGGGCACCACGCTGCCGGCATAGTAGGCGGTAGCCACGCCGAACGATGAATAGGCCCCGCCGTCGAGGTAGATTTCGCTGTCGAACGCCTTGATCCTGCCGTCACGATCGACGCCGAGCTTGAACTTCATGTGTTGCTTATGCCGGCCACGGCCGTAGTGGAACATGTCTTCACGGGAGTAGACCATCTTGACGGGCCGTCCGGTCTTTTTGCTGAGAATAGCCGAGCACAGATCGAGCGGCGAGGTTGCCGCCTTGCCGCCGAATCCACCGCCGACGGCCGGCCGGATTATGCGAATCTTGCCCAACGGCATGTGCAGCACGTGAGCCATCATGTATTGCACATAGTGCGGCACCTGAGTTGACGTATAGAGCACCAGCGTGCCGTCGTGATCCCAGGTGGCGATGGCCGCGTGCGGTTCCAGCGGCGATTGATAAACGTGGTTCCCGATGAAGGTCTCCTCGCGCACTCGATAGGACTCTGCGAAGGCCTTTTCGACGTCGCCGAAGTCTTGGTCCACGTGCGTGTTGATGTTGCGTTCATAGCGGTCATGAAGTTGCTGCGCGCCCTGGGCCAGCGCCTCAACCGGATCGAAGACGGCTGGAAGCTCCTCGTAATCGACTTCAATCAGCGAAAGTGCCTTTTCGGCAGTCTTCTGGTCGACCGCTGCGACGGCCGCGACGGGCTCTCCGACGTGTCGGACCTTCTCTTTTGCAAGAACGTGCTCGTCGTACCGAGCGGGCGATACGCCGTACATCGTATCGGGTACGTCGGCACCGGTTATGACCGCAATTACACCCTCGAGAGCTTTGGCCTTGGAGGTGTCGATCCGCTTAATACGCCCGTGGGCTATGGATGAGCCGAGGATCTTGCCGTGGATCATGTTGGGGAGTGAGACATCGGCCGTATACAGGGTTCGCCCGGTGACCTTGTCCGCCGCATCGACGCGCGGGATGGAGACACCGACACTGTCGTATTTTGTCCCCTGAGCCGCAGGCTTTAGCCTGCGCGGTTCCTCCGGTTCCTCGCACTTTGAAGCAGTTTCGTTATCCGTAGCACCGCGCGGGCTCCCGACTTCGTCGGGCCAGTTTCTGCCCGCGGCTCGGTCCTGCTCAGTGCAGGTGCCATCGCTTCGGTAGTTGTTACATCGCTGGACCGCACGAAGGATGCCGGCATAGCCGGTGCATCGGCAGAGGTTGCCGGCCAACGCCTCTTTGATCTCATCGGTTGAGGGGGCGGGATTCTCGTTGAGCAGGGCCGTCGCGGACATGATCATGCCCGGCGTGCAGTACCCGCACTGGATAGCCCCCTCGTGAACGAACGCTTTCTGGATGGGGGCGAGTTCGCCACTTTCGGCGATGCCCTCAATAGTGGTGATGGCCTTGCCCTCGAGCTCGACGGCCAGCAACAAGCAGCTATTCATCGGTTGGCCGTCGATCAGGACCGTGCACGCACCGCAGTCCCCGACGTTGCATCCTTTCTTGGTACCGGTTAGATGCAGCTTGTCGCGTAGGACGTCGAGGAGCGTGTCGCCCGCTTGGACCGCGACGCACTGTTTGTGTCCGTTGATCGCGAGCGTGCAAGTGGTCATCATGCCGCGTTCTCCTTGGCGCGCCGGCAGGCGGTTGCCAGCGTCCGGCGCGTCATCACGCCAACCACTTCACGGCGGAAATCGGCCGACCCCCGCACGTCGGAGATCGGCTCGGCCGCCTCCATGGCCGCCACGGCCGCGGCATTGAAGACCTCCTCGTCCGCATGTTCCCCGACAAGCAGCGTCTGTGCAGCCTCGACCACCTTCGGTATGGGCGCTACGGCTCCAAGGACGATGCAGGCGTTGCGTACGGTGTTGTCGCGTCCGAGCGTCAGGCCGGCAGCGACCGCTGCCACTGCGATGGCATTCCCGTCGCGCAACGCGAACCTGGCGTAGGCGGCGCCGAACCCCGGTCGAGGTTTCGGCACCAGGACCCCGGTCAGCACCTCGTCATCGCGCAGGACCGTTTGACGGGCATCCATGAAGAACGCCTCGAGCGGCACGCTGCGCTCTCCCTTGGGCGACCAGAGCGCCACGGATGCGTGTATCGCCGTCAAAATTGGGGGCAGGTCGGCGCACGGAACCGCACATGCTATGTTCCCGCCGACCGTGGCGACGTTGCGAATCTGCGGTGCCGCCATCTTGCCGGTTGCATCGAGGATCGGCGAGAACCTTTGGCCCACAATCGGTGAAGAGTGTAGCTGCGTGATTGTAGTGAGCGCGCCGATGCACAAACTGCCGTCCGTTTCCGATACCCCGCGTAGGGCGTCGATTCGGTTCACGGAGACCAAGTGGCCGGCGGTGACCCTTCCGGCCTTCAGGTCGACCAGCAGATCCGTCCCGCCAGCCAGCAAACGGGCGTCCGGAGCGTACCGCCGCTTTACGGCTGCCGCCTCTTGGAGCGTCGCGGCTTCGTGGAGCTCGATGTCCGGCAAGTGCACGCTGCAACTCCTGATTACGTGTCGGATCTGGGACAAAAAACCCAGCGGCCGCAGGCTCTATGCGTGCGTGGTCCCATGGGCGTCAGCACCCGCGGCTCGATACTCCAAGCATCCCGTGAAGAAACTGGGACGAAATCTGATTAGCGATGGTCGTTGGCGAGCGGTCCCGCTTGGGGTCATACCAGCGATAGAGCCAGTTTAGCATACCGAACAGGCACATGGTGGCCACGTGACGATCGAGCGTGCTTTCAGTAGTATGCGCATCGTAGATACGATCGACAATGCTTCGCGTAAGGTCATAGTAGTCGCGTCGAAGCCGGCGCGCTTCGTCTTGGGCGGTCCCGGTCAACGAGTCGAGCTCATGGGAGCAAACCTTGAGAGCGGCCATGTTGGCGGCAAAGTGGCCTACGTGAGCACGAACCATCACCCGTAGTTGCTCGACGGGGTCGGTTACGCCGTGCAGTTTCTCTCGGAGGTTGTTGACCAGGGAGTTGAAGGTGCGGATTTGTATGAGGAACAGCATGCGTTCCTTGCTGTCGAAGTAGTGATAGAGTCCAGCCAGGCTGACCGCCGCCTCCCTGGCAACCGCCCGCATGGAGGCCCTGCCGTACCCCACCTGGGCGATCAGGCCGGTGGCCGCCTCGAGGATCCGGTTGAGCCTCTCGTCGTAAGTTCCTCGTATATCGGACTTTCGGTTCGCCGCCTCCGAATTCCGTTCGTGTTCGAACAATCGTTCTGGTCTCTGTGATATCATGGGCAATGAGTTTCGCCGTTACACGGACGCACGCTCGTGTTCACTATGACGCATATGCGAGGCCCTGTCAAGGGGAAAGTCCTGAAAAAGCCCTTGACTAGGGCCACGATCCTACGATAATAGGCACCCTGCCGTGTGCGGCGGAAACGGCATCCAAGGTCTGGCTCCGCATCTGTGCCACGGTAATGACCGTATGTACGTACGTTCGGTTTTTTCGACCGCGTTGAACGCGTCGTGTCGCGCACTAAGCGGCGTCTGTCTGGGTTTAGTTGGAGTAGCCGGTCATGAGTCTGTTTCCCGCTCGTAATGCCGAGTCGTTTGATTTTAAGGAGGTCCAATACGAGAAGCGTGATTGGGTCGCCCGGGTCACGATCAACCGACCTCACAATTACAACGCCTACAGCACCCCTGCGCTCCAAGAGCTCGCAACGGCGTTCGAGGACGCTTCCTGGGACGACAGCGTGGCTGTTGTGGTGTTTACCGGGACCGGTGATCGCGCCTTTTGCACCGGCGGCGACGTGAAGGAGTACCAGGAGAGTTACACTCAAAAGCCCCGCGACTACTGGAAGTACATGTGCTGCTTCAAGGGCTACATTGAGTCGATGGTCAACTGCGCCAAGCCGGTGATCGCCCGCCTCAACGGGATGGCTGTCGGCGGAGGCAATGAAAGCCAACTGGCCTGTGACCTGGGGGTCATGGGTGAGCATGCGTTTATCGCCCAGGTGGGGACCGGTGTCGGTTCGGTGGCCTGTGGCGGATCGACACAATGGCTGCCGTTGCACGTGGGGGACCGCAAGGCCCGGGGCATCCTGTTCCTCAACCAGCGATACCCGGCTTATACCTCGCTGGCGATGGGGTTGGTCAATGTTGTCACGCCGACGGTCAAGGGGCCCGACGGCAAGTTCGTGACGCGCTTTAAGGCGGGTCGCAAGTATCTGGCCGACTGGAATACCGACCCGTGGGATGATCCTTTCGACAATCGCGTGACACCGCAGGAGATCGGTAAGGCCCAGAAAGGCAAGGACGGCTACTCGATCGATCTATCGCTGCTTGACGACGTAGTGGCAGATCTGTGTGATCAGGTGGTCAACAAATTCTTCGAGTGCACCCGCTACACCAAAGCCCAGGTGAACTTCTGGAAGGAATTGTCCTGGCACGCGACCGCCGGCCACGCCCGCGACTGGCTGTCAACTCACTATACATGCCTGGAGCCGCATGAAGGCATGACCGCTTTTGTCGAAAAGCGCAAGGTGGATTTTGTGGGGATGCGTCGTCGTGCGGCTGACCCGAGTGGCTCCAGTGAATTCTTGTGGGGCCCCTATTCCAAGAGCTGCCCAAAGTGCGAGGCCAAGGGTATCCCCGCCTTTTTCGAGTATTGCGGAAAATGTGGCGCCGAGCTGGGCTGATCTTTCGGAGGAGCATAGGACATCATCATGACACTAAACAATAAGAAGGCGATTGTCACAGGCGGCAGCTTGGGAATTGGAGCTGCGATTGCCCGGGAACTGGCCCGGCAAGGCGCCAACGTGGCCATCAACTATCGGAAGCACGACACCGAGGCGAAACAGGTGGTCGCGGACATAGAGGGCATGGGTCGCAAGGGTCTGGCGGTCAAGGCGGACGTAGCCAGCTTCGCCGATGCCGAGCGCATGGTGGCCGAGGTGAAAGAGACCTTTGGTGGGCTCGACATTCTGGTCAACAATGCCGGGATCAACCGGGACAGTGTCATCTGGAAGATGACGGAAGAGCAGTGGGATCAGGTGATCGACATCAACCTGAAAGGCTATTTCAACTACGTCCGCGCCGCGGTAGGCGTTTTTAGAGAGCAGAAGTCCGGCAAGATCGTTAACGTCACGTCGATCAACGGGCTTCGAGGGAAGTTCGGACAAACGAACTACTCGGCGTCGAAGGCTGGCATCATCGGATTGACCAAGGCGCTGGCCCGCGAGTTGGGTCGGTCGAGCGTCAACGTCAATGCGGTTGCTCCCGGCCTGATAGAAACTGACATGATGAAAGACGCCCCTCAGAATGTGCTCGATGCCGCTCTTGCGGAAATCGTCTTGGGCCGGCTGGGCCAGCCTGAAGAAGTGGCATCGGTGGTGGCGTTCTTGTGCAGTGAAGCCGCCAGGCACATCACCGGTGAGGTCATCCAGGTTGACGGCGGACAGTACATCTAAATTGGGGATTGCGGATGGGTAATAGGACAGGACCGAACGGGCAATGGAGCCTTTTTGTAGTTGAGGCTACCTCTCTGGCAAAGGAATAGAGGCTGGCATGAACCTGAATGACATAGTTGCGATCAGTGCGGTACGGACGCCGATGGGTCGTTTCGGCGGGACGCTTAAGGATATCGCCTCGTACGATCTCGGGGCGGTAGCGATCCGAGCGGCGCTGGAGAGGGCGAAGGTGGCAGGCGACGATATTGACGACGTGATCTATGGGAGTTGTCGCCAGGCGGGCAATGGGCCGAATCCGGCTCGGACGGCTGCGGTCCGTGCCGGGATTCCCGTCAGTGTTCCAGTCCAGACGATCAATATGGCCTGCCCCTCAGGAATGCGCTGCATCGCGCTGGCGTCGCAGGCCATCCGGCTGGGCGATTACAAAACCGCCGTCGTGGGCGGTATGGACAGCATGAGCACGATTCCTTACCTGCTCAAAGACTGTCGCTGGAGCGGGTTCAAGATGGGAGATCGTACGCTTCTGGATGGCTGGGCCGACAGTATCGACCCGCTGTGCGGCGTGGGTATGGGAGCCACGGCAGAGAATCTTGTTGACAAATACAAGATTCCGCGCCAAGCCCAAGACCAGTTTGCCGTGGAGAGCCATCAGAAGGCCGCGAAGGCGCGGGCGGATGGATGGTTTGACGAAGAGATTATTCCGGTCGAGGTGCCGGCAGTGGGCAGGCAGCCGGCTGTTGTGTTTGACAAGGATGAGACCATACGCGCGGATACCTCACTGGAGAAAATGGCCAAGCTCAAGCCGGCGTTCAAGAAGGATGGGACGGTCACGGCCGCCAATGCATGCGGCATGTCCGATGGAGCGACGGCGCTTGTTCTGACCTCGCGCGAACATGCCAGGTCGGTGGGAGCGACACCGCTGTTCTCGCTGGTGGCGTACTCCAATGTGGCAGTCGACCCGGTCACTATGGGTGAGGGGCCTGGTGTCTCTATCCCTGCGGCACTTACGCGGGCGGGAATGACTCTCGACCAGATGGACTTGATCGAGGTGAACGAGGCATTTGCGGTCCAGGTGCTGGCCAACCAGCGCGTGCTGAAGTGGGATCCCGACAAGCTCAACGTTCACGGCGGTGCCATTGCTCTGGGCCATCCGACGGGGATCAGCGGGGCGCGCATCGTGGTCACCCTCTATTACGCCTTGAAACGGACCGGCGGTGAACTGGGCATTGCCGGCATCTGCGGCGGCGGCGGCGTGAGCATGGCTCTGGTCATCAAGCGGGAGGACTAGCGACGATGGGCGATTACCAGTTCCTGGAACTGAATGTAGCGGAGGGCATCGCAACGGTCACGCTGAATAGACCGCCGCTCAACATCCTGAATATCCCGATGATGGCGGAGCTTAATACTCTGCTGCAAGCGGTCCTCGGTGATGGTAACCTTGCGGCTATAGTGCTTCGGGCCAATGGCAAGGCCTTCAGCACCGGCGTCGATGTGAGCGATCACACGGCTGAGAAGGTCGGCGAGATGATCGGGCAGTTTCACGGTATCTTCAGGAAGCTTGCGTCGACCGACTCGCTGACTATTGCCGCGGTCAGCGGAGCGGCTTTGGGTGGGGGATGTGAACTGGCCACCTTCTGTGACATTGTGTTGGCGTCTGATCGGGCCAAGTTTGGCCAGCCCGAGGTGCAAGTCGGTGTCCTTCCGCCGGTGGCGGCGTGCGTCTTTCCACTACAGATCGGGATCAAGAAAGCGATCGAGCTTAATGTCGTCGGTACGACCATTGACGCTCACGAGGCCCACCGAATCGGTCTGGTCAACCACGTGTATCCGGCTGATGAGTTTGACCAACGTGTTGCCGGTTACCTGGAAGACCTATGCAAATTGTCGCGGCCGGTTGTCCAAATGG